>Ga0326512_10002955_pt1 | contig 12548 bp, 10 predicted proteins | sample 1_2617_0518_D_FD_203652 | JGI IMG/M metagenome (GOLD analysis project Ga0326512, IMG submission 203652) | Bovine rumen microbial communities from UC Davis, California, United States - 1_2617_0518 | ecosystem: Host-associated > Mammals > Digestive system > Stomach > Rumen | place: USA... | reverse complement strand
TGTCTGAGTTGCGGACCGGCCATTTTTTGCAAAGCCTCGCTCATGGACTTCATACCGAACATGAGCAGGGCTAGGCACCCTAACATTTTTAACGCCATCCAAGTCATAATTATAGGACCTTCCTATGAAGCGCCACTACCGGATCATCGTCGCTGCCTTTCAGCTAGTTCGGGCTCATGGCGGTGAATTGTTGTTTGTAAAGTTCAGGTAAAATATAGAAAAAACCCCGTAAAGTCGGGGTTTATAATTCTTAAATCATTATCACATTAATAGCTAGCGCACATTTACCAGGCGCGAATTCCTACCGCTTCGAACGATGTAGCGGCCCGCCATCGGGACGGTCAGGTTTACCGCAGTCCCATGGAACCGGACAGACTTCACCAAGCGCCCGTGCATGTCAAACAGCATGACCGGCTGCCTTTCGGCAAGGCCCTTCACCAAAATGGTCCGGGCAGAGACCTCCACCTGCATCATACGCGTTGCAAGCTTCGGCAGAACCAAGGGCTGGTCAGGATTATCAGGCAGGGAATCCGTTACTACCGTGCTGTCGCCGGAAGGAATCGAGTCCGTCACCACGGTGCTGTCGCCAGAAGGTATGGAGTCCGTCACCACAGTGCTGTCGCCAGAAGGTATGGAGTCCGTCACCACCGTGCTGTCACCAGAAGGTATAGAGTCCGTCACCACGGTGCTGTCACCGGAAGGAATGGAGTCCGTCACCACAGTGCTGTCACCGGAAGGTATAGAGTCCGTCACTACCGTGCTGTCGCCAGAAGGAATGGAATCCGCGATTACCAACGTGTCAAAGTAGAATACCGGATAATCGCCATGGAACACCCAAAGGTTGCGGGCTTCAACCGTTCCGTTTTCCGTATTTAACAGGGACGTCATTTCAGCCGTTTTCAATTCAGCAGTCGTTTTCCCGAATTCAGGCAAATCCCTTTCATAATAGTCCAAACCAATTCCATTCGTATCTATAAGGGTCACGTCAAAATAGGTATTCACGGGAATGCCGCCATCAAGCAGATAACCCGCCACGCCACCAACGACATCACCCTGCAGGGAATCCGCAGCGCTGTAGCCATTCTTGACATAGTAAGACACGTACCTCTGGAGTCCAAAAATGCCGCCGACATAACTGCTTGCATCCGGCAATGTTCCCAGAGCCTTCACGGAACCTCGGTTATACACATCCGATACCATACAGCCGTCATCATAGCCGACAATACCGCCCGCCACCAGATAATAAACCATCGACGTCGTATCGGCCACCGTACCCGTCACGTCGCCGTAATTGAACGATTCACGCAGCGAGCTCTGTTCACTAAAGCCGTTATTCAAGTAGCCCATTATACCCCCGACATACGTTTCGTACGTACCGTCGGCATAGACATCACCCCAGTTCATAAATCTCGAGAACTGATCCGTATAGGTGTTCGCACGGCCTTGGCCAAGAAGCCCACCTGCCATCACCGACATGAATCTTCCTCTACCCTTCGCTTCTACCGCACCTAGATTCATCAGATTGGAAACTCCGACGCTATTCAAATAGCCAATCGCGCCGCCAGCATAAAGGCTTCCCTTTTCCACAAGACTATTTACATCGGCAACAACATGGCCACGGTTCGTCAAGTTAAACGTCGAATCGTCTGTCCTATAGGCTTCCAGATATCCAATAGCTCCACCAACATAAGAATAGGTATTAACAGGCCTCAGCTGACTCCCAGATACAGGCGAGAACTGCTTTACAAAGACATTTCCGTAATTTTCGAGATGGTGCGCCCCGCCTTCAACAAAACCGGCGATTCCGCCCGCATAGAGGGCGTAGACCGTTTCATTGACTTCTACGTTCCCATAGTTCACACAATTTTCAAGAGTACGGGAATCTCTCGACGAAATATAACCAGCAATCCCCCCAACATACCGACTAACATCCGGAGTAATCATAAGGGAATCATAATTGAGCGTATAGACGCGAGCAGAACTGGTGCTATTCTTGACCGTACCCAGCATATAGCCCACAATGCCGCCTACATACACACCTGCATGCACGGAGCCACCCACAACATTGGAATTAAGGATGTGCGCCCCTTTTTCTTCGCTATACCAAATCACGTTGCCAACAATGCCGCCCGCATACCCCATTGCCCGGACATCGGTGTTATAGACATTCACATTCTGAATTAATGTATGCGCAAAATCGGCAACCGCTCCAGTCGCATAAGCCGTATCACTTCCAATCGAACTGTTCGCAATATTCAGGTTGCGGACTTCACCATCGCTTTGCCCGATTCTCACGAACAGAGAATTAGTGGCGTTGAGTCCGTAAATAGTGTGGCCGCGGCCATCAAACTTGCTCAAGAAATTGCCGGCTCCGACGCGTTGCCAGACCTTTGTACAAAGCTTGGAGGTATCCTCGCCAAAAACAATATCGTTTTTCAGATAGGCGTTCTCGTTATAGATATCGTTCGTGAACGGCAAAATTGAATCCAGATAACCAATCAGCTCTTCGGGAGAGGTGATTTCGTAATAGTTCGTGTCATTGACGACGACACGCTGCGGCTTTTGGGCAGAACCATCCCAAGCCGCAAATGAAAATTGGACTAGCACCGCTAAAAGCAGCGATTCTATCGCAAAGAATTTCTTAAGCATATATTCCTCCTATTAAGGCCTTCTAAGCCTTTGAAATATAGCTTATTTACAAAATTTATTTTGAATCCGTCCTGGACGGCCGGTCTAGAACAAACTAAATGCTACGCACCATCGCAATCGCCTGGCTCGCGATGCCTTCGCCGCGGCCGGTAAAGCCGAGTTTTTCGGTCGTAGTGCCCTTGATGCCAATCTGTTTCACGTCAAGGCCCAAAACGCGGGCGATATTTGCCTTCATGGCATCCTTGTGTGGGTTCACCTTCGGGCGTTCGCACATCACGATGCTGTCGATATTCACGATTTCGAAACCCGCCTTGCGCACCTCCTCGCCCACCTTGCGCAAGAGTTCCAGGCTGTCCGCACCCTTGAATGCCGGATCCGTATCCGGGAAGTACGTGCCGATGTCGCCGAGGCCCGCAGCCCCGAGCAGCGCATCGCTAATCGCATGCAGCAGGACGTCAGCATCGCTGTGGCCGAGCAATCCCTTTTCGTAAGGGATGTCTACGCCACCGATGATGCACTTGCGACCTTCCACCAGTTTGTGGACGTCGAAACCGATTCCAGAACGATAAATTTTATCCATAATAAATCCTTTTCTTCATCCCAAAATTACAAAACTCAGCGGCCACCGAGGCCAAGCTTGCCCACGCGAATGCGTTTCGGGATTAATTTGACCGTCGCAATCCAGTACCTGATTTCGCACCAGAGCACTTCCTTGAAATCGAAGGAGAGGTGGCGTACCGCATGGACGCGGTCCTTGAGCCAGCGCACGAAAACAGAATGGCGGTACTTCTCGGCATAGTTTCCGAAATTGCCGCCCTCCATCACTTCGCGGAGCAAAACGCGGCCACGACGGGCGTCGGGCGTGCAGAGCAGCATCTCGTCGGCGATACCGAATACTTCCTGCTCGACCCACATGAGCGCTGCCGCGATATGGTGCAGCCCCATCGAGCGCAACAGCGGAGAAACTTCGTTACGGATTTCAGGCGTTGAGGCACGCAAAAGCTGGCTGTAGTCCATCAGCTGGCGGAGTCCGATACCGCTCCCGAAGAAATGCTGGTAGATATGCGAAAGCTGCATCACGAGCGCGAACTGGAGCGGCGGTACATAGAAGCCTTCGGGCACCATCTCCGATTTCAGGATTTCCCTTTCCAGGAATTCCATCAAGGCGCGGTAAGATTTCGGATTCCGCGAACCCGCCGCCGGCTTGAAATGAATTTCGACGGGGACTTCGCAGCCCTCTTTGGCGAGCTCCAGATGATGTTTGGAAATAGAGGGCGCGCCAAGCAGGTTCATCTTCTGTAGGAGTGCCTCGACGCTTTCACGGCCGCCATCGACCCAAAGGTCGATATCGCCCGGCTGCCGGATGAACGCGTCGGGATAAAGCCGGGCGTTGGCCTGCCCCTTCAGGACGGCAGTCCGGCGGCCTTCCTTCGCGAACAACGCGGTAAGGCGAGATGCTTCGCGGTTCTGCAGAGCGTTCATGCCCTTGATGGTTTCAGCCTGGAACGACCAGCGCAACAGCAGCTGGCGCGGAGGGCGCTTGTCTACAGGCAGGCGCTGGATTCCGGCATAGAATACCCCGATAAGCGACTGGCGAACAGCCAGCGCATAGAGCTTTTTCCATTCTTCATCAGAAAAGCCGCCCTCGTATTCTTGCAGTTGCCCGAGGGCAAATTGCAGAAAGTGAAAGAGGCGGCTATCTTGCATCGGAAATTTCCGAAGCTGTTACAGCAGGGCGATACCCGGCAGGACGCTCACCACGATCAAGGCGATCGCGGCAACAGCAACAGCGAACTTCAAGAGGTAACTGAACGGCGTGCTAGTGCAGCAGCACTTGCATTCGCATTCTTCACGCGCGGGCATGAAGAGCACGTAAGCGATGCGCAGGTAATAGACGGCAGCCACGAGCGAAAGCAGGAAGCCAGCCGCAGCGAGCCAGCCGAGACCAGCAGCGAACGCACCGGTGAACAGCGTAAACTTGGCGAGGAAGCCAGCGACAGGCGGAAGACCCGCGAGGCTTGCAAGGCACACGACAACGCCGAGGGCGACGAAAGGACGCTTGCGGCCGCGGCCACAGAGGTCATCCAGATTCTCGTTGCGGTCATCGCGACCGGCAAGGTAAGCGATACCCGTCAGCGCACCGGCACTTGCCACGGCGTAGGTCACAAGGAAGTAGGCCATGGGGCCAAGCTGCACGGAACCTTCACCCGCATAGTTCGGGAGCAAGAAAGCGATAGCGAGGAAGCCCGCGTTCATCACGGCGGAGAAAGCCAAGATGCGGCGGATGGACTTCTGCGCAAGGCCGCTAAAGGCACCGATGACCATCGAGAGCAAGGCGACAATCACGATAACCAGGAAAAGCGCCTTGGACTGGCTTGCCACCGTCACCGGTTCAGACAAGTTCCAGGCAGGGGCGGAAGCAGACTTCGCGATGAGCAGGCCAAGCCACACGGAACCGAGGGCGGCAAGGGCGCCGACCTTCACGACGGCGGCCATGAAACCGGTCACGGCGACAGAGGCGCCCGTATAGACGTCTGCGACCCAGAAGTGGAACGGGGCAGCACCGGCCTTGAAGAGCAGGCCGAAAATCACGAACAGGATGCCGACGCCATAGATGGCGCCACGGCCTTCAAGAACCGGAGCGAAGAAGCTCGTTCCACCGGTAGCACCGTAGATCATGGCGACACCATAGAGGTAGAGCGCGCTAAAGATGGAGCCCGAGACGAAGTACTTGAACACGCCTTCACCGGCGTTTTCTTCGTGACGGCGGATACCCACGAGGGCGTATACCGGGAAGCTCGCGAGTTCCATACCCAGGAAGAGGGACAGGAAGTCGATAGCCTGCGTCATGAACAGAGCACCGCAGGTAGCGAGGAGCATAAGCCCGTAGGCTTCACCGCCCTTGAACTTCTCGTGGCCAAGGGTCCACTGGAGGCCCGCAACACCGAGGAACGTGCAAAGGAGGACAGCTTCGCCGAGCAGACGGCGGATCGGGTCCATCGCATAGAGGTTATAAAGCGTATCGGTATTGACAATCGCGAAAGAGGCCATGGCCCCGACGACAAACAGCGAAGCGACCCACGGGAGGATCTTGTGCTTGTTTTCGTCCCTGATGAACGGCTCGGAAGCAAGCGTCACGAGGGCGCCCAGGGCGACAATGGCAATGGGCAACAGGTTGATGAAATTAGTCATTGGAAGCCTCCTTGTTCAGAGCTTCTTCATTTGTGGGAGCAGCCGCCGAATCAAGGCCCGCCTGCACCCTGCTTTCGAGCGCAAGCGCCGCTTCGGCACCCACGACCTGGGTAATCAGGGACTTGCGTTCTTCGTCACTAAAACCGTTCGCCTTGAGCGAGGAATCCAGCTGGGCGATTTCTTCCGGAGTCATTGCCTGCGGAAGTTCTTCCGAGTCACCCTCGTCGGCTTCTGCAGCTTCTTCGGCAGAAGCGTCCTTGCCAGCGTCCGTCATCTGTTCCACGGCTTCCTCATCGAAGAGGTGGAGCGAATCGGTCACGAAAGCGGGATGGAAACCGAAGACGAGCAGGAGCACCGCCATCACGCCGATGGAAGCGCCTTCCAGGCCGGAAGTACGCGGGCCATTATCGTAGTTGCCCGAAGCCTTACCGAAGATTACCTTCTGGATAAAGCGCAGCATGTAGGCCGCAGAAAGAATCATGGTGAAGCCCATGACGAGCGCGGCAAGCGGGCCCATATCCCACAGGGAGAGGAGCACCGTGAATTCGCCGACGAACCCGGCCGTACCGGGAACCGCGAGCGACATCACGCCGAGCGCGCCAAAGAGCGTGCTGAAAACCGGGCTATTGCCAGCAAGGCCGCCAAGCTTATCGAGTTCACGCGTACCCGCCATACGTTCGGCAATACCCATCAAGAAGAACTGGGCGCCGGCGCAGAGGCCGTGGGCAACGAGCAGCACGAGGACCGCCGGGAGCATCGCCTCGGAAAGGCTGAACACGCCCGCGACCGCGATACCCAAGTGGCTCATGGAACTAAAAGCGAGGAGTTTTTTGCCGTCCGTCGCACGCAGCGCCATCAGCGCCCCGTAAACAGCGGTGGCAAGGCCAAGCCACATCATCGTCGAAACGATGCCCATATTGAGAGGGAAGATCGGGAGGATCCAGGCGATAAAGCCGAACACGCCCGCCTTGCTCATGGCACCGGTCAGAATTGCAGAAAGCGGAGCCGGAGCTTCAGAATACGTAATCGCCTGCCAGCCATGGAACGGGAAGATCGGAGTCTTCACGACAAAGGCGAGCAAGAAACTTGCGAGGATTGCCGCCTGCGTACCGGCAGGGAGCTGCTGCAGCGCCATCGCGAGCGAAAGGAGCAGCGAGTTGTCGGCAATCGTAAGCAGGTAAAGCAGGGAAATCATCATGGGGGCTGAACCCACCAACGTGTAGATGGCGAACGTCATCGCCGCTTCCCTACGCTTTTCTCCGCCGAAGCCGGCAATCAGGATTGCCGCCGGGATAACCATCGCCTCGAAGAAGAAGAAGAACAGCACCGCGTCGGCAGCAAGGAACGTTCCGTTCATCGCACCCATCAAGGCGAAAATACCGATAGCGAAGTTCCTGTAGTTCTTGCAAGAGGTGACGCGGGCCGAAACGAGGGCCACCAACGAAAGGGCCGTGGAGAGGAACACCATCCAGGCGCCCAGACCGTGGCTGTAGAGGTAGTAATAGACAGGGCCCTTGGTACCGGGAATGCGGAACCATTCAATCGGGTCGGTCGCCTTGTTGCCGGCTGCAATCAGCATCACCGAGAGGGCGACGAAAGCGAGGCCGAAAATAAAGGCGAGACGCGAAGACGACTTCGGGTCTTCCTTGGATGTCGCCACCATGAGGATGGCGGCAATGAACGGAGCCAGGACGAGGATATGCAACAGCATTAGATCAACCCTCCAGTCAGAAGAACAACAAGTACAAGTGCAGCCACACCCGCGACGCTAAACGCGACCTGCAAGCGGACCTTGCGCACCTGGATAACCGTAGCGCCGTCACCGAGAATTGTGGCGATAGCACCAAGGGTCCACTGGGTCGCCTGCAGAATCTTGTCGACGACGACGTCGCAAATCCAGGCGAGAACCTGTACCGGGATAATCCCGCAATACTTGTGAACATAGTCAAAGAAGAACGTCCAGGTCGCCTTGCGGCCTTCCGGAGCGGAACTGCCCTTCGCGGCAGGCACGCGGGCATTGCCGTAGACCTTGTAGGCGATGAACATACCGAGCAGCGCGGCAAGCGTGCCGAGGCCGGCGAAGATCATCGGGTTCACATGGGCGGCAGAATGCATCGTCGCAGCGTAGGCCTGTGCAGAACCCACCACCGGAGCGAGGCTATCGCGGAAGAACGTGATGCCGATAGAATCGGCCCAGAGGTAACCGGCAAAGATAGCGCCGAACGCAAGAATCACCATCGGGAGCAACATGCAAGCCGGAGCCTCGTGGATGTGCTCTTCGCTTTCCTTGGAACCGCGGTATTCACCGAAGAACGTGAGGATGATGAGGCGGCCCATGTAGACAGCCGTAATCACCGCCGTGAAGAGGCCAATCACATAGAAGGCCGGGCCCATCGGGCCGCTCATGAACAGGCGTTCAAGAATCAGGTCCTTGGACCAGAAGCCGGCAAAGCCCGGGAAACCGATAATCGCGAAGAACGCGAAAATCATCACGCAGGCCGTAACAGGGGTCTTCTTGACGAGCCCGCCCATCTTGCGCATATCCTGTTCACCCGCGAGCGCATGAATCACGGCGCCCGCACCGAGGAAGAGGGCCGCCTTGAAGAAGGCGTGGGTAAACACGTGGAAGATCGAAGCGTCAAAGGCACACACGCCCGCCGCCATGAACATATAGCCCAGCTGGCTAATCGTGGAGTAAGCGAGGACCTTCTTGATATCGTTCTGGAAGAGGCCAGCCATCGCAGCCCAGAAAGCAGTCAGCATACCGATGACGGTGATGATGTCGAGGACCACCGGGAGGATGGCGAACATGCTTCCCAAGCGGGCAAGCAGGTAGACACCAGAAGTCACCATGGTCGCGGCATGGATAAGGGCCGAAACCGGAGTCGGACCCGCCATGGCATCGGGGAGCCAAGTGAGGAGCGGAATCTGAGCGGACTTACCCGTACAGCCGATAAAGAAGAGGAGGCCCGTCAGCGAGAGCACCGGAAGCACAATTTCGACATGACCGGCAGTCATAATCATCTGGATGAAAGACGTAAGGGCATCGTAATTGAGGATGCCGGAACCGCCCACCGTCACGAGGCAAAGCATACCGAGCAAGAAGCCGATATCGCCCACGCGGTTCACGATGAAAGCCTTGTTCGCGGCCTTGCAGTTATTGACATCCTTGTTCCAGAAACCGATCAGGAGGTAAGAGCAGAGGCCCACGCCTTCCCAACCGAGGAACGTGAGGAGCAAGTTGTCGGAAAGCACGAGCACAATCATGCTGAACAAGAAGAGGTTGATGTAGGCGAAGAAGCGGGCAAAGCCGCGGTCGCCGTGCATGTAACCGATAGAGTACATCGTGATGAGCGTACCGATGCCCGTCACGAACAGGAGCATGATGCGGGAAAGCCCGTCGAACATAAAGCCGATGTCGGCCTTGAACAGCGGGATATCAATCCAGTTGCAGAGCGTCTCGCGAATCCCGGCGTCGGGCATGCCGTACGCAAGGATGGCGACGACAGCAAAAGACATTGCCGGGAAGAGAACGGCGAGGGCGCCTACAATGCCTTCAGCGGCACCTTTCTTGCCACCCGAAGACACAACAGCGATCGTTCCCAACAAGATGGTTGCCACGAGCGGGAACAGAGGAATGAGCCAAAGCGGTAAGTTTGTCATCGATTACCCCTTCATGTTCGAATAGTTATCGGAATCCACGCTTTCCTTCTTGCGGAACAGCAGGATGACCATGGCGAAACCGACGCAAGCCTCAGCGGCGGCGACGGCGATGGAGAACAGCGGCACAATCTGGCCGGTAACGCTCATGTCGGCGGGCAGCGTCTTGGAAAATCCGATAAAGGAAAGGTTCACCGCGTTCAGGGCGAGTTCAACACCCATGAGCACGAAGAACAGGTTCCTGCGCGAAATGGCCGTCATGAGACCGAGGGCGAAAATCGCGAGGGCCAGGATTTGAATATAGATAGGCTGGAGTTCCATTAGTGACCTTCCTCCGTATTTTCGGATTGCACGGAACCGAGGCGCTTCTTGGCGAGGAGCACTGCAGCAACCATCGCGGAGAGCAGCAACAGGCCAAGGACCTCGAACAGCATAAAGTAGCCCGGACCGGTCTGGGCGACATCGAACAGCGTGCGCGAAGTGAGGGCGACAGAGCCGCGGAGTGCCGTTTCGTCAAAGGCGAGCGGAGCACCCACGAGGGCGAAGCCCACCAGGCCGGCGAGCACGAGGACGGCCGGGATGACAAAGAACGAAACCTTGTCGAACATCGGCGTCTTGGAATCGCGGGCACCGTTCAGCACCATGATCACGAACGTCACGAGCATCATGATAGCGCCGGCATAGACCATAATCTGCACGACCCCGAGGAAGGGGCTACCGATAAGGCCGTAGATACCAGCGAGGGCGACCATGGAAGTCACCAGGGAGAGGGCGCCATAAAGAGGATGGCGGCTCAGGAACACGCACACGGCGGCCCCGAGGGCAATCACGGCGAGGATGATGAAATAAATCAGGGCAAGCATTACTTAACCTCCATTCCCCAGACCTTGCGGGCCTCGGCATTCTTGGTCCCGCCCGGAGCCACCTGGCTCTGTTCGTCGTCCGGATAATCCTTCGGATTCCAAGCGGTAAGGGTTTCAAGGGTCGCTACGAACTCATCGCGGGTGCGGTGTTCGAAAACGATTTCCTTCGTATCCATGCGGAGCGCATCCACCGGGCAGGCTTCTACACAAAGGCCGCAGAACACGCAAGTCAAATGGTCGATATCGAAGCGCTTGACCTTCTTTTCGATACGCGGGTCATCACTGGCCGTCGCCTCGATGAAGATGCAGTGCGCGGGGCAAGCCGCGGCGCACATGCCGCAAGCGACACAGCGGGGCGTTCCGTCCGGGCGAAGCATCAAGCGGTGCTTTGCGCGGTAGGTATTGCGAACCTCGGGCTGTCCTTCCGGGTACGAAATCGTCGGCAACGTTTCGTAGCGGAACAAGCCGCGGGCCGCATGCTTGATGGTCGTGAACAGGCCACGAAGGGCTTCGAAAATGTAAAGGCGTTCGCCCCAAGTCATGGGCTTCTGTTTAATAACGCGCATTAGTTACCTCCTACAAGCTTCGCGATGACGGCAGTCACCACGAGGTTGATGAGGGCGATGTTCAAGATAATCTTCCAACCGAGGTGCATCACATGGTCATAGCGGAAGCGCGGGAGCGTCCAGCGGACCCAAATCCACACCCAGCAGAACATGATGCTCTTCACCACGAGAACGAGCAAGTGGATCAGCGCCGTACCGACTGCGGTGGCGAGGCTGCCCACGGCAATGCCGTTCACGATAAAGTTTGCCGGATTATAGAAGAGCCAGGCACAGACGCCAAGGGCGATGAACACCACAGCGGCAAGCCAAGCGACAATCTTATAGAGCTTGTATTCCTGGAGGATTTCCAGCTTGTTACTCTGCTTGGAAGCGGCAAGCTTGCGGGAATAGCGGTAAATCATGTGCAGGAACGCGAGCGCGAGGAACGCAAGCACACCGCAGAGGATGGCGAGCGCGCCGCCCATGTGGGCCTGCATCGTCTCGGTCGTCACAAACGGAACCGAGTAACCGCCGAGGAACAAAGTCGCAATGAGGAAGCTGTTGATGCAGATGTGCGAGTATTCGCCCATGTAGAAGAGGCCGAACTGCATAGCGCCATATTCCGTATGGTAACCGGCGACAAGTTCAGGTTCACCTTCGGCGACGTCAAACGGGGCACGGCCCGTTTCCGCGATACTTGCAATCAGGAAGCAGAAGAAGGCCACCGGCTGGGCGACAATGCCCCACACGTGGTTTTCCTGCCAGGTCACGATATCCGTCAGGTTGAAGGAACCCGCGAGCAGCAGAACGCCCATCATGGAAAGTCCAAGGCAGACTTCGTAACTGATGGTCATGGAGCTCGTACGCAGCGCACCGAGGAAGCTGTACTTGGACTTGGAAGCCCAACCGGCCAGCACGGCACCGTAAGCCGAAAGGGAACTGAAACCGAAGAGCAAGAGCACGCCCACGTCGGAATCAACGATGGAACCTGCGATACGGACGGTCTGACCGCCCCATTCGAATACCATCGGGCCGAACCAAGGAATCACGCAGGGGCTAAGGAACACGATGGCAAACGGGATTGCCGGAGCCACGTAATAAAGCACCTTGTTCACGCCGGCAGGGGCGAACATTTCCTTGAAGAACAGCTTGGTACCGTCGCACATGTTCTGCACGTAACCGAATACACGGAGCTTTCCGAAGAAAGGAATCTTGATATAGGAACGGTTCGGCCCTTGACGGTCCTGCATGAAGCCTGCACCACGGCGTTCCATGGGGATAAGCAACAAGATATAAAGGACCGGGACGAAGCAGAATCCGAACTTCGCGATGGTGATAATCCATTCCACCCAGGTTTTGGATTCAATAATATCCATTAGGCGTTACCTCCTTCGAGCAACTTGCCTGTATTCTTGATGGCATCGTAGGTGAGCCCAGCAAGGACCGGCGCATATTCGCCCGCCTTCTTGAACGCCTCCGAAGCGCATTCGAATTTTTTACCGGCCATGTAAGAAAGGGCCGCATAGGGAGTCCAGAGGGCTTCATCGGGGCAGACGGGGCAAGCGTTCAACTTCTGCAAGATGTTGAGGCTGTTCACCATCGTTCCCTGAACTTCACTCCAGTGACGCACGCCAATGGC
>Ga0326512_10002954_pt1 | contig 12548 bp, 16 predicted proteins | sample 1_2617_0518_D_FD_203652 | JGI IMG/M metagenome (GOLD analysis project Ga0326512, IMG submission 203652) | Bovine rumen microbial communities from UC Davis, California, United States - 1_2617_0518 | ecosystem: Host-associated > Mammals > Digestive system > Stomach > Rumen | place: USA... | reverse complement strand
CAGAGTAGTCTACCCACCAAAGTTTGCCGTGATATGTCCACTTCTTGGTTGACTCTCCATCGAATGGTCTTGTTCCATCTTTGCCTATTGTTGAGAACTGTATACCATTCTCCCAAGCAGGAGTCGCTTCAAAGACAAGTCTCTGACCGTTCTCTTCACCGTAGTAGATACCGCAATGCCAATCACCGTTTTCGTTTTCCCAATAAAGGAACTCGCAATCCTCGATGTGAGACATATCCGTGCTGACATCTTTGCAATGGTCAAGTATTTCTTTCCCTGTCCAATCGCCCATAACAGAATCGGGACTATAGTAGTATCTGCCTGTGGTGTAGTTATCGGCACACGCACCGTCTGACCAACAAATGCCTTTGATAACGCAAACGCAATCCGCATAAAGGAATGTGCCGTCATAATAGCAACAGTTGTAAGGTGGTTTGTCTGCGTAAAGAGAGTTAGGTCTGTCGACCATTTTCTTCATTACTTTCTTGAGTTCTTTCTTCGTCATTTTTGACTCCTTATGTAAATCAGATACAGTAGCATAACTACTGCAATTAATACCATCATTTGAGGACTCATCTCTGCATCTCACTTATCGGCAACTTTGATATTCTTGATTTTAATTCGTCTACATATCCGTTGCCTTCCTTATCCTTGTACAACTTGTACATATCGTTATACAGTTCAAGTTCCTTGAAAGTCACAGAACCTCTTGTGATGATGCTCTCGCCCATAACATATAGTTGTGATGCCATTAGCATCAGTATCATTTCATCGCTTCCCTTCTTCGCTTTCTGACGAGCGTTGATGAGGTTGATGATGCCTGTTACTAAAGCACTAAATGCTCCGCTTCCAAGTATCGCAATGATTATGTTCTCCACGGTCTACCCCCTTTCTAAAACATATATGTAAATGTAACGACTACATTTCCACTATCGAGGTAGACTGATCCTAACGCTCTTACTGTCAGCACTCCGTCTGCTCTTAAGGAACACCCTATTGCGGTTTGTGAGAAGTAAGATGCATTCATAACATTGTTGATCGGGAGATAGTCAGAGATACTTCCTTCGAAGATGTTACCGCTATGCGTTGCTCCGTCTGCTCTTAAGTACAGAGTTAAAAACGCTACTCTGCCGTATATATACAGAGATTGCGTGTTGATAGTTAGTCCGCTTGTTCTTGTGACAAGGGATTGAGTAGCAAGAGTTGGTGTAGATCCCATTTCCGAACTCTTGAGGATTGTTCCCGAGGAATCGAGTTCCACAACTCTGATCGGATATGCGGAGTCGTTTCTTCCTGCCGTTGCCTTCATTCCAAAGGCAACACCATAACCGTCTGTGGCATCGTGAATCATATCGAGTCCTCTGCCACCAATGGATATGGTATCAGTCCTTACTACCGTTACCGATGAGAAGTCATCATAAAGGGTATATGTGACCGTGTATGACTGCGTATCAAGAAGTATTGCTCCTGTGTAAAGAGAACCACCGCTTGTACTCACTATTCCTGTATATGAAGTGCCTGTTATGGTCACTCTGCAGTATGTCGGGATAGAAGTGCTTCCGACTTTACTTTGGACATAAACAGGAGTCAGTTTTGCGTGTGTTCCGTCATCAGCAGATTGCCCTGTATCATCACTTGTTGACCATCTGACAGATGATACCTTTGTAAATGATGGTGCCGTATATCCGACTGTTGTTATGCTGACAGAACTGCTCTGTCCTGTTGCTCCGTTGGACTCGACTGCGACTGCATAAACTGTGTGAGTTCCTGCCGATGTCAGTGCAGTAATTGTTCCTGTCGAAGATGTTCCGTTATAGACCTGTACTCCGTCAAGGTACAGTCTGTAGGAATCTATCGTGTTTCCTACCGTTCCGACTACTGCAGACATCGAGAATGTTATCTGCGTGATACCGCCTACAATTTGACCTTGGTAGTCATCTGTCAGCGTATAGTTAGGGTCTAAAGTGACTGTCGGACTTACGATTGTGATTGTGTCTGACCCATAGCACCTATACGAAGAATCCCAAGTGCCGTGGTTATAGTTGCCCGATACCGAGATAGATACCGCTCCGTTATTGACTACGCAGGAAGACAAGGGAACTGACCCTGCACGGAGTGCGACACCGACTTGGTAGTCTCTCCAATCAAGGTCACCGATGTAAACGGAGTTACCACCGATATTGACCGACAGTCCATATATAGAGTTTCGGACTACATTGCCTGTCTGTCCGTCAGACCTGCGAGATATTACCTGCCAATTAAAGACCCCTTCGGAGAAAGTAACTACTAAAGAGAAATACTGCGAAGGATCTGCAACTGCATTTGTTGTTACTGTTTTCGTCATCCTCTGTACCTCACCGTTAGTCTGTTATCGTTATCATCACCACTTGCAACTAGATCCCAATGGTCTCCAAGTTCCAACTTGTTGACTATGTGACCGTTTACTACGAAGAACTTATACACACCGTCAGAGTCCTGCCCGATGTATGCTTTTTCGTCACCACCTGCCACAAAGGCAAGTTTTGTCTCGGTCAGTCTTGCCATTGTTTCGGCAAGTTCGTCTCCGAGTTCAAGTCCTTCTGCCGTATAACGGATATATTTCTGCAGTTCTTCGGCATATCCTTCGACTGCAGAATCTGTGTACTGCGTTAACTCGATTCTGATACCTTCGACTGATTGAGTGATGGTAGAGCGAAGGTAGTTGTTTTCTTCTTCCCTCTTTGCGATCTCTCTTTGCATCGGAGTTCTGTAAGGATACTCGTGGTTGACCTCTTCCTCGTAAGGAGCAGAAATGTCATCCGCACACCTTGGGTCAAGTGTTATCCCCTCTTTAAAAATGACAGAGGTCAGTCCGTTGACTGTCACTCCGTCACCAAGTTGACAAGCAGGGTCTATGTTCGCTCCAAATGCTTCAAATGGTTGATAAATATATCCACCAAGCAGGTCAAGAAGATCGTCAGCAATCTCTTGCGTTCCCCAAGGACAAAAGACCTCAAGCGTTCTGCCTGTTCCGTTTGTTGAAGTATATCCTTCGCTCTTTTCGTCAGTTTTTATGTGGATTGTTGCAATCGGTTCAAACGCTTTGGATTTATGGAATCTTTCTGCAAGGACTCCGATCTGATGCGTATACGATGGGGCAACAAGTTGGACTAACTTCAGTTCTCCGCTCTCGTCCATAATCCAATTGCCACCGTACATTGCACCAATGTAGCAAAGCATCTCCTTCCCTGTAGTTCCATCTGTTCCTACTGTCGGTACAAATGAAATCGTTTTCGGGTCATTAGTAAGGAGAGTTATTGTGTCAGTATTTACATTTACTCCGATGTCGGTTGCGATCATCTGCACTACTGCCAAAGCAGTCTGTGGAGTCCACTCACCGCTTTCCATAAATGTGTATTCCGCTTTGAGCATTCCATCGAAACAGTTAAGCGTTAAAACACCGTCTTCGTTCTCTTTTCTTACATCGATGTAGTATTTACCCTTTGGATGCCAATCGCTTGTCAGAGAAGCGTTTTTGACCCTAAAAAACATATCCACAGAGGACATAGGAGGAATAGTCCCCTGTGGACGGACAGAAAGAGAGAGTCGCTTGCTGATTGCGTTGCCGATAGAGAATTTATCAAATAATGCTGAAGAGATTTTGGGAATGGACAATATTACGCTTTGACCATAGGTCACTCCGTTGATGACTGCTTTATATTCGACAATATATCGTCCACCAACGATTGACTGATATGTTGCATCTACTGTCTGCATTTTTACACCTCTGTGAAGGTTACCGATGACTGTTGGACCCAATGCCCATCAGATCTCTTGATAGCATCGGAGAGCGTTGTGTCAGAAACGGTCATTTCCTGCGTAACATCGGTACCTGTCTGAAAACAATAATATGTGACCGTAACAGGTTGGTCATCCCACTCTGCTTCCAAGGTCCTTGCTTCTTGCGGACTCATCGCCCTCAAGTTGACTTTAAGGACCCCTCTGTATCTTGAGAGGATATAGTGGTCAACCTTGTTGAGATCTGTATACTTTGAACCATATACAGGTTTTCTTGTGGTCTGCAGGTTATCAGAACCTGTCCTCACAAGATTTTTATATGAATTTCCGTTAATGGTAAAAGTTAAGTCTGTCATACTCCGTACATCCTTGCCCTGTTGTTGCTGTATTCGTATGCCGTTTCGCCTATTATTTGACCATCTAACACGCTTTGGACTACTATGTTGGCGTTGCCACCAAAACCGCTTCCAAGTGCTTCTTTTATGCCTTCTATGAGGTCATTTTTAAGACTCTGCGTGTTGGATGCATTGAGTATCATTTCACCTCTGTGCAGTTCTGCGACATATCCGTCATACGGAACATAATTGAGTCCCGATGCGTGGGAACCGTCTGTTTGCATCGAGTCGTTGCCCTTCTTCCAAAAAGTCAACTTATCCTTCAACCAATTTATCTTATCAGTCACCCATCCTGTGATAGATGCCCATACACCCTTTATTCCGTCCCAAAGTCCGTTAAGGATGTTCTTGCCGAGTTGAAGCATCGTTGGAACAAGGTTTTTAAGAAGCGTGATGATGCCATCAAAGAATCCTTTGAAGTCTCCGTTAAGAAGTGAGAAGAACCCCTTAATAAATGCCATCACTCCGTCCAAGATCGGTTTTAGATACGGCATTATCCAATCTAAAAACCTTGCCACGGTATCCTTGACTATCGGGATCATATCGATGACCCATTGAAGCACCTGCATTATGTATGGCATAAACTCTGCCATCAAAGAGTTCTTGAGTGCTCCCATCGATTCCTCGATCTTGGAGAACATATCACCCATTGCCGCACCTGCCGTGACAGAATCCTGCGACATAACAAGACCGAGGTCGTTTGCTTCCTGTCTCATCTCCGCAAGACCATCAGCTCCTGCTTCAAGCAATGGTTTCATTTGATATGCGACATTTTCGCCAAACATCTCAATAGCGGCATTTGTCCTTTGAGATGCATCTTCAATAGACATAATTTGTTGAAGTGCATCATCAAGGTTCAGATCTGTGCCTTCAAGTTGCTTTGCCGCCTTTTCCATCACGGACATCGAAACTCCCGAAAGGTTTGCCGCATAAGCAAGTTCTTGATAACTCTCTGCCGCTAAACCCATTCTGATAGATGCCTTATCTATGGCATCAAGTTCATCTGCCGTGCTTTTTGCCGCACCGACCATTGCCGTGCCTATTGCAGTTGCCGCACCGACTACTGCCGCACCCCATTTAGCGACTGTTTTGATACCGTTTGAGAGTTTTGCTCCGAGACCTTCTGCTTTTTCGCCTGTGCTCGATATTGACTTTTCTGCTTCAGAACTATCAACGAGGATACTTCCAAATAACTTGAATATTTCCATTAGAAAAGGTCTACTTTCTTGATTCCGTTTGAGAACTGTGTAATATATCCGTTGACCTCATCGAGAATCGCTTTTTTGCTCTTTTTCGGTCTCGGTGTCAATTGCCTTTTAAAGTCCTCAAAACTCATTTCATAGTCCGAATGACTATTTACCCAACGAGTGAATAAAAGTTCGTCATTTCGCCTTTTTTTGCCTTCTAACAAGGTAATACAGGCATCTTCCGTGGGAATGCTCATAAAGTAATCCCACGGATAACTGCCTGTGAGTGTCATTGCCTCTTCGAAAGTAACCCCGATAATACAGAAAAAAAATGCTTTAGATCGTTTTCCTTTCCAAGCATTTCTAAATTATCGGACAATTCTGCGAGGTCCATATTCGATATCTCTTCGGGAGACCTTTCCAAGGGTCCCGAAAGCAATTCATATATCAGATGTTCGCAGGAATTTTCCCCGAACACTTCCAAAACTGAAAGGAATCCGAGTATTCCCACAGAGGTTATATCCTCGTCTGATATTCCCTTGATAACAGGTACGAGTTTTTCTTTTAATCCCGACCTTTGGATTAGTCTCATCCCTAAAAAGACATCTGCTGTTTTTATTTTTCTCATCTTTTACTCCCTTCTGTTACTTAAGCAATAACAGGTGTATAAATTTCGACAGGCACATCATCAAGACTTGTGACATCGTAGTGTGCTGTCATAACGATCGGAACATTCCCTTCCTGCTTATCAGCGAATGTAAGATTCCATCCGTTGAGACAAAGAGCGTTTTTGAGAACTATCATAATCGGATCATCGGACCCTACTATCTTTCCAATCCAAGTTACATTGGACAGGTAGTCTGCATCCTCAAAATCATTCTTGAGTGTTATCTTTGTGTAATCGGCAGGAGTGGATGATGCTTCAGCAGTTGCCGCACCAAGTGCGAGTTTGATGGACTCTGCGTTTACTTCCTTAAGAGTGGAAGTGAGCGTTGCCGTCCAAGAGTCTATGACCTCAAATCCCTTGGTTGGTCCCTTTGCTCCATCAACTGCGATCCGTCTTACCTCGGGAACGAGAGCAAGAGTACCGCCACCCTCGGTAGCACCGAGAAGTTTTGCGGATGCTGTTGCAGGAGTGTCGGTAGCAGGATCATAGTTCTTATACAGAGCACCTGCATCAAGTTGAATGTTCTTTTTTGTGTTGGAAGTTAATCCTGTGAACATTTTAGTATTCTCCTATAAATTCTTTCAGAGTGAAGGTTATTCTTCTGTGGATAATCGACTTGTTGTCTTCGGGGATAATGTTTCTTGTAGACGGATATGTTGTGTATGCAATGTCTCCGCATACTGAATAGTGATTGAATAGATGCCATACTTCGTCTGCGAGGTTTTCTATCGCAGTCGTGTCTGTGCCAAATCCTACGATGTGGATCTCCAACTCGTGTTGGTTATAGAGTTCGTTATAGGTGACAGGTGTCAGAGAAAAGACTATATAAGGACCCTGTGCGTTGTCTTTTGCCCTTTGGTAATAGACCTGTTCACAGACTGTCTTTAATCTGCTCTGAACTGAAGTCCTTAACGCTATTGTCTCGCCCATTTGCTTACCACCAATCTCAATTCTCTACTTTTGTCATCGTAGTATTGGTCAATGACCTCGTATTCAATTCCGTCTATCTCAAGGTATAATTCATCGTTATAATCGAGTCTGTCTGCTAATTTGACAGTCTTGTCTGCACTTTTGCCCCTTGCTTCTGCTACCTGCTTATCGTGGTAGTTCGCAGAGACTATTTCACAGAAGACCGTTCTTTGCTGTGAGACCGTTTCAATCGGGTCCCCTGTTTCGCTGACATCGACTTCCTTAACGATCAGATCGCATATACTGTCATACATCTCCATAGTCCTCTCGATAAATATCACGGAGTGACATAGCATTGGTGTAATTCACATACATCTGTCCCCATTGACTTCCTTTGTTTTCGTAGTCTGTCATCCAATGCACATATAACTTGCAAGCTTGGATTATTTCAGTGTCTTCTGAAAGCACTTTGTCTTCGCTGATTCCAAGTTGAATGAGTTCGTTCTTGCAAGCGTCTATCATCTCTTGGTAGTCATTATCCACATTTGTATTTGTGACTCTTTGAGAGTCTTTCACACTATCAAGTAGTGACATTTTTTCTCCTTTCAAAAAAGGGCAGGGAGCGGTAGATGAGGACCGCTCCCTTTTTTATGAACATCGGAAACTACCGAATATCCCTAATTAAGCGATATATGCCGCCGCCTTGTTGTTGCGGAGTGTTCCCTGTGCTCTCATATAACCCGAGACAACAACCTTGTGATTCTTGACATCTTTGTCGCTCTCGATGATGACATCCTGTACTACATTGAGCACGAACCTCTTCGGATCAAGGATGGTTACGCTTGTTGCGGCATTATCAAGTTTGACTTCGCATCCGAGTGTCTGTCCGATATTGAACGGAGAACCGCTCTTGATTGCTCCTACGATGTTGTAGTAGGAAGTAGCAGGTGCGTAGATAACAGGTCTTGCGGCACCTGTTGCGAGTGCCATTGCCGCCTTGATATCATCAAAGAGGTCAGATGTTGCTGTAACTTTCTGTGCGGCAGTTGCATCTGCGAGTACCTGTGCGAAGACATCCTTTGCGAGTGCTTCGCCAAGTTCTGCGGAGATTTCTTCTGCAAGGTAGTCCTCAAGTGCTCCCTGTGACATTCTTGCTTCTGCGTAAGTGAGTTCTACATACTTCTCATAATCGTATCCATAGAGTACGACCTTGACGAAGGTGTTTGCTTCCTCTGCAGGAGTTGCGGCAGAATCGAGTTTCTTTGTGGTTCTTGCCGCAATAGCAGTATGCTTTGTAACTTCCATTGCGACTCCGCTTCTTACTACTGCGATGTCATCAAGGATTGGATGTGCTGTGTGAATATTGTCCCAAATCTTATCATCGAGTGTCTTTGGGATTGCTATAGCATCACCATCCCCAGGGGCTGTGCTATCTACTACGATTGCTCTCTGCTCTTCTGTTGCATAATCTCCGAGCATTGCGTAGAATGCTTCTCTGTACTCTTTTGTTTCGGGTCCGAAAACTTTTCTTTCTTCCATTTCAATGGTCTCCTTAACTATTGGTTCTGTGATTTCTTCTTCTGCAACGGCATCAAGTTCTTTCTTCCTTGTTTCTGCTGTTGCAATGATTTCTTTCTTCCTTGCTTCGAGTGCATCCAATTCAGCAGATAATGCTTCAAGGCCTGCCCCTTCTGCTTCAGGATCGATTTCGGAAAGTCTTGCTTCGACTTCTTCCATCGTCATCGTTTTGATTTCATCCATTTGGTCAAACCCCCTTTATGGACTGCAATCTTGCTTTAAGTTCTTCAATTTGTTCTTTTCTTCTTGCTTCGGCAATGTCTGCTTCCGCTTTAGACTTCTCTTCTTCCGCTCTACGCTTTGCATTCTCCAATGTGGATTCGGCACTCTCCAATGCTTCTTCCTTGCTTCGTGCGGATAAGGTTGTCTGTTCATACGCAGGGAAAGTGACCGCTGAAAGTTCAAATACACGACCAATTGACAATATGTGTCTTGTTGGGTGCTCACTCTCAAGGTCTTCCCATCTATCTTCATTCACGGTAAACATAAAGGACATTCCCGAGACATCTCCCCTGTCTGCCGCAGAATAAAGTGCTTGTGCTGTGCTGTTCCTTTCGGTATCAAGATCCGCTCTCATATCTAATCCTTCATCCACAACCGTCATCTGCATTGTGGAATGAGAATTGTTATTCCTTGACCTTGCCAAAGGAATCATACTTGTGTCGTGGTTTACAAGGAGTCTGACATCCTTAAGGTCAGTCTTATCTAAAGCACCTTTGTCTATGTACTCCGTAAACCATCCGTTATCGTAAGGTTGACCAAATACGATTGCTCGACCTTCGATAAAATGTCCGTGTTCTTCGTTTTCGTTTGCTCTTAAGTCAAAGTCAAACGCTCTGCATTCTTTTGTCATTCTTCTTCTCCTACTTTATCGGATGCGTTGTAATATTCGCCCCTTATGATGTAATCATCGCCACCTTCGATCGCTTCCATATTGAATATCTCTCTTGCTTCATTTCTTGAAAGGACCCCTCTGTCGAGAAGTTTTTCAGCGACTGCAAGTTTTTCAGAAGTGGATGCGTACTGAAGTCTGTTCGATGTAAACTGAACTGAATTGCCCCTTGTCTTCTGTTCTGCTGTGTAGAGCATATTTGAAAGCACAAGAGATAACTGAAGCGAAAATGGTTCCACCTTCGCTTCGTAGAATGCCGCCCATTCTTCGGGAGCAAAGTTGTTCTGCAGAATTTTCTCGTTTACTCCGAAATAATCGAATACATTGTTCTGAATCGTTTCTATTTGGTTAGGATCTACGATATATGGTTTTGAATCGACTGCCTTGACATCTGAATACTTCGCATCAAAAACAGCAACACCGCCATTATTCGAAATATCAAGGTTTGTTTTGACCCATCTCTTTCTTTCCGTTTCGATATCATCGGGTTTTAGCGTGGAACAGAGTTTTGCAAGGAATCGTATCGTTGCTCCTGCTTTGATGCCTTCTTTAATTCCCTGCTGTTGGACTGATAAAAGGTCAAGCGTTGGAGCAAGTGCTTCGTTAGATTCTCCGAAGAAGTCGTGCTTGTAGAAGAACTTTGTCATCACTCCTACATTCTCTCTTTCGATCGCACCTTTATTTCCGTTTGAGAATCTGAAGACAACATACTCTTTTCCGTCCCTTTCCCTTATCTCTGCTTGAGAAGGTTGAACAGGATAAAAACCGATTATCTTTTGGAAGTATTGGTCATAGATCGGAACGATAAACGCAGTATTTTCTGTCTCAACTATCGTTGCGATTTTATACAGGAATTTCGTTGTGTCCATATATGGATTCGGCTGAAATTCAAGTATGGTCTGAAGGTCCTTTCTTGCACCTTTAACTATCGGTTTTAGTTTTGAACAATGAGTGGCAATAGCGTGAATAGATGCCCTGCACAGCTCTGATTCATAAATGCCGCCCTTAAACGATCTGAAAACAGGTTGATATCCTGTCAATGTCTGAATGTATCCTGCAGTCGCATCGTTTACCGAGTGCCGAGGAAACAGCATTGAAAAAAGACTCATTCTTCTTTCTCCTTGTTTAAATTGATATATTCGTTCTGTTTATCCATTAGGACCTTATACGCATCGAGATATGCCGCAGTACCGTCAATCCTTTGTGTTCGGTCTGCTGACTTGACAGGTTGTATATTCCCATTGACATCGGTCTTGATACTTGTGTTTATCAAGCACCATTGGTCTATCGGGTTATCAAATACAACTCGCTTTGCCTGTAGGTCTGCTTTAGTGTTCTTCATCGGTTCGGACAATGTGATGACTCCTTGTCTTACAGGTATCATTGCATTTGCTCCGAACTCTGACTGAAATTCGTTCAATAGCGAATCGTCTATGTGCCAAGGGTCATACCCGATAAATAGCGGATATAGATCCTCGGTGTATTTAAGTTCACGAAACCAATCAAGGAATATGTGCTTGTCACATTTGTTCCCCTTGCAGGTCCTCATATACCCTTGATCTATCCAAAGTCTGTAGGGAGCAGAGTCCCTTCCTCTTCTGTTGCCGTTCTTCTCTTCGTCTTCTATGACCGATTCGGGAATCCAATACATCGACTTCCTGTAAATGTGCTCATCGTTAGGTCTCATACAAAGAACGGTTGCCGCATTAAGGTCTGTGGTATCTGCCGCATCGAATCCACCAATTCCATAGTCAAACTTATAGTCGCCTAAATCGACTTCGGGAGATACGGTGTCCTCATACCTTAACCAACTCGCTTCTGATGTCTGCTTTAAGTTAAAATCCTTGACCAATACTGTTGGTTTAAAAGCAGGGTCCTCTTTCGCCTTCTTCACACAGGACCTCAAGAACTCTAAACTTTTGATCGTGCCGAGTGCAGGATTTGCTTTAATCCAACAGTCTTCTTTGTCCCACTCATCGGGACTGTCGAGTTCGTAGATCATCGGCAAAAAATACTCATCAATGATTTTTCCATCGAGAACATTCGAAGCGTATTCATATTGAGCATCGAAGATGCCGTTTCTGACGAATCCGTTGGTTGTTATACAAAAAAGGAGTGGTTGCAATCTTGCCGCCATTCCTTGTTTGACTAAATCATATAGGTCTCGGTTTTTTATTGCCGCAAGTTCATCGATGACCGCACCGTGAACATCAAGTCCATCGAGTGTGTTTGTGTTGCTTGCGAGTGGTTTTATATAACCAAGATTCTTTTTGTAATAAAGGTCTGATGCTCTCTTTTTGATATACTTGCTCAAAAGAGGACTTTGTATCCTCATCTTGTCACAGGCATCAAATCCAAGTTTTGCTTGGTCTCTTGCCGTTGCGACATTATAGATCTGCGGAGACCCTTCGTTATCATTGACCAACAGATCTATTTCAACGGTAGAACATTCTGTGGTCTTTCCGTTCTTTCTGCCCTCTATGATAAGGACCTCGTTGAACTGTCTGACATTATCATCGTCCACAAAACCAAAGATCGCTTGCATCCTTGCTTTTTGGAATAACTGTAGTTTGATCGGTTGACCGATATTCCCCGATGGTTGCTTGCAAACGCTCTCAATGAATCTGATATGTCTGTTTGCGATCTCGCCATCAAAGTGATATTTGTTCGGAGAGTAATACTCCTCAAGAAGCATCTCCGATATCTTTTTCATTTTGTCGCAGGATACGATTTCGTTATTGAGGACCTTGGTGAAGTATTCCTCAAATTCCGTCATCCGAAGAACTCCTTTTCAACAGGGTCTATATCGTCAGTAACATCGGGTATCATATCCGACAGGGTTTTGATCGTAGTATTGTAGTTTTTGATGAGATTGTTATACGCATCAGTTTCAGCGGTCTTGTGAACTCCGAACTGATTCTTTCCGTTCTGATAAGGTTCTGTCCATCCTTTCTCTCGGATGATGCCCTGCAATCTATCTAATTCCTCTGCCATAAAAATCACTTTTTCTAGCAGATCTTCTGCGATTTCTCGTTTATTCTCGGGCAAACTTGCGATTGCTCGTTTGTTTGCCGCAAAACTTCTTTTTTTGTTTTTCATCTTTTGCTACCCCCTATCACACACCTCATCCGTAAAAATCATTC
>Ga0326512_10002953_pt1 | contig 12550 bp, 20 predicted proteins | sample 1_2617_0518_D_FD_203652 | JGI IMG/M metagenome (GOLD analysis project Ga0326512, IMG submission 203652) | Bovine rumen microbial communities from UC Davis, California, United States - 1_2617_0518 | ecosystem: Host-associated > Mammals > Digestive system > Stomach > Rumen | place: USA... | reverse complement strand
CCACAGGGAAGCCGTACACGGTGATATGCACGGTGAAAAGGCGCTGTTCCGAGGACCCTGCTAAGGAGCTGGAGAAATTTATCAACGTGGCAAGCCGTATCGCCAGCAACGTCGAGCAGCGCCTTGTCGAAAAGAGACGTCGAGAAGAACAGGAGGGAACATAATGACCAATGAAGGAAAAGCAGGCATCTGCATAGCCTTGTGGAGCATAGCGTTTCACGCAGGCGTGTTCGTGGCTGCGGGAGTGAGCAAGCCCGTCGGTCTGATGCTGATGGGCTGTGCGACTGCGATCTTGGTCACCCTGCTGAGAGCTGAGGGTCGCGTGGAAGCCGAAAGGCGCAGGCGCCTGAGATACCAGCAGGACTGTGAACGCAGAGTCGAGGAGGCAACGAGAAATGACAAAGATTGAATTTTTGGTGCTTCTTCTTGTGGCACTGAAAGCTATGGAGATCGCCATAGAACTGGCAAGGTTCTTCGTGGAAAACGGCGTGGAACTTAATGATGATGACGGAGGTGAGGATGATGAATATAAGTAGTGCGGACTATCACATCCGTATGCTCAGCGACTTGGCAGTGCAGAACAAGAAGACGCTGATCTTAGTATACGACACAGGTGAAAAGGAAGCTGAGAACCGTTCTATCGGAGCGTGCTCAGTAATCGGCACCGGCATAAGTGCACTGAATGCGACGATAGCGCTCGTAAAACTTCTCGCAAAAGATGCGGGTATCGAGCCCGTTGAGATGCTGGAGCTGATGACGAAAGCGATAAAGAGCAAGCAGGAGGAAAAAGGCTATGACGAACCCTAAGATCAAAGGCTACCACAAAAACGTTATCTTGTACAACGTCATGCTGGAGAACCTGCGGAATCTCGCGAGGATAATGCTGACGCTCAACAGGCTCTATCCCAAGCAGTTCTACAAGAAGCGCATACAGCTCTGGCTGGAGAAGTATGCGAACAACTGCGACGAGATGGATAGGCTGGACGAAGCCGATGCATACGACTACAAGATGGCTCAGTGGTGCGAAGAATGCGGCATAGATACCGCGTGGTGTGTGGAGTTCGTCAAGCGCAACTCCCCGAGCATCAAGGTGCCTGCAAACATCGAAGTTCTGGCGAACAACATAAAACTGGCACTTGTGCAGACCTGCATGGAGTTCGGTGTCGGGGACAAGCGTCTGAGCGAGATCAGGGCGGCACTGGAAGAAAAACAGCCCGCCGAACCTGAGCACGAACTGGAAAAGTTCGGTATCAAGTTCGAGCAGATGGACGTAGGGCAGGTTGACTATCGCAAGCTGCTTCCCCGCAGGCAGAAAAAGGCAAGCTACACCGACACCAAGCGAGGATACGAAGCGCTCACTGCGTTGAAAGCATATCAGGAGGAGGTGCTGAGCGGTGAGAGGTAGATTACTCGACGAAGAACAGAAGCGGAAGTACGACTACGTCCGCACGGTGCTGACGGTGGTGCTGCGCGAGGTGCTTGATAACGATCACTACCGTGCCGAATACTACGTCACCGACGGCGGGACGGAGCTTGTCGATGTGACTTTCGACGATGAGATGAACGTAAGGACGATAAACGTCACGGCAGACAGCCTGCTGGCACTGACAAAAGACGTTTTGAAAACATTCTAGGAGGATAAAAAATGGCAAAAGCAATACCGGAGGAGACAAGGCAGGGCGTGGCAACGGACTACCTTGCGGGTATGTCTCCGAAAGAGATCAAAGACAAGTATAACATAGGAGAGTCAACCGTGTATAACATTATAAGTTCGATGAAGATGAGCGAGCTGACAGAAAAAGAGCCCGCCGCAGCGGCAACTGCGACAGACTCAGAGGTAAAAACTTTACAAGTTAAGGGTAGCGCAAAAACGGCGGAAAGTCAAGCCCTGCACGGTGTTGAAGTCATAGGGCTTATGCAGACCATGCTCATAGGCATAGAGGAAAGTTTCGGTGATAATGTCGAAGTGATGTCCCTGAGAGCCGACAGCGAACAGGCTCACATAATATTCCGCTATGGCGGTAAGGACTATGCTCTTAGCTTCGGGCTGGCGTTTTAGGAGGTTGAAATATGACAATATCAGATAAATTCATCGAAGACATGAAGTCTGCCAAACTGACAAAGAAAGGCTCTGCGGTGAGCAGTGCTGTGACGGCTGCACTGGAAGACTTCTGCCGCCAGAACTCCGAGTTTGAACAGGCAGTATTGCAAGGAGGATCATTAGCTGACTGCATCGAGCATACTGTCAAAGGCTGCGGGAACAGTATCTCGGATATAGAGGTGTACCGCAGGGCAGTGGAGTTCTACTTTCCTACAGCACTGATAAGGACGAGCATGACCCTTGATTTGGGTGACGGCGGGTATTCGGGCGAGGACAAGCCCATCACCATGAGCACGAATAAGGTCGAGCTGAGCCTTGATGATCTGCTGGATTTCTGAGGGGTGAGGATATGAGAAAAGAGCGCAAGCTGGAGCTTATGTTCCCGCCCGAAGTACCTAAGAAGTACATGGACATGATGCAGGGCAGATATGCGGCAAATTTTGTGGTTCTGGTGACTTCGGGGCGGGAGCTGTTCGCCCGCTGCTACCACAGATACAGCAAGGGTGATGTTCGTGAGGTACAGCGCTATGCATTTGCAAAGGACGGTGCTGTGCGCTACGGAAAAGATGAGCATGATAAATGGGTCGCCCGCACCGAACTGCGTGAGCCTGTATTCTACTATACTCATGGCTACGGTGCTGACAACAGCTACACTGTCTTAGGGTGGGAAGCTGTAGCGAAAAGTGACATGAAGTACAGTGAGACCACAGCATACACCGGTAGACTGATAGTCAGCTATCTGTGCCTTTACTGCCGTCACCCGAACATTGAATACCTGGTGAAAGCAGGCTATGACTGCGTTTTTGAGGAGTATGCAAAAGGTTACTGGACATATAATACCAACGCACTCAGGGTGGACGGACGAATAAATTTAAAGACGAATAACCTGCTGAAAATGCTAGGGCTGAACCGCACCGAGTTCAAGGCTCTTGCAGGGAGAGAAAAGCTGTATTCGTCCTACATGATTTGGAAAGACCGCTTTCCGAAACTGCAGCCCGATGACCTTATCCTTCTGTATGATGCTTTCGGCAGTGACTTTACAAGAGCCGAACGGACATCATATCACACAGGCTTGACGGCAGTGAGGATAGCAAAGTACCTTGTGGATAAGGACATAAGGTGCTATGACTACGAGGATCACATCAAGCAGTGTTTCAGTCTGGGCTATGATCTGCATGACACTGCATACTCGCTGCCGCACGATTTCTATGCTTTTCATCAGCGTTCTTCGGCGATGGTAAAGTACAACACCGACAAGCTGATGCATGAAGCCTTTGCGGAAAACTACGACAAGCGCAAGGTTCTTGAATTCCGCATGGGGAATTTGATAGCGATACAGCCGTCAAGCTGTGATGACATCATCAGAGAAGGCAGAGAACAAAAACATTGCGTAGGAGGATACGCCGAGCGCCATGCCTACGGCAAGCTGCACATCATGTTTATCCGTAAGGTCAGCGAACCCGACAAACCTTACTATACAATGGAAGTCAGTGCCGATGGAAGGATAGTTCAGTGCAGGGGCTACTGCAACGACAGGGGAAAAGATAAGCCGCTGACAGTGCTGGCTTTTGAAAAAGAGTACCAGGCATACCTGGATGGGATATTTAATAAACGGAGGAAAACCGCATGAATGAACTTACAGATGCAGTGAGAGCCAAAGACCTTGACCGCCGCATAAAGGTGTCGGCACAGCTGGCACAGCAGTCGCTGTATGACATGTGTACGGCTATCAAGGAGATGAGGGACAGCAAGCTGTATAAGGAACTGGGGTATTCGGAATTCAATGATTATTGCACCAAAGAACTGGACATTTCAGATAGACAGGCATACAAGTGCATAACAATCATAGAAAATCTTCCGAACGATTTAGTGAATTCGAGTTCACTAAATTTAGGGGTGACAAAACTCTATCTTCTTGCCCAGCTCGACGAACCCACCCGCACAGAGATAATCGAAAATACCGATCTTGAAAACACCACTGTCCGCGAGCTGAAAGGCAGGATAAAGACCCTTGAACAGCAGGCGGACAATGCTCAGGCTATTGCGGACAAGCTCACTAAGAGCGAGAACAAGGCATGGGGCGAGGTATCGAAGTTACAGACCGATGCCGAGATGCAGAAAGACAAGATAGCACAGCTTGAACAGCAGATAAAGGAACTGGAAAGCCGCCCCATAGAGGTCATAACCAACGACAGCGACGAAGTCCGCCGCCTGAAACTGGCTATGGAAAAGCTGAATGCGGACATAGCAAAGGAAGATGCCCGCAAGGACATGGAAGACAAGATGTTCAGAGATCAGCTTCGTGACGAATACGAAGAAGCGCTTCACAAAGCACAGCTTGAATATGAAGAAGAACTGCAGGGGCTGAGGGAAAGCCTGGCACAGGCTAAGGCTAACCTTGCAGCGTCTCCCGAAGACAAAGAAAAGCAGGATTTCAAGGCTCTGCTTACAAATGCCGTGGACAGTATCAAGCGGCTGACAGCATTTGTGCAGGAGCATGACAATGAAGAGTACAAGAGCAGGCTTGCACAGCTGGCTTTGCTAATTCATAATTCATAATTCATAATTCATAATTGTTGGCAGGGAAATAAGCAAAGTTAAGAAACCCCATAGCAAGGCAAAAGCCCGAGCGCCCCTTGACCGTAGTAAGCGGCGGGAGCGTAGCGACCAAAGCGAACGCAGGTCAAGTTTGCATCGGCGCGAGGGTTTTGCCGCGCAGAGGGGGTATGGGGGACTCCGTCCCCCCATTAAGATAGGAGGATAAATATGACACTTTATGAAATTTCAGACGGTTTCAGAGCACTGTATGACCAGCTGGACGATATGATTGAAGATGAAGAGCTCACCGATGAACAGCGTGAGGATATGCAGCAGGCATGGTTCGACACCCTTGAGGGTATTGAAGCCGAGTTTGAGGAAAAAGCTGAGAATGTGGCTTGCTTCATCAAGGTGCTGAAAGCAGAGGCTGAGATGATGGCGGCAGAAGAAAAGGTGCTTGCCGCCAGACGCAGAAGCAGAGAAAAGCGCATCGAGAGCTTGAAAAACTATCTTCTTGGCAGAATGGATGATATACACCTGAAAAAGATAGACCGCCCGAAGGCAAGGATCTCCACAAGGAACAATGCGGAGAGCGTTGTGATAGAGGATCCTCATGCATTTATACTGTGGGCGCAGGAACACAATGAGAACCTGCTGAGATACAAGGAACCCGATATCAATAAGACCGAGATCAAGCAGGCTTTGCAGGAGGGCGGTTGTCTCCCGCACTGCCATTTGCAGAGAACACGTTCGATAATAATAAAGTGAGGTGCGGTATGGTACAGTTTACAACAGTAACAAGGGCGAGATCAAAGGCGAGGATAGCTGTGACAGGTCCTTCGGGGGCAGGCAAGACACTTTCGGCGCTGTATCTGGCTTATGGCTTCACGGGTGACTGGGGCAGGATCGCCCTGATAGATACGGAACACGAGCGCGGACGCTTCTATGCGAACCGTTCCGATCTCGGTACGGGTGAGTTCCTTTATGCGGCACTTACACCGCCGTATACTCCAGATAAGTACATAGACTATGTGAAATCTGCGGCGCAGGCTGTCGGGGAGAACGGCGTGGTCATAATCGACAGCTTTTCCCATGCATGGGACAATGAGGGCGGTGTGCTGGATATCAAATCCGAGATAGCAAAGCGTCAGGGCAAGAACGACTATACCGCATGGGACGAAGCGGGCAAGGTGCAGAACAACCTTGTGAATACACTGCTGAGCGTACCCTGTCACACGATCATTACCATGCGTACAAAAATGGCATACGCGATGGAGATCAACGACAGGGGCAAGACAGTACCCGTAAAGATAGGACTTGCACCTGTACAGCGCGAGAATACGGAATACGAGTTCGATATCTGTTTCCAGATAAGCCGTGAACATATAGCCTGTGCTTCTAAGGATACTACTTTTCTCGATAAATGGAGCGGTATAATAACCCCCGAACTCGGCAAGCAGCTGCGTGAGTTTCTCGAACAGGGCGAAGACCTTCCCCGCTGCACCGACTGCGGCAGTGTCATAATGTCCGACGGCAGGCGCACAGTACAGCAGATCGTCGAGGGAAGCACCAAGAACTACGGCAGACAGCTCTGCATGAAGTGCGTTAAGAAGAAAGTTAAGGAGGCAAAGAATGCCAAGTCTGAGACCGTATCAGAATGACCTGGTCGAACAAGTTCGGCAGGCGTGGCGACAGGGTGCAAGAGCACCCTGTATCGTACTGCCCTGCGGCGGCGGTAAGTCCTGCATAGTGGCTGAAATGGCAAGACGCACGACTTTCGGCGGCAAGCGTGTGCTGTTTCTGGTGCATCGGCGGGAACTGGTGGAGCAGATAGTGCATACCTTCCGCAGATGGGGCGTGCTGATGGACTTATGCGATGTGATGATGGTACAGACCGCTACCAGACGTTTGCACAAGCTGAAAAAGCCTGCCCTTATCATCACCGATGAGAACCATCACAGCCTGGCTCAGACTTACAGGCGCATATACGACTACTTCGCCGCAGTGCCGAGAGTGGGCGTTACAGCAACACCCGTCCGTCTGAACGGTGACGGTCTGGGTGATGTGAACGACAGGCTGATAGTCGGGGTGACGGCTAAGTGGCTGATAGAAAACGGCTGTCTTGCACCTTACGACTACTATGCACCGGACGTGGCAGATCTGACAGGCTTGCACACTGTGAGGGGCGAGTATGTGGCGGCAGACATCGAGAAAGCCATGATAAAGAACACGGTCTTCGGTGACGTAGTCAAGTACTATCATCAGCTGGCAGAAGGTAAAAAAGCTGTGTGCTACTGTGCCAGTATAAGACATTCCCAGGCAACGGCTGATACTTTCAATGCCAACGGCATACCTGCCGCCCATATAGACGGAGCCACTCCAAAAGCCGAGCGTGACCGCATCATAGCGGATTTCCGCAAAGGCAAGGTGCAGGTGCTGTGCAACGTTGACCTCATCAGCGAGGGCTTTGACGTTCCCGACTGCGAGTGTGCTATACTCCTGCGCCCCACCAAGAGCCTGACGCTCTACATACAGCAGAGCATGAGGTGTATGCGTTATCGGGCGGGCAAGCGGGCGGTCATAATCGATCATGTGGGCAACTATGCAAGGCACGGTATGCCCGATGATGACCGTGAATGGTCGCTCGAAAAGAAACCTAAGCAGCAGAAAAAGCAGCAGGCAGAGCAGAAACCCGTGCGCCAGTGCCCCGAATGTTTCTTTACTTTCGGGATAGTTCCCGGACAAAAGGTAAGATACTGCCCTCACTGCGGTTTTGAATTTCCGACTGCCGAAAGAGAATTGGAAGTCGATGAGAGTGTGGGGCTGGTCAAGGTAGAAGGTTTCAAATTAGACCTAAGCTCACCCAACGACTGCACCACCTATCCCGAACTGCTGGAGTATGCTAAGGCACACGGCTACAAAGCGGGCTGGGCTTACTATCAGGCTAAACGCAGGGGGCTGATCGCATGACAGAAGAACACAGGATACAGAATGAGATACGCATAGCGGTATCGGATAAGTGCGTGATATTCCGCACGAATGCAGGTGACTTCTGGCAGGGAGATATTGTATATTCAAGAGAATTCAAACAGAACGTATTGATAAACCTTCGCCGTGTAGAAGGTCTGCCTGACGGATATTCAGATCTTTCGGGTGTGAGGGTATCAGACGGTAAAGCAGTTTTTATCGAAGTCAAGACCGCTAAGGGCAGGGCTTCGGACAAACAGAAGAAGTTCATAAAACGTATGTGTGAATGTGGCGCCGTGGCAGGCATCTGCCGAAGCGCCGATGACGCAGTAAAATTAATAACAACGGAGGAATAATCATGGGATTTAAGAACGATTTTTCACAGGCTGACAGCGGAAACATCAAGCCGGAAGGTGACTATGAGTGCATCATAACCGCAGTCGAAGAGAAGACTACCAAAAACGGCAAGACCAAGCTTGGCGTCCAGATGGTGATACGCAACGACATTGCAGGACAGAAGTACGGCAATGCTATGCTGTTCTATGATATTTGGAAACGCAGAGAGCCCACACAGATAGATATGCAGGTGGGCGGATATGGTTTCTCACAGGTTATGAGTCTTGGCAAGGCGGCAGGTCTGCCTGACGGAAAGGACTATGCAAGCCTTAAAGAATACTGCGAAGATCTGCTGAACAAGTGCGTTATAGCTCATCTTGAGCACGAGGATTATAACGGCAATACCCAGGAGAGGGTCAAGTGGCTGAACCCGACCAAGTACCCCGACTGCAAGCACGTTTTCAAGAAGAAAGAAAGTTTCAGCAGCGGGCAGACGTTTGCAAAGAACACCAAGAATGAAAGCTTTGCACAGGCTTCAGCTGCCCCTGTGGGTCTCGGTGATCTCAGCGAGTTTGAAGACGTTCTGAGTGACGACGGAGTACCGTTCTGAGTCTGATCGGCGGTAAAGCTTAAAATAATCTTCAGGAGGAACACATCAATGCAAAAATATCAGGCGATACCGCTGGAACTTCGCCGCCTTCCTAATTGGGTATGCTGGCAGGCAGTGCAGGACGAACGCTCACACTCCGGTGTGAGCAAACGTCCTATAGATCCTAAGACCGGTAATTTCGCAAAGTCGAACGATCCATCCACATGGGGGGATTTTGACACTGCGGTACAGGCGGCGCAGAAATGGTCGGGCATAGGTTTCATGTTCAGCAAATCAGGGTATTTCGGAGTAGATCTTGACGATATAGCGGAGGACCTGCAAAACTACCGTGACGGCGGCGGCGGTATAGTTACCGAGTTTGTGAACGCCCTGCAAAGCTACGCTGAGGTCAGCCAGTCGGGAACAGGCATACATATCATCTGCAAGGGCAGCCTACCAAAAGGCGGGCGCAGGCGCGGCAAGGTCGAGATGTACGACAGCGGCAGATTTTTTGTGATGACGGGGGTGCCTATAAGTGAGTACGCCGAAGTGACAGAGTGCAGTGAGCGTATTCGTCCATTGCATGAAAAGTACATCGGCGGCGGTAAGGAACCGACTGCGAATATCAGGCAGACAGCCGCACTTCCCCAGACTGCCGACGAGATACTCAGAGCAGCGGCAAACTCAAAGAACGGCACTAAGTTCAAGGCACTGTATTCGGGCGACTGGTCAGGCTACTACTCATCTCAGTCAGAGGCTGATATAGCCTTATGCAATATGCTGGCGTTCTGGACAGGCTGTGATGCTTCCAAGATGGATGCTATGTTCCGAGCCTCCGGGCTTATGCGCGAAAAATGGGATCGAAAACAGTCGGGCAGCACCTACGGTGTGCTGACAGTACAGAAAGCAATAGCAGACTGTACTGAGGTATACCGCGGCAAGACTGATTTTCATGCTAACATTGGAAACGCGAGTGGAGCTGCAATAAGTGTGGGCAACCCGGAACGTACCGAAAAGCAGCGTCTGTACTCTTTCGATGACACAGGCAATGCACAGCGCTTTTGCGACCTTTTCGGGAGCGAAGTCAGGTATAGCTATACCGATAAGAGATGGCTGTTCTACGACGGGAGAAAATGGTGTACAGACATGACGGGCACTATAGGCAGGCTTGCTGATAAATCGGTTGAGGCTATGGCAGCAGAGACCAAAGTATATGCTGAGATAGATGAAGCTGAGGGTGGAGATATGTGTAAGGCTTTTCAGAAACATATCAAAGCGAGCCGCTCGAACAAATCTAAAAAGGCTATGCTCAGCGAAGCCATGCACTATGTACCCATCATGCCCTCGCAGCTGGACCGACACAAGGGGTACATCAATACTCCCGCAGGTGTTATAGAACTGAAAACAGGCAAGGTGACAGAGCATTCACCGGAGCACTATTTTTCAAAACTGACGAATGCAGAATACGACCTGCACGCAGAATGCCCTCAATGGCTGAAATTCTTAGATGACATCTTCGCGGATGACAAGGATCTTATCAGGTATGTGCAGAAAGCTGTAGGCTATACGCTAAGCGGATCAACTGCAGAGCAGTGTATGTTCTTCCTGCTCGGTTCAGGACGCAATGGTAAATCAACTTTTATCGAGGTCATACGCGAGATATTCGGCGACTATGCAAGTAACATACAGCCTGAATCGATAATGGTCAAACGCTCGGGCGGTTCGGCTATCAACTCAGATATAGCCAGGTTAAAAGGAGCAAGGCTCGTCACCTGTTCAGAACCGAATGAGGGTGCAAGGCTCAACGAGGGTCTTATCAAGCAGCTGACAGGCGGCGATCCTGTGACGGCGCGTAAGCTCTACGGTGAGGAATTCGAGTTTCAGCCCGAGTTCAAGCTGTGGGTGTCCACAAATCATAAACCTATCATTCGCGGCACTGATATAGGCGTGTGGAGACGAATACACCTGATACCGTTCAACGTGCAGATACCCGAAAACAAGGTAGACCGTCAGCTGAAATACAAGCTGGAAGGCGAGCTGACGGGTATATTCCGCTGGGCGGTGGACGGCTGTCTGCTGTATCGCAAAGAAGGTCTGCGTATGCCGAAGGTGATGCAGGACAGTGTCAAGGAATACCACCGTGAAATGGACGTGCTGTCGGCATTCATCGAGGACTGCTGCACCGAAGGCAAGGGTCTGAGCGTGCAGTCAAGCCAGCTCTACGCCGCCTATTTAAAGTGGGCAGAGCAGGGTAAGGAATATACTATGAGCGGTACAAAATTTTCTATGGAGATGTCAAAGAGATATGAAAAAATCAAGTTGAGAAACGGCATTCACTTTAACGGACTTTGTCTGATTGGACATTAGTGTGAAGGGTTGTGCAGGGTTTGCAGGGTTTTTATATTCCTTTCACATAGAAAAATAAACAAATAATATATAGAGAAGTGTTGTAAAATGCCTTCAACCCTGCACAACCCTGCACAAGTGCCATTTTACGCAGTTTACGATACTTCCGAAAGGAGAACCGGATATTGAGCAGAGTTAATTATCCCGATGTGATAATCAGAATCCCGTTTGACGACCCGCGGTTCTTTGCCGAATGTGAAGATAAAGCGATAGATGGTGCTCTCGACTACGACAAATACCCGCCCGAAGAGTACAAGTATTTTTCACGGCTTGCAAAACTGGGATACATGAATCGTCACAAGGGCTGGTCTAAAGAGATATGCGAGGAAAAACAGCGGGAACTCAGACAGGACTACGATGCCGACCGCGAGCGGCGGGAGTTCTTCGGGAACATCTCACGGCAGATGCAGGAGAACATCAGACGCGGTCAGGAACTAAGATGGCAGATCAATGCCGAACAAGAACCATTCAGAAAACTGTCCCTTGCACTGGAGTGCATAGGGTGCATGACAGGAGATCAGGAATTTGCAAGGAGGAATTCCAATGACAAAACATAAAGAGTGCTTTGTAAACGGACATTGCTGCTATGACTGTCCCGACTTCGACATTCAGACAGCCGATGAGCGGTATGGATACGGCATCGCTGAGGACATGGGGCTTGAAGAGATCAAGTGCAAAGATTGTTTTTACAATAGCGGCGAATGCAAAGACTGCCTGCTGGAGAACAGCCCTGATTGTCCGAAGTACGAAAAGGAGGTAACGCCATGAACGAAATCAAGAACTGCCCCTTCTGCGGCGGCAAGTCGAGAGTGCATCTGTATCTCGGCAAGTGGTACGCAAGGTGCAACAAGTGTAAATCATACTCCGCGCCATACGATACTGAGGAACAGGCGCGAGAGGCTTGGAATAGGAGGGTGAGAGATGAGATCGATAGATGCTGAACTGTTAGCAACCAACATAGCGCAGATAGCTAAGAACTGCGCAAGAAGCGATGCCCAAAAGGCTTTGATTGGCAGGATATTATTCATGATAGAAAATATGCCAACCATCGAAACCGAGCCTGTAAACAGCTGGATAAGCGTTAAGGATAGATTGCCTGATGATAAAGAAAGATATCTGATATGTACTGAGGGTGGAAGGATTGATATCGCGTACTATCAGCCAACAGGCGACAAATTCTCTGACTATGAACCATTTTGGCAGAGCAGTAGCTGTAGATTTTCCTTTGTAACCCACTGGCAACCTTTGCCCGAACCACCGAAAGGAGAATAGTTATGCCGAGATATATTGATGCGGAAGCACTTAAAAAAGACTTAACTCGCTTTTACGATAATGAGATAACAGCAAAAGAATTGATCGATGAACAGCCGACCGCAGACGTTCAGCCTGTGAAGCATGGGCGGTGGTTAGACAATGGCATGGTATATACTTGTTCAGAATGTAATTCTAGTGTGCCTAAGAATATATTTGTTATCGATTGCGACTTCGAGGGTTGCCCCTACTGTTTTGCAAGAATGGACGGTGGCAGCGATGAATGAATGCAAAAATTGCACATATTGGCTGACGAACAACTTCGGGCTTTGCCCGTTTTGCGGAGGGGAGTTGATGGCATG
>Ga0326512_10002949_pt1 | contig 12555 bp, 8 predicted proteins | sample 1_2617_0518_D_FD_203652 | JGI IMG/M metagenome (GOLD analysis project Ga0326512, IMG submission 203652) | Bovine rumen microbial communities from UC Davis, California, United States - 1_2617_0518 | ecosystem: Host-associated > Mammals > Digestive system > Stomach > Rumen | place: USA: California... | reverse complement strand
TTTTGCAAGCAGTATTGCCTGCTTTTTGAATTCTTCATTGTATTGTCTTCCTGTTCCCATTTTCGACACTCTCCTTTTTCTTTTACTATACTTCGTTTGTTTGGATTGTGTCAAGTTTTATTATACACCATCAATTTTATAAAATCAAACTAATGATATTTTGATTATTGCACACACAAGCACAAAAACATATCATTTGAAAAGCAGTGGTACATTAAGCCCCGGATGTATTTGAATATGTAATATTTTATGTGGTTAAGATATCGGGTTCTCTTTGATATACTGTTCAAGGATTTCTGCGGCATCACCTATAATTTCAGCACATGGGCGCTTTTTATAATATTCGGATGTGCGAGCTTCAGGCACAGGAACATCATGTTTGACATTGAGACCAAGCATTTCCCGACAGATTATAGAGCCATGTTTCTCTTCAAATCTTCGTGCCAGTTCCTGTATTCTTGCATAATGCTCGGCTTTTACCTGTCCAGTTTCCGGTTCATCATAGCCATATAATATGCCTGCTATCAAAAACATTCCACTGACAGAGCCGCATACCTCCCTGAGTCTTCCCATTCCGCCTCCAAAGGATGATGCCATCTTGGAAAGAATGCTCTTATCGATCGGGATCATATCCTGATATGCCAGTATTATTGACTGGGAGCAATTATATCCTTTTTTGAAATTTGCCATTGCTTTTTCTCTACGGGTCATATTCATCACTCCAATTTCCTATGTATCACACTCATGACAATTTGATTATAACACACAAAGTTACAAAAATCTACAATCAGAAAGAAGGGTATCCATGGAATTATTATGTTTTTTCGCAGGCTTGTTTTCAGGGATATTTGCAGGATTATTCTGCATGAGCCTGATGAAAACCGCATCAGACAGCGACAATTCAATGCAGGAGCAAGCCGAAAAGCATTTTGGAAAACAAAAGAAACAGAGGTGAGCCAATGTATATTATGCTCAAGGAGCTTGAAACTCCTTTTAAGATAAATAAATTTATATACGCCCTCGACCTGTTTATCCTCGTGGGGTTCGCAGGTCTGGGCGTAGTTTTGCAGGGAATGATATTCTCGAAATTGCAGATGGTTTTCTTTGTATTCAATTTCCTTGTAGGATGTTTTCTGACAGCTCCGTCCTTTGCCAATCCACAGAAAAGGAATTTTCAGTCGCTCTTTCTGCTGCTCAGAAAGACGCAGAATAAAACGGTTTATCATTCTGTTTCTGTGGAGTATTCAAGGATGGATACTATGGATTTCAGGGGGTAAAAATATTCACTCGGAATCACGTTTTGCAGCTTCTTCAAGTTCCAGCATATATTTATCAAAATCAGACATGAATAACCTGTCCTGAATTATTCTATATTTTTCAAATTCAGTTTCCGCATGAAGCTTTGCTATTTCTGCTGTTATCGTTCCGGCACCTGTCAAAAGTTCTCTGTCATCAGCTTGTAGAAATATATCAAGCCTTTTGCTCCAATCCTCCATTGTCATAGGTATATTTCTTTCAGCTCTGTCCTCAGCCAAATCAAGATATGCAGATACAATTCTTTCAAGAGATCTTAATTCCTGCTCTGATAAATAATTTTTTGCTACACTGACATCACTTTTCATTATTTTTCCATCAGGAGCTTCCGCCCAGTTTGTAAGCCCCATATGCGGTTTTGAAGAATCAGCTCTCTGATAGATCAATTCAGCAGCAGTATGCCCGTGTACAGCGTAATGCATCTTATTCTGAACTTTCGCAAAAAAGAGTTTTGTTGTTTTTGAGGATTTATCATAGTCAAGGGACGTAGCGTAAATATCAGTAATTTTTTGATAAAATGCTCTTTCGGAAATACGGATCTCCCTTATTTTTTCTAAGAGTTTTGAGAAGTATTCCTTGGTTAATACAGAACCACCGTTTTTTAGCCTTTCATCATCTATTGCCCAACCTTTAATTGTATAATCCTTTGCAATCTGATTCACCCATTTTCTGAATTGTACAGCTCTTTCAGAATTAACCTTAAAACCAACAGCAATCACCATTTCCAAAGAATAATGGTTTGTAGTATAGTTTTTTCCATCCGAAGCAGTTATTCGAAATTTTCGAATAACTGAATTTTCATCAAGTTCTGAATCATCAAATATCTTTTTTATATGGTAATTAATAGTCTGAGTTCCAACATCATAAAGAGTAGCCATCATTTTTTGTGTAAGCCAAATATTTTCATCTTCATAACGCATTTCAATACTTTGTTGCTGGTCACCGATAGACGCAACATAAGTAAGATACTCCGCAGCACTTGATCTTATAGATATTTCCTTATCTTTTTTCATAATAGATGTCGAGTAGACGTCTCGACTTCACCTCTTTGTTTTATATTTACAAATGTGAGGTTTCGTCCACGCCCCTCACAGAACCCAACGTGCCCTATTAAGGCATTGGGCTCTTCATATCAATCTTACATTAAGTCCAAATATTCACATACAACTTAGGCAAAGCTATCGGATGTTTCTTCAGCAGAGAATAGTATCTTTTGATGGTAAGGTATGCCCTTTGACTCCGTCTTGTCAATGCCTTGTAGAACGCAGTTAATATATACCGGTAGAATTTCAACAATCCTTCCCAGTTGCCGCTTATTCCGTAATAGGCATAGTGTCCTATGAGTTTTCTGTTGAGTTTCTCTATTATGTCAGACGGTTTGCCGTGCATATTCTTCCACAGCCATTCTTTTACTGCTTGTTTCTTTGCTTTCAGTTTCTTCTTGCTTGTACGGTAGACTACCCTGTATTTTCCTGTCATTGTCATTCCGTTGATTAACGTAAATCCAAGAAAATCAAAGTTTTCGGTCACAGGGAAATTGATAATGTCGTTCAGATTGAAAGAAATCTTGAAGATAAGATAACAGAGCTGATACGGACAAAGCAGTATGTAGAATTTCTTGTCGGGCATGAGGGTGAGTTTGACATTCTTGCTGCGTCTGTGGTTAAGAGAGTGAAAAAGCAAATGGACTACGGTAATTGTTCGCTGATATGGGTGCTGCCATATATGAAAGCGGAGTTTCGTAACAATAAAAAGAGTTTCTTGAATATTATGATGAAGTTGAAATCTGTGAGCAGTCGGCAAAGGCACACTACAAGGCTGCTATGCAGATACGCAACAGGGCTATGGTTCACTACACTTGGCGGTAACTACCCGTGACGGGACTTTCACCCGCAAGATTAGTGTCATGCCCGACACACACGCTGAAAACACCCACGAAAGGTTTAATCTTTCGTGGGCGTTTTGTAACTTTATAAATAGATTTTATCTGTTTGAGGTCAACGGTAATTCGTCGTCCTCATATTCGGGACCGCTGGTCATGATGACGTCTTCGGTTTGAAACTTGATGACTTCCAATTCGGTGCGTTCATACTTTTCTTTTTTCATTCTGAACACCTCCGTTATTCAGGAAAATAGGCGTTTGCCGCCTGCCAGTAGAAATACAGTGCTTTAACGACGTTTTGCAGTTTTTCATTTGTTGAATCGTCGTCTAACGCATTTTTACAATAATTGAGCGGGCTGTAAGAAATCGCTTCATTTCCATTGATTTTCAGTGTCAGAACATCGCCGATATGCTTCGCCTTGATGCCTCTGATACGCGCGATCTGATAGCCGCCGGTGGTCGCCTTTTCAACGGTATATCCGTCACAGGAGAATTCAAGAGCAGTGCTGCTCGTGAAGTAGAGCGAAAGCGTCGTTTCGGATTTCAGCGAGAGCGTTGCGCCTCCGAAGGTCACACCATCGGGCAGATCAAATGCAGTTTCGGGCGCTGTGAACGTTACATCACCGAGTATCTTATCCGCATCATCCAGTTCGGCGTTTGCGAGTGTTCCCGGATTCTTGTCAAAGTAGATCTGAGCATACGCGCCGTAGTTAAGCATTTTCTTAACCAGCGGAACCGCTGCCGCAAAATCTTCTCGTTCATCGGCATGCTCGATCAGATAGTCGGCATATTCCTTGACAGAATAGGTGTACTCTGTACCTGTCAGATCACCGTCGATCATCTGCGCCTTGATCTCGGAGGTCATTTCCTTCGCGGCGACTCTGCACTTGAATACATAGTATTCCTTGCTGTTCCATTCCTTGATCAGCGCATCCTTGACGAGCATATCCTGCATGGTAGTACCACCGCCGACCGGGATCGTAAAGTGCATATAGGCTGTATCCTTGTGAGCAATTACAGAGTCGGAAAGCTCCATGTAGAAGTTGACCGCGATGTCGCCGTCGAGTGAGATGGAATGACCAGCCAGCTGTGCACCGACGCCGTCTTCGATTGCTGTCTTTGTATCGGTGTAGGTATGCTCATCAGACTCCGCTGTCGCAGTATAGGTAATGATGCCGTCCTTTGTTGTGCTTGTCACGGTCGCGTCAACGGTTTCTTCATGCTTGCAGCGCGGGTCGGTGCAGGTGAATTTTGCTGTCGCCGAGCTGTAATCATCCGCCCAAGTCCAGACGGGATCACCGTAGATGTGTGCGTCGGTGAAGATGTAGGAGATACTCTTCTGCATAAAGCTGCCCGAGCTGAGCTTTGTCGCGTGACGAATACGCGCGGTAACGGTCATATTATTGAAAATACCTTTGCCGACCGTGACAGTACCTTCGTGATCGAGCTTGATATCAAGCGTGTAGCTGTTCGGACTGTTCGCCCACGAGAACGCATAGTCGCCGATTCTATTCAGTCCGGAGCTGTCGCCCTTAACCTGTTTGACCCACATTGTATAGAAGGCGTAGCCCTTAATCTCGCGGATATTCTCATTGAGCGTGAGGGTGAACTGCTGCTTCGGGTCGGAGTTTGCGATAAACGCGCTCCTATTATCCGTACCGAGAACCGTAATAGACTTGCCCTTGTAGGTCTTTGGAATGACAAGCTCTGTGAGATCATCCGTCGGACCTGTGTAGTAATTGATCTGATACGCGCTGCCGTTGTCTGTGAAGTCAAAGTATGAAAGCTCAACAGAATCAAGAGGTCTTCCGACAGCGCCGTCCTCGACCGCGAAATAATCGTCGCCGAGCTTAATGTGCTCAATATTTCCGAGCCGGTATTCGCCGTTTTCGTCGATATACGGTTCGGTTCTCGGGATGATCGGGACAAACTCAGCGTGCACGATCACAGGGCTGTCGATCATAACCAATTCATTGTCAATGATTCCAACCGGGTCGTTCCATTCCGGTTCCTCGGCGTATAGGTTGATAAGCGTCCAGCCTTCATCGGGCGTAACAGTAAGCGGTACACGATCATTGAAATGAGCTTTTTGCGCGCCTGTGACGCTTCCGTTTCCGTCCGTCTCATATGATATGTTATATTCAGCCAGCTTGTACGCTGCATAGATTTTGATCTGGGAGGCGGGCATGATGAATGTATTGCCGTCAATGGCGATATATTCACCCGTGCCGTTTCTGTACGTGAGTTTCGTTACTTCATAACCGCTGTTTGCTGCACAGCTTACGGTGACCTCCTCACCCGCGTCGGCGTATAAAGGACCCGATATCCATCCCCTTTCGTATTCATCAAAGCTGTAGCTGATAGCGTACTGTTTCGCTCCGAACGACGGGGTAACCGTTACATCGCTCTTTGGCATGGTGAATTGATTTTCGACCACCTCAATATCATTGCCGGCGGCGTCCTTTACGGTTAATGAAAGCAAGTTGTAACCGGCTTCGGGTGAAACGGTCAGCGTTACCTTCTCGCCCTCGTAAGCTTCGGTTTTATCGGCAGTCACTTCACCGTGAACTGTATTGGCGACAGTTACGTTCGACAGTGCCTTGTTGACCGTTTTGTCATCGGAGTAGGTCTCGCCGCCAAATATGACTGTCGCGCTATATACTGTTTTGTCAAGCAGGTCGTTTTTTGCAACCGTCGCGTTAACCGTTTCTGTATGCTTGCAGCGTAAGTCGGTACAGGTGAATTTCGCTTTTGCCGAGCTGTGATCGTCAGCCCATTGCCACGTCGGATCGCCGTAGGTATGAGCGTCTGTAAAGTCGTATGTAACCTTCTGTGCACTGAAACTTGTGGTGTTGAACTTAGTCGCGTGTTTCAGCCGCATTGTAACATTCATATTGTTAAATATGCCGGTACCGATGGATATTACACCCTCATGATCCAGCTTGATATCGAGCTTGTAGCCGTCGGGGCTGTTCGCCCACGAGAACGCGTAGTCGCCGAGTTTATTCAGTCCGGAGCTGTCGCCCTTGACCTGTTTGACCCACATCGTATAGAAGGTGTAGCCCTTGATTTCCCGGATATTCTCCGTGAGAGTCAACTCAAACTGCGTTTTTGCCTTGCCGGCGTAATCGATAAGAGGCGTGCTGCTGCTGTTTCCGAGAACGGTGATTTGCTTGCCGTTAAAGGTCTTGGGGATCACAAGCTCGGAGAGCGTATCCGTCGGACCTGTATAGCGGTTGATACGATAGGTATCATCATCGAGCAGCTCGAAATCGAAGTAACACAACTCAACGGAATCGAGCAATTCGCCGATCGTGCCGTCCTCGTTAACAGCGTACGGCTCTCCGTCTATCTCTGCATACGCAACAGTACCAAGATGATACTCGCCGTTTGCGTCGATATACGGTTCAACCATAGGGGTGATCGGGACAAAATCGGCAGTGACCGTTACGTCGCTTTCGGGCATCTTGAAGCTGTTGTCGTCGATCTCTGTCTTGCTGCCGTTTTTATCGGTATAGTAAAGTGCCGAACTCACGTATCCATCGTCGGGTGTGACTTCGAGCTTTACACTATTGCCGGCTTTTGCCGATGTCTTATCGGCAGTGACGGAGCCGTGAGCTGTGTTCGCGACCGTAACGTCAAAGATGATCTGCTTCGTCTGCGTCGTCGTGTATTCTTGTCCGAGGAAGGTGCAGCGGGCGGTGGAGGTGCGGTATTTACCGTTTTCCTCATAGGTCACCTTCGCCCTGACTTCCTTTTCGGCGCCGCTGACATTGCTGCGCAGTACGGCTGTCGCATTCTTGTAATCATCTGACCAGTTCCACCTTACAAGCTCATAGTCTTCTGCTGTATAGGGCTTCAGCGTTTTACCCTCCATCAAATTGACTTGCTCTCTTGTCAGTGTGCCAGAATAAAGATGTTCTTCGTCTGTGAGTACTACTCCGTCGGAAATATTAAACTTGAAATACTCATCGCCGTAGCCGATCGAGTTGATCGTGACAGAAATATCGTTTCCGAATGATCCGAGATAGATGTTCTGGGCAGCGGCAAAGCAATCTATGGTTATCTTCCCGCCGAGTAAATTAGAGACTCCCTGCGCATATGCGCTGTTCGACTCAAAGGTACCTCTGAAGATCGTCATGGATTCGTAAGTGATAAAATCCGTATGACCGCCCTTCACCTTTGCGCCGTACTGTGTAAAATGGTAGATCTGCGCAGGATAATAGGTTCTGCTCAAGTCCAATGTGCCTGTCTGTTCTCTCTGACCGAAGATCGTCAGAGATGACGGATTGAAAGGATCGCAATCCACAGGAGGATCATATGAGCCGACAGCGGAAGTATAGGTCACACCGTCCGCGATGATCAGCTTGGCGTCTCCCGAAACGAGCATTATATTGCCCGATTCCATGTTCTGATCGATCACATAAAAGCCGTCGCCGAGCATTACATCGTTACTGTTCAACCGACACGCCTGTACGGTTTGTTCCTTACCTTCTTCGTCAATGTAGGTCGTCTGAACGACCGGCAGATACAACGCATGTACGGTGTAATTGCCGGACGCGAGATCGATATTGCCCGGCATCATACCATAGTCGTTTATCTTCCAGCATACAAACCGATAACCGTCCGGAATATGCTTGCACTCCGGAAGCTCATAATAGGTACCTACGGGCGTATCAAAATCGGTGGTATGCTCACCGCTGTTATCCCTTTCAATGAACTTGAGATGGCTCAATTCAGCGCTGACATTACATTTTGTGCATACAAATGAGTCATTCCAAATATGGTTTTCTGTAGTGCGATCTACCCGGCAGCCGCAATTCCTGCAGTATTGTGAATGGGTCATGGTAGGATGCTCATTGGTATTAGGAACCCACTTGGTATTCTTATGCTCGCAGGGAGAGATTTTCGCGTATTTATTATTCCGTATAGCGTCAAATCGGGAATCGCCGAAATAAGTCATCGTACTGCCGGAGTCAGAACCGGCTATTACCTGTGTCCCTCTCCCCAGCGAAAGCGTACCGCCGGTATAGCTGACATACCAGCCGCAGTCGCCGTGACCGATAGACTGCACGTTTCCTTCGCCGCCTGATACAGCTTCTACTGTGCAATCAGAATCTATTTCACAGTATTCACCGCTGGAGTCCTCGCCGCCGCCGATACCCGCGCCATAGTGCTTGCCCTCGGCATAAACATTCGAGCCGTCTGTGATCTCGATATGACCGCCGTCGCCGTCCTCACCGCCGCCGATGCCTGCTGCATCCTTGCCGCCGTAAGCTTTAACAGTGGAGTCGGAAATCTTGATCGTACCTCCGTTCACGTCATCACCGCCGCCGATGCCCGCGGCGTAATCTCCGCCGTGCGCGTCAACGGTTGAATTACTTATATGAATTTTTGCTGTTTCGTCAGTCTCGTTGCCTGTACCGATTCCGGCACCCTCAGAGCCGCCGTAAGCCGTAATGTCTGAATCGGTGATGTTGATCGTTCCGCAATCTTCCGCTTCATCGCCCGAGCCGATACCCGCGCCGTACTTGCCGCCCTGCGAGTAAATATGGCTGTTTTTGATACCAATCGTACCGAAGCCGCCTTCGTCGCCGCCGCCGATACCCGCGGCGCATTCGCCCGCCTGCGTCACAACGGTACAATTATCGATCAGGATTTTTTCGGCTTTGCCGCTGTCACCGCTGCCGATACCCGCGCCTGTGTGGGTTCCTTGTATCAGATACGCTATAGCCATTGCCGTGAGCTCACCGGCTGCATAAAAGCCTGCCTGCTCGGTAACTGCGGGATTTGAGATCGAATACATTATTGTGTTGTAATAATTGCCGTAATCCTTGAGAAATTTTTCTCCCGATTCATTCACGTCCGAGTCTGTAACAGCGACAACAAAGCTGTCTTTGAGGGTGATGGAATCGCAGCCCTTTTCGTCGCCGCCGCCTATGCCCGCGCCGCCCTGAGCACTGTGGGCAAAAACACAGCTGTCTGTGATCTCAATAGTGCCGCCGGCGGATTCGTCGCCGCCGCCGATACCCGCGCCGTATCTGCCCGAGGAGGCTATGATGACGCTCTTGTCGATTTTTATATATTTGCTTTTTCCGCAGTTGCCGCCGCCGATACCTGCTCCCTCGGCTCCAACCTGACTATCAGAGTTGGTTTTGCTGGCGGATTCAACGTAGCTGTTCTCGATTATAATGGAATCGGAGTCGCTGTCCTCGCCGCTGCCGATGCCCGCGCCGTAATTCGACTCAGCCTTAATCTCAGCGTTCTTGATGGTGACGGTGCTGCTTCCTCCGTCCTGACCGCTGCCTATAGCAGCGCCGTTATACGCCTTTGCGGTAATTTTGCCGCCGAGGATATTGACGGGACATCCTGTGGAATCCTCGCCTCCGCCTATACCTGAGCCGTTGGAATAGCTGTGGTTGTCGGCAGTGATATTTCCGCCGTAAATATTGATATAGCAATCAGAGTCGTTGGAATAAGCGTCGCTACCGTCACCGATAACCGCGCCGTATGACTTTTGCGCGGGTGCTCTTCCGTTGTTGGTTGCGTCAACAGTTCCGCCGTAGAAGCTGAGCTTACCGCAGTTTCCGCCGTAGCCGCCTCCGCCGATAGCTGCACCTCCCGAGCACCAGTCATAATTATGCGCTTCGAGAGTGCCGCCGTAGAATACAAATTCACCGCAGTCCTCGCCCTCGTTACCGCCGAGGTTTGCTTCTTCGTCGTGAGGTGTTCTCGGGTTGAGCTTTCCCTCGCTGTTCTTACCGGGATAAACAAAGAGCGAATTGCCCTTTGACAGTCTGATTCCGTACATACATCTGAGAGTGCCGCTCAGAAGAATGATGTGTGCCGTACCGCTGACCGTAACGCGGTTTTCAATCGTTGCGTCACCGTTAACTACATACCACTTTCCGTCGCCGATAGTAAGAACGTCCTGCGAGGTGATAGTTGTATAGCTCGCACATGTTCTTGTTTCGTCCGCGACCTTTTGGTTTGCTTCGTCCCAATAGCGGTAGATATACTCAACCGCGCCCGCGGCAGACGCCTCAAAGGGAACAATGGTGAACAGGCTGCATACGATCACCATCGACAACAGCACGCTCACGGCTTTAGTGATGGGTTTTATGAGTCGTTTCATATACGATACCTCCGGAAAATACACTTATCTATTATATTATAACATATCTCTGAGGTAAATGTCTACCTAAACAGCCAAAAAACAGGACTTTTTGTTGGTTGCTCAATCAAGCGTTTACACTCCGTCATCCGCTATTGACACGACCTTAACAAATCCCTTTAGTATTTTTTTGAACTGTATGGTAACTTCAGTCAGCCGCTCATTCAGATCCTTTATATCCGTTTCGTAGATACTCCCTGTTTCATGTGCCAACCTGACATATTGATTTAGATTGTTCGAGCAGCTACTCAGTAACCGCGAAACATTTTTAATGTCAAAGGCCTTTTCGACAAGGCTGACCTGATAATCAATGCTACTGATCCTGACCGTGAGGGTGAGCTTATATTCGCCTATATCTATGAAACTATGCACTGTACAAAGAAATGGAAAAGAGTTTGGATAGAGGACTTGACACCTCAGAAAATACAGTATGCTTTTGCACACCTTAAAGACAGCCGTGAAGTCATCAGCATACAGCAAGCAGGACGAGCAAGAAGCATTGCTGATTGGCTGTGCGGTATAAATCTGACGATTGCGGCAACAGGGAAATACTGTGCTAATCCGAAAGATATGTTTCGTATTGGCAGAGTGCAGACACCTGTTTTGGCAATGGTAGTTGAGCGTGATAAGAAGATAAACGGACATATCAGAACACCGTTTTGGAGATTACTCGCTGAGTTTCAGACTAATAATGGAAGTTTCACGGCAGAATATGAAAAGGGAATATTCGATAACGAACAGCAGGCAAAATCGTTATTGTCAAAATGTGTCGGTAACGGTACTGTAACGGCAAAAACCGTCAGAAAAAGAACAGTAGGACAGCCTGTGTTATATAACGCAACACAGTTACAGGCAACAGCCGGAAAGAAGCTCGGCTGGGACTTGGATAAAACCGTTAAGGTTATGCAGGACTTATATGAGCATAAGTTTATGAGTTATCCTCGAACATCATCTGAACACCTTACTGTTGCTATGCAGCCGGAAGTAACAACGACTTTGAAAAAAATCTTTCTTCTGCCGGAATACAGTCAATATGCTATTCCGGAAAGCCAATGGCAAGCATACAGCAAACGGCATTTTGATGATAGCAAGGTTGACAGTCATCCGGCGATCATCCCGACAATGAATGTGCCGAAAAGTCTTTCAGAAATACCGTCAGAGGACGAAAGACAGCTTTACGATCTGCTTGTTAAATCGCTTATCCGTATCGTTTATCCAAAAGCTGAAATTGAAGATACAACGGTTTTACTCGATGTAAACGGCAACACTTTTAAGGCAACAGGAAGTGTCATAACAAATAACGGTTGGTATGTCGTTGACGCACTCCCTGATAAGAGGGCAACTTTACCGCCTGTTTCAGAGGGTAAAAGCTATCAAGGTAAATATGAGCTGAAACAAGGCTTTACAGAGCCGCCAAAGCCATATACAGAGCCTGATCTGATTACGACAATGGAAACGGCAGGCAAGCACCTTGAGGACGAAGAAGCAAGAGCCTTAATGAAAGCCGAAAACAAAGGACTTGGCACTCCGGCAACAAGGGCAAGGATTATCAATGCACTTTTTCATAACGGCTATCTGACAAAACAGGGCAAGTCAATTATGCCAACGGCAAAAGGCGTATTCCTGATTGAACATTTACCCATTGATGAGCTGAAAAGTCCTGAAATGACAGGGCAATGGGAAAAGCGTTTGCACGATATAGCTGACGGAAAAGAAGATTATCAAGCTTTTGTTTCGGCTATGGAGCAGATAGTCCGTGAGTGGTATTCGGTTGTCGTTTCATCTCCTGTTACGGAAAAGTATGTATCTGATGAAGATACTCTCTCCTGTCCGTTCTGTGGTGCAAGGGTTATCAAGGGTAAGTTCGGCTATTTCTGTTCTGCAAAGAAAGACACAGGCTGCTCTTTCTCTGTTGGTAAAGAGTATTGCGGAAAAGCTATTTCCGAAGCACAGGCTATAAGACTGATCGAAGAAGGGAAAACAGCTTTGCTTAAGGGTTTTAAGAAAAAAGATGGTAAGGGAGAATTCGATGCTTATCTTGTTGTCGATAAGACAGCAAGGAAAATTAAATTTGAGTTTCCGACAAAAAAGAAATAACACACAAAGCAGTTGGCATTACGCTGACTGCTTTTTCAATGTAAAGGACGATTGTAATGGAATATAGACAATTCTCTCAGGAACAGCT
>Ga0326512_10002948_pt1 | contig 12555 bp, 19 predicted proteins | sample 1_2617_0518_D_FD_203652 | JGI IMG/M metagenome (GOLD analysis project Ga0326512, IMG submission 203652) | Bovine rumen microbial communities from UC Davis, California, United States - 1_2617_0518 | ecosystem: Host-associated > Mammals > Digestive system > Stomach > Rumen | place: USA... | reverse complement strand
GAGGACTACTGCTCCGAGCGCCTGTCGGAGGTGCCGGAAGCTAGGTCCTAAACACGATGGTAGCTAGGCCAAGGGAGGGCTTGAGCCCCTCCCTTAGGAATTGAAAGAGACCCCAAAAAACAAAAACAGGAGGAACGGGACATGAAGGAATTAAAGAATCGCGACGAGGTCGTTGACATGATTGCAGAGGAAATGAGAGATCTTGACATGAAGGCGCTGGATTTCCAGGTGGACATCTATTTGTATATTGATGACGAGGGAATCGGGACGATTGAAACGTTCTCCAACCCGGGCGGCAATTCCTGGCGGAATGACGACCATATTACGGTCTACAATGACGGTCCCCACTATGACGATTATTGGGAGGGGATCGGGGATTTCTTCGGGGAAGATGAAGATAAGGGATGGGACGATCTTACGGACGAACAGAAAGATGAGCTGCTCCCCGATATGGGAGACTACCAGGAACGCGCCGGAATGCTGCTTGATAAGGCGCTGGAAGAAAACGATTAAATAAACGCAAAAAGGGAGGGCATGGCCATCTGGCCGTGTCCTCCCTCTTTTTATATCTGCTTCAGGTAGGCCGCTGCAGCGAACCCATACTTGTCGCATCCCCCGATCCTTACCCGGATGTACGCCCACGGGTTGCCGCTGGCCGCCCTGGCGGTATCGCATACCGCGACCTCCTGGCCGTCCATGAGCGGGGAAAACGAGCACTTCGGATACTCTGCTCCCGCCCATGTCCGAACGTTCAGCCCTTCCCCGTCGGTGCCGGTCACGATGGCCTTGTATTTCTCCGTCCTATTTATGCTGCTGGACGCCTTGGCCGTCACCGATCCGCCCGCCCTGGTTCCCGCGTCCAGGTTGGTGGCCACATGGTGCGCATCGTTTAGCAGGATATCTCCCGGCAGCAGGTAGGCATCGCTTGTCAGGTACTTGGACTCGGTCAGCACCTGGTACCCCGCGGCCTTGTAAGCAGAGCGCATATTCCCGGTATAGGTCGCCCCGATGGAGCGCAGCTCCTCCCGGCCTAGCCTTCGGCCGATGGCCTTGGTTATGTCGATGATGCCTTTGCTGCAGTCCGTTTCGCAGCTGACGGTTATCTTGGCCGGGTCATCCCCCGCCGATCGGAGCGCCTCCCCGAAGGTGTCGCGCTGCCCCTGGTCGTATCCGATCCGGGGGTTGAGGGCTGCCGCCCTGGCCATCTGTGCGTGGAGGTTTCGGACGTCCTCGCATGGATGCCTTAACACGCAGTTCCAGGGGCGGGGGTACCAGGTGCGCACCTCCCACTCCCTCCCCGTCTGATCCCCAGCTGATCCGCCGGAGTATCCTCCCCACTCATCCGATCCACAATTGCTTATCATCTCTTGCCCTCCCTCGGGAGCAGTGCTGTGTTGCTAGCCTGGATCGCATCCTCCGCCAGCATCTCGTCGTAGGCCGCCTCCAGGAGCGCCCTGACCTGCTCATCGGTTAGGGCGATCCCGCACTTTTTGCAAAGCGCCTGCAGCTGCTCCAGCACCCACTCCCGCCTGGCGTAGGCGGAGGAGAGGGTAGAGGACATATTCTTGGCCGCCCTGCAGAGCTTCAACGCCCACTTGCTTAGCCCCTCCAGGTCGTCCGGGTTGATGGCCGTCACCTGCCGATAACCTGGCAGCACGTACTTTCGGATCAGATAACCCGCTGCCGTGGCCAGGAACAGGAGCAGATAATAGGTCATTGCGTCGTTCATCCTTTGCTGCCCCCTTCCTCGTCTTCGTGCCTTAACTTGGTCGTTCGGATCCATCCGCAGATCCCCGCCTCCCCGATCGTAGCCGACACCACGGCAATGGCGTAGGACTCTGGGATTGCTCCATATTCCCTAAAAAGTGAGATCATCTGAAAGTGGAAAAGGAGAAAGAATCCGAAAGTGAGAAGCAGGGCTATGTCCAGTCCTTTTAAACACCTGAAGAAATCGATTATCTTTTTCATGCTCCCACCTCCCCATAGATGCCGGTGACCCCGGCGGTATAAAGAAAATCTCTTTGGTCATGCTTGATCTTGGCGGCATAGCTAAGCGCCGCTTCCATGTCCCCGTTGCAGTGCGCGTCAGGGATCCGCTGTACCGCCCTTGCGGTAGCCTCCCCCAGCATGATCGAAGCCCCTACCGCCTGGATCGTCAAAAGCTCGTTTTTCTGCCTGGCCTTTTCTAGCGCATCCGCTTTGGCCTGCAGCTTCTCCCGGCGTTCGTCCTCCAGCTTGTTCCGCTTCTCGATTTTCTTCTCCAACAACCAAAACAAAAACCCGGTGATCCCCGAAGGGATCACGGCCACAAAGGCGATCAGAAATCCATTGATGTCCATCCTACTCACCCCCTGTCGGGGCGTCGGCAGCCGGGGCGGGATCCACCCCGGCTTGTAAGAGCAGCATCGACAACCCCTTTATGATGTCAGCCTGCCTCTTGATAGTCTCGTCCTGCTCTTCCAGGACTTCCACAATGGTCACTCTTCCGGCTCCTCCTCGGGCTCTTCCTCGGTCTCGCTTTCGCCTTCCGGTTCGCCTTCGGGTTCAGGATCCGGCTCCCCTTCGGGTTCCGTCTCGGGTTCCCCGTAGAGGATCCAATCACATTCTTCCTGAGTAATCCACCCCTTCTTGACCGCGTTCCTTACCCGGGCTTCGTTCCACATCCCGGTATCATAGTAGTGTCTTACAAGATCATACTTCGGACTCTTCATTTACTCCACCTCCCCATCTTCACCTTCGTCAAGGTCGACGTCGGACATCATCGCCACATACATAAGGTCTGCCTGCATCTTCTGGGAGTCTGCCAGCAGCTGCTCATACTCCCTCTGTTCCTCTACGCTTCCGCGCACTTTCTTGTAAGTCGCCATCCCTTTTACCTCCACAATCCTTTATAGTACTCATCCATGCGCTTTAGCAGCTTCCAGCTATCGCCCTTCCCAGCATGCGCCTTCCAGGCCTTATAGCAGGCATCCACTTTCTCCCTGGTCATCTCCCCGCGCCTCACCTTGGCGGCCATTCTGGCTAGCCTTCTCCTTTCGGCCTTAACGTTCTTCGGATCGATCAGGCGGTAGACCTTCCCCGTATCCGAAAGGCAGTTCCGAAACCCTAAGAACAGGATCCCTTCTCTTATTGGATAGATCCTAGTTTTATCCGGGTGCGCCCGAAACCCTAGAGTCTCCAGGCTGGCCTCTATGATCTGCCGGTACTCCTTTAGCTTCTTCGGATCATTCAAGAGCAGGATCATATCATCCATATATCGGATGTACTCCCTGATTTTCAGGCGCTCCTTAATGAAATGGTCCAGGTCGTCCAGCACCGCTATCCCGCATATCTGCACCATCTGGGAGCCGGGATTATATCCCACATCGCCTTCATACTGACCATCCAGCACTTCGGCCGCCCTTCGGTACGCTTCCTCCGGAAGACAGCGTCGTAGCTTTTCTTTGGCCACATCATGGCGCATGTGGGGATAGTAGCCTTGGATGTCGATCTGAAGCACGTAGAAGTCCTCACCCCATCTCCGAAAGGCTCTCTGAAGGAAGCATTTAAGCCTACTCCTTGCCTTGTCGGTTCCCCTGCCTTTCTGGCAGGCATGGTTATCGTAGATAAAACTTCGCACCACCATTGGGTAGATCACATTGTCGTTAAGGCTCCTCTGGTAGACCCGATCCCGAAAGGCGATACTGACCGCCTCCCGCTTCTTCGGGTGCGTGATCATGAACTTTTTCGGAGGCCTTGGCTTGTATGTGCCTTCCTTTAGCTCCCTTTCCAGCTTTGCAACGCTTTCGATTCCGTTTAGGATAAAGCTCGCTACGGAGGACTTCCAGGATACGCCTCGCCTGCATTTGCACATGGACTCATAGAGAGCGTCAAAGCCTATCACGCTCTCTATGTCAAACTCTTCATTTACTGTATCTGCATTTATCTTTTTATCTTGCATATCTACTCATATCCTCACCGTGTATAGGCGTGCCGACTCGTAAGTCGACGCCATCGGATCAGTCTTGTTCGCCTCTTTCCGAGGCCGGGATTTCGGCTCCCTGCATTATATTCCGGGGTTCTCATCGCTATACGATGAGTGATAGCCCCTGCCGCCATGCAGTCCGCCAGCGCCCGATTCGCGTTGATCGCGTTGTTGTTGTTGGCGTTGCCCGACGTGTTCACGTAAAACGGATTGTTCGACGTGGTCCGATTCGCGGAGCGCAGCCGGACGTTCTGCGGTTAGCCTGTGTCCCGTGCGACTCATGCCGCAATGCTTTATTGGTTACCGTTTCCCTCTGGGAGGTCTTTGTATCTCTCGTAGTCAGACCGCATCCAACCGTCGATCAACGTTCGCGCCTCACGAACGAGATTTGACCAGTATTTCGCTCGGTCGCCCCGGAGGTGATAAACAGGTTTGGCCATGTCGATCAGACAAAGCATGGTGTCGCATGCGTGCCTTGCGTCCATCTGCATCTGCCCTCTCTGCATGTACCGTTCGTGGGTGGTGGTGCGGATGCTGTTAGCCGTCCATACCAGCGTATGGATATCTACAGCCTTGTCGACTAATCTTTGAGTTAGAAACCTATCATACTTCGGGTCGAAGGTCTTAGGATTCGCACAAATCCTAATCGTGTACGCCGCCAGCCCTCGCGTCTTCAGACCCGCCTGCAGGTTCTCTTTTGGATGTCTGTTGCCCTCTACTACTGCCATAGAACGGAAGATCCTCCCTTCGGAAGTGTACCCCCACCATCCGTTGGTGGTGGGGGATTAAAAGCGATTAACAGATGCAGCAGGCCGCCAGCGCCCGAAGCGCGTAGAACGCGTAGTAGCTGCTGGCGTAGCCCGACGTGTTCACGTAAAACGGATTGTTCGACGCGGTCCGAGTCGCGGAGCGCAGCCGGACGTACTGCGCGATCGCGTGATTCTCTAGTCCGAAATGGCGCATCTGCGCGAACGCAGTGCCCGTCGGCAGCGGCGTTTCCGAAAGGGAGGCCTGCTTGTAGTAATCCCACACCACGCCCTCGACCCCTGCGGCCTGCGGCACGTAGTGCATCTCCTCCAACGACGGGAGGAAGAACCTATCGTATACGGTATCCGTCACGCCGCCATCGCTAAGCGTGCTGGCGGCGATGTCAACCTTGATCGGGTTTACCGCTGCTAGGAAGTCTTCCCCGAAACCTGCCAGGAAGCCGGACTTGGTGGCTGCCTCTGCGGGAGGACGGTCGAAGTTGTGGGCGGGAGTCCACCAGCTGCCGATGCCACCAGCGGAGTTGAGCCACTGCCTGATGGCTGAATCCTTGTAGCGGTTGGAACCGTAGCCAGCGCGGCCTGCGTTAAGCCCGTATGAATTGGAGTCGTTGAATGCTCCCAACAGGGTACCTGCCTGGCCTGCGGATACGGAGACGGTCTCAATGGGCGTCGTGGCATCTGGGGATGCGTAGCTGGAGAAGGTCCATTCGGATACGGCCTTGTCGCTCTTCATATAGGCAGCCAGCTGCCCACCGGCGGGGATGTCCTGGGTTAAAGTAAAGTTGACCTTGCCATCCGCTGCCACGGCGGTGCCGTACTTCTGGGTAAAGGTCAGGTAGTAGGTACCTGCAGCAAGCCCGGTTTCAAACCACTGGATAGCCTGCGCCTGGGAGAACATCACGCCGTACCCGTGGGCGTAGTTGGCAACCAGGATCATACCCGGCTTGGTCTCGCCATCCTGGATCTCTACACCATCGGCGGGGATGTGGGCGACGTTCCAGACAAAGGCAAAGGTCTTGCCGTCTACCGGATCGGTCCACGGTACCGTGATCTGGTCACCGATGGAGAAGACGTCCTTTGCATGGCCTGCCCGAACGATGTGGGCAATCTCGTTCATGTCGGCAATCTCCTCGATCTGGCTCCCGGCGATGATGTCCAGGAGCACATTCTGGCGGTGGAGTTTCTCCACGATCGCGTTTCCGATGGCGTTAAAGCTTTCGTCTAGCACCACCGGCCTAGTAATCTGGCTCATAAAAAATCCCTCCTTTTACTCTGATCCAAAAGTTACGTTGAGCTGCCCGTCTACGACGGAAAAGCCCAGGTCTTCGTGGTACTGCTCCAGGTCGGCCACCCGGGTTTCCAGGATGGCCGCATCCGAAGCGAGATACGCCGCCCCGGCAATGTTGACATAGGTCGCCGCTGCGTTGCCGGTGGTGAGGTACACGTCCTGGGTGATCTGCGCGGCACCGCCCCCGGCATAGGCAGGCATGTAGTCGCCGACCTCCCCGGCGGTTACGGCGATACAGTAGAGACACTCGGTGGACGATGCGCCCCCATGTTCCTTGCAGTAGACCCCGATCTCGTTTAAGAAGTACCCACTGGTTACCAGCGGATCTCCCGTCACCGGATCAACGTTGGAGATGAGGGTGGTGATCTTAATGGCGATGGCGGACGAGATCGACACGGAGCTAGGCGTGTATACGTTGCGCTGGCTCTTTAGAGCCGTTCGGGTTCTAAGGCTCGACTCCTGTTTTTCGGCGGCGCTGTACACGCCATCGCCCACGACCACCTTGGTAATCTCCAGGCTGGCCTCGCCCGTCTGGATCCTTGCCAGCAGGGCGGCACCTGCGTCGGTGATGACCGCATCCCTATACGGCTGTGGCATAAGTTATTCCTCCTTTCGGATTAAGATTAAAAGACACAATGGATTGGCGGGGGGTTGGTCACTGAAAAAGCAAACCCCACGCAGTTACTCCCTCCGGTGTCGATGACCCGGAGGATGGAAACACTATCTAGCTTTGACCGGGCATTTTTGACACTCCTCATGATCGCCTCAAAAGCGGCCACATTGTCGGAGCTGGCCAAGGCCTGCGTGATGATCCGAAAGTGGTACGGCTCCCCCTCGTACTCGTACCACTCCTCCACATCGCACTGGCCAAAGACCGCCGCCCCCAGCTCCTCCATTGCCCGACGGGTCCCGGCGATCTGGTACCACCGCATGGTGTTCTTGACCAGGTCGGCCTTGACCGCCTTGCCGTAGGCAATGTCGTAGTATGGGCTCCGCAGCTCCGCAGCCAGGAGGTCTAAGACTTCGTCGTCCATCTCCTCCAGGCTGTTATACGTGGTGGCCTTTAAAGCATGATCATAGAGTAGCCTCGTGCCTGCCCGGATGGCATACCCAAGCGCCTTTATCTTCGGATCCTCCCTATACGCCCCTCCGAGGGCGTCGGTGACCCTGGCATCGTATAGGCTAATCATCCTCCAACCCTCCATACGTGACGGAGGAGGAAGCCAGTACCGGGACTGCCGTCCTTGGGACGGTAGTAAACGCCGGGCTGGCGATCACCGCCCGTTTTGCCCCCGCCGCCTTGACCCTGGCTATTAGCTCGTCGGGATTGATATCCCTCCCTATCCGTGCGCTCTGCCAGACCTCGTACTGCTCCACGGCAGCCGCCACCGCCGTCTGGATGCTGGCAGCGCTCGACCTGTCGACCTTGGCAATGTAGTAGGTCAGGGAGACGGAGTAGGGCTCCTCGTCAGGCCCCGATATCTGCACCGTGTCCGTCAGTGGCCTTGCGGGGGCATCCGTCAGGTACTCCGTCAGGCCATCAATCATGGACTGCTCCGGTTGCTCCCCGCCCTCCATCAGAATCCGAATGTCGACCGTACCGGCCGGAATGTCTGGGTCATCCCCTGGACCCGAGACCGCCACATCGACGATCTGGGAGCTATACTCCAGGCACCGATAGACATAAGCGTCAGCCGGCCCCGCCACGGAAAAGCCAGACGGGGCGAGGAAGACCCTTTGCGCCAGCTCCTCGTCGGTCTCCGTGTCGGATCCGCCGGAGCTGGCGTCCACGTTTGACACGGAGGCGATAAAGGGTACCGGGTCGACCATCGTGTCGACCTCCCCCGGAGCGTATCCATTTCCTACCGCTCCGGGAACCGTACACTGCAGGATGGCCGACAGCTCCGTCTCCCCGGCGGGGATCTCCAGATACTCCGTGGTTGCAAAAAAGACGCTCCCGTCAGCCGTAAGCCTCGTCCCCTCCGGGATCGGGGTAGCGCTAGCCCTGGCCGCCTCCAGGCTCCAAAGGATGGTGACGACAGCAGGCTCTGCCGCCTTTCGGACAAGTCCCGTTCGGGTAGCCGCCAGCTGATCCAGATAGTCGCCGTAGGCGTATTTCAAAAAATTCATTTTCCCCGCCTTATCCACCAGCTGCAGATGCTGGTAGATGACCTGGGACACCGCCAGCAGGATCACCCGAATCGGATCGCCCCTGGCCAGGGAGACCGCCTGCCCGGTGATGGACCGGTAGGACTCCTGGTAGGTCGTGATCATCAGCTCCTGCACCTGCTCCAAGGTCGCGTCGTCAATAAAGGATATGTCCGGTAAATCCTTGATCACATCCAATGTTTCAGCCATTCCACCACCCCCTTTCTAATCAGCCGCCGAGAAGGTAAGTTCGACCTTGACCCCGCCCTCCGTGGGAGTGACGGAGGTCTTGGATAGCTCCACCCTCGGCTCATAGATTGCTATTTTCTCAATAATCTCCAAGGCTAGCAGGTTTGCGGCGGCACCCGTCGGGGCATCCAGGCAGGACTGGTCAATCCCGTAGTATCGGTCGCCCGCACATGTCCCGGCAGGGGTGGAGATGAGGGCGGTCAGGTTGCGCCTGATCTCCGATACCACCGACTCGCTAGCCCAATCAAAGCCAATCAGATTGATAACGGTAGACATGTATCAACCCTCCTACTGGTATTGCTTAAAGGTAACTGACAAGGTCATCCTGACCACCTGACCCGCATCTAAAAACACGTTCCAGGCCTCCGAAACGGAGCTGATCACGAACTTAGCCTGCCCCACCTTCTTGCCACCGATCACCAGGTACTCCGCCTCGCCCTTGCGCATCGCCTTGAGGATCGCCTTTTGGGTATCGTAAGGCTTGACGCCCAGCGTCGCATCCAGGACGATGTCCATGGAGATTTCCGCATTGTCGACCCCCAGGAACTGCATGTAGGGTGCATCCCCTAGACGGGAGACCTCCCCGAAACGTGCGCCCTGGCTATAGCTCATCCCCGAAAAGGTCAAGACCCGACTGTCGGAGACCTCGAAGGAAATCGTCTTGCCAAAATTCCCTACCTTGCCCATGCGCCCACCCCCTTACTCATGGTAAGACCGCATGTGCTGGATGATGGCCGCCGCCGTGGTGGTACCGGCGGAGCAGCTGAGGATGATGTTGCTGGCATCGATGGTAATACCCTGGTCAGACTCCAGGCGCACCGCCCCATCGGATCCGATGGTGAGGGGCAGGTCGAAATGCAAGGTTGCCTTCTGCCCCTCTGGGTTGCGCTCCAGGAAGGCCTTGCCCACATCGTTGGAAAAGTCCTTGCGGTATCGATCCTTCCCAAAAACGGGAGGCTTATGTTTCTTGTTCCAGTACCTCCCCAGAATGACCCCGGCCTCCTGGCCGTTGGTCAGGTGGAGCACTAGCACGTAGTCCTCCACGTTCGGCATGTGGTACTCCCCATCCAGGCAGGCGTAGGGGAGGGGAGCGGAAACCGCCTCGTCCATATCCTTGTAGGTAACCCGTATCATGCCTGTCTCATAATCGATCTGGGAAACCTGTCCTATCCTGATAATCCTCATGTGATCGCCTTCTGGACCTTATGGGCCTCAATCTTGATGACATAAGCCCCGCCGGAGCTGATGTCATGCGTCGCCTTGTCGATAAAGTATTTCCCCGAGATCGGGGCGGGAACTCCTGTCAAGGTGAAGTTCTTGGTGGAAAAGATCCCTGGCATCCCCCGGAGGGTTCCTGAAAAGGTCTCCTCCGAACGGTTTTCCTTGTTAACCTGGGCGGCCGCCTTGATCTTGGCCTCCCCCAGGCTGTCCACCTTGGAGGAGATGGCGAAGATCCTGCTCCCCCCGCCTACCTGACAGGTGTACTCGGTATCGTCCTCCCCGTTGGTGTACTTGATGGTGGCTCCCGTATAGACCCCTACCATGGTGCAGTTGTAGCTCCAGCCGTCCGCAAAATCCTTGATGTCAAAGGTCTTGACGGATCCCTTGCCCTCGTAGCGCACCGGGTCGTAGATGACGACCTTCCCGAAGCAGACCTTCATGGCTAGGCCGTAGTCATCACAGACCTTCTTGAGAAAGCTGCTGTCCTCCTCTTCGGACTGCTCCATGGACTTGATCTGGATGGTGGCAGCATCGTAGGTAAGGGATAACCCATACCTCCCGCATATCTCCCCGGCAATCCCGGCAATGGGGATGTCCTCCCAGGTCTTCGACCGCTTGGTCACCCTAAAGGCCTCCTTCTCGGGGACGCTTGTCCCGGAGATCTTGCAGGAGAGGGGATAGCCCTCGAATGTCTCGTCATCCGTGCAAAACACGCCACAATCAATAGTCTTACTATCCCCGTCGGAATCCCAATCAGAAAGCTTGATCTTGCACGAGAACTTGTCCCCACGCTTGGGGAAGTGCTTGAAGATTGACCCGTCGATATTGCTCATCTGAAAAGAAGCGGTATCGCTCTGACCCTCTGCGGGATCCGAATAGGAAAAGTTATCGATTCTCTCATTGACGATGGAACTACTAAGGGAACCGGAATAACTGACGGTGACGGTGGCCTTGCGTGCGTTACTCATAGGCCGCCCCTCCATCCGAAAGCTTACGCCATTCCGGCGTGGTGTCGTCCTCCTCTTCGGGAAGGTCTGGCACCTCCAGAACCTCCCCGGCAGAGAAGATAAAAGTCTCCAGGTGGGAGGGGTTGGCCTGCATCAAAACCCCGGAGTAAAGCTCCGAGCCGTAGACCTTCAGGGCGACTTCATCCCACCCCTCACCCTGGGTGGTCGTGTATGTGCTCAAAAGCTCGTCCTCCTCCTTTCCTTCTCCCACTGCTTCATGAGCCTGCTAAACTCCTCCTGCCCCATGCGGTCAGCCTTGCGCACATCCTCGGCGCTGGCGCTCCCGTAAAGGTTGTAGACAGGAGAGTAGGTAATCGTCCCGCCACCGGCACCAGCTGCAGCCAGCTGTGGAGCGGGGGTGCTGGGGCTGGATCCGCCGCCTAGCCTGGACAAGAACCTGTCAACCATGGAGGGCTCGTCCTCCCTCCGAAGGATGGAGGTCATGATGGATTCCATCTTTGTCCAGAGGGTATCAAGCGGCAGGATCGCTTCGGGTCCTGCCTCCCCGACACCCTGCAGCCCCTTGTCCGTCTGAAAGATGGTCGGATCATCAAAGATACCGCCTAGGGCGTTCCAGGACACCGAGAAGGTGGGGACGGATACCGAAGACCCGCCCACGGCCACGGTGTTGGTACCCACGTTTATCGTGGGCAGCTGCGGAGCCGGGATCGTGATCGACATCGAACTAAATGCGGATTGGATCGCCGATACCGTGGACTGTGCCCAGCTGACGGAGGTGCTGTAGAGCTGGGACATACCGGAGTCCGCAGCGGACACCATGGAGGCAAAGCCCGACGTGGTGGCCGATACCATCCCCTGCATCATGGTCTGGATGGTGGAGATCATGGATGTCCCAAAAGACGTGACCGTCGTAAGCATGGTCGCCGTCGCAGTGGATGTGGTGGTCACCATCCCCTGCCAGCCCGATTGCATGTCGGTAGACATGGTGGTCATGGTCTCCGATACGGTGGTCTGGGTCTCAAGCATCTTGTCGGAGACGGTGGTAGCGATCTCCTCCCAGTTGGTAGAAGCAAATTCTGCTGCAGAGCCGAAGTTCTCCTCGATGGCCGATTGCACTTCGGCAGCGGAGGCCGCCACCTCCGAAGCGGAGGAGGCCATGGCTTCCGACATCCCTTCGGATGCAGTACCCAGTTCCTCTATGGGGGGTATGTATTCAGGCATGGGGCCGATGGCCTCGCCATAGTCGATACATGCCTGTGCCGCTTCCTGGGCGGACATGGCTGCTGCGTCGAAGCCTTCGGAGCTTTCGGAGCCAAAAATGAAGTCATGGGCTGCAGCAAAGAAGCCTTTGACGCTTTCCCAGGCCTTGACTACTGCGTCTGCGGCTGCGCCTGCGGCGGATGTAATACCTTCCCAAGCAGCGTCAAGAGCACTGCCTAAAGTCCCGCCAATGCTAGTCAGCGTCTGCGAGACCAGATCAAGCTTGCCCTCCACATCGCCATCCATCCCGTCTAGCAGATCGACGGAACCCTTAAGGTCAGTCCAGGCGGTGTCGAGCATCGAACCGAAATCTGCAGATGCAGTCTCTACTGCCCCCGGGACTCCCGTGATAAAACCAGTCACCTCATCCGGCAGGCCGGATAGGCCTCCAGAGACTGCAGATACCAGAGCACTCCAACCAGCGTCCAGCATCGAGCCGAAATCTGCAGCTGCAGTCTCTACGGCAGATGGAATGCCAGTGATAAAGCCAGTCACCTCATCCGGCAGGCCGGATAGGCCTCCAGAGACTGCAGATACCAGAGCGCTCCAACCTGCATCCAGCATCGACCCGAAATCTGCGGCTGCAGTCTCTACGGCAGATGGAATGCCAGTGATAAAGCCAGTCACCTCATCCGGCAGGCCGGATAGGCCTCCAGAGACTGCAGATACCAGGGCGATCCAACCTGCATC
>Ga0326512_10002947_pt1 | contig 12558 bp, 29 predicted proteins | sample 1_2617_0518_D_FD_203652 | JGI IMG/M metagenome (GOLD analysis project Ga0326512, IMG submission 203652) | Bovine rumen microbial communities from UC Davis, California, United States - 1_2617_0518 | ecosystem: Host-associated > Mammals > Digestive system > Stomach > Rumen | place: USA... | reverse complement strand
TCCATATCCATGATGAAATAGTAGCTGATATCAAGCCTTATACGTTCGCTGAGGATATGCTTGCAGATGTTGTCAGGATAATGAGTTCACCTATTCCGTGGGCTCCGGGCTTACCACTCGCAGCTGATGGTTGGGTAGGGACGTATTTCAGAAAGGATTAACGGAGGTAAAACAATGATTAAGATAGAAAATGCAGCGGTCAGTGGTTGGGAAGCCGCTATCAGAGGTATGCGGAACCCGATGAACTCATGGAGCGGGTCAGACAGTATGTATAGAGCTAGCAAAAATGCATTTATACTAGAGTTTGTCGTCGGTGGACAGGATCTCGACCTGATGAAGCAACTTGTCAAAGCAGGCTCAGATCACTCGAAGTTCATGCGCATGATAAACGTAACGGTTGACGTGACAGCTCCTATGTACTGGTGGAAAGAAGCAGATACGTATAAGGTTGGTACGGTCCGTAATTCCTGCTCCACCATGCACAAGGTACACGCTAAGGAATTTGAAGCAGATGATTTCTCACACGATCATCTGCCCGAAAATAACACAGTTCTTGGCTACATCGTAAGCGTTCTGAACATATACCGCAAGAACTATCTTGAAACTCGGGATAAAGCTTGGTGGTGGCAGATGATACAGCTCTTGCCTAGCAGCTACAACCAGAGGGCTACACTACAGCTCAACTATGCAGTGCTCAGGAACATCTACCATGCACGAAAGAACCATAAGCTTGACGAATGGCACGACTTCTGTCACTGGATAGAAAGCCTGCCTAACTCGGAGTTGATAACACTATGACATTAGCAGAGAAATTCGGTACATTCGAGGAGTACCAGAAGTACACAGCTACTAAGGCACTCGAATACCAGAAGAAGGAACTTGAAGAGCTGCGGAAAGCAGCTACATTCAGCAGCGACTATGCAGTACGGCAGAACATCGGACATGATGAAGTGCTGTACCGCCTTTCCAGAGCGGAGAAAGCTGTGGAGAAGCTGACCAAGCTGCTTGAAGCAGACGGAGAGATAAAGGATCCTATCTATCTGGCATACTGGCACAATCTCAAAGACAAGGAGTGCTGACATGAAGATAGGTAAGGGAATATTCTTCCGAGAAGAGAACTGGATGTGTTGGAGAGCTGAGGTTGACGGCTACGTATACTGCATTCAGGAAGTCAGGAACTTCGACCCTCGCAAAGGGTACAAGATCGAGAAGCGGGACGGCGGCAACAAATACGTGTATTATCTCACCAAACACAAGAAAGGCTCTGAGGTAGTCGAGGGCACACACGCTCACGGACTGCGGAGAGCTATCATAGACGAGCTTAGGGCGGGCTCGGGTGTGTACAAGAACGAGGGTGACGATCAGTACTCTGTTCAGTGCGGAGAGGACACAAAGGTGTATACGTTCTGCCTGCATCAGTTCGAGCGCGAAGGTGCCAAGCCGTGGGAGTACGACCCGGAAAAGACCGTGTGCATGATATGGCACAAGTCTAAACCAATATCGGACTACTTCCCGACTTTGCGTGAGTGCCTTGAATACGGAGAATCCAAGCTTGCAGAACTGAACAAAACATAATCGAAAAATAGACTACATTTTGCACAAAATTATAGTCGAATTTTCGTCTATATTACCACTTGAATATAATCGAATAATCGACTATAATATACTTGTGCTTCGGAGGTGAAAGCATGACGGAAGTTGCGTTATTTATTCTGGGCTGCGCCTTAGGCGCTCCCTTAGGTTTTTCAATATGCGCTCTTGCTGCTGCAAACGGCAGAAAAGAAGCTGAGAGAACTATCCGCAGACTTGAACGTGAATCCAAGAAACGTAAAGAGGAATGAGGTGATACTGTGGCTTTGGTAATTGTTATCCTGATCTCGGCGGCTGTCGCTCTGGCGTGGGCTCGCAGCATATCGAGCATAGACCCGCTGCTGATCGAGTACTACAAGGAGGTAGAAAACTATGAAGAACCAGGTTAGTATACTCGGTACGATATACCGTATCGAACAGAGGAACAGCAAGAACGATAAGGAACTTGACGGACTGTGCGGGTATTGTAACCCACACGCGAAACTTATCGTTATTCGTACCGACTATGAGTTTGAACCCGACATATCAATGCTCAGGGAAATACTCAGACACGAGATAGTTCACGCATTTTTCTACGAGAGCGGGCTTTGGGACAGCCCAGACGGTACCTCAGCTTGGGCGACAAATGAGGAAATGGTGGACTGGATAGCAATTCAGGGCTTGAAGCTCTACAAAGCTTGGGAGGAAGCAGAAGCAGTATGAAACGGAGGAAAATCAGTGACGAAATGGCAGCGGCAATATTCGCCTTCATATGGGAAGGCTTCCTTTATTTCGCTGTTATCACACAGCTCGTAACAGGAAGTGCACGCGGGTATTACTGGCTGCTGCTTGACACAGCGGTGCAGATCACAATACTCATCTATGATGCAAAGGTGCAGGCACTGGAAAAGTCACTCGCCAAAACCAGAAAGCGGCTAGCTAAGCAGTCAGCGGAGTTCACGGAGTACATCAAGGCTCACGAAGCAGCTGAGAAGAAAACAGTAACCATATTTGACATCAAGCCTATAATCGAGCACCTTAAACGGCGTAAGAGTGCGTAAGGCAGGAACGGAGGAACTTACATGGATTTTTACAACTATATGCTGACCATACAGCAGGAAGTAATGAAAGCTTGCATCAAGAAGGGTGAAGCTATGCGCATTCAGAAAGATACGACATACGGTTACGTGTATATCGCAGACCCAACAGGTCAGTCAGCGTTAAGCGTACCTGACAGACTGTTCGTTCTCGACATTAACCACCCTGACAGGCGTGCTATGCCGAACCTCGTGCAGATGTTCAATGAAGCTAAGAACTCTATGTGCATAGAGCTTACGAATGATATCTTCCAGACGAACCGCGGCACACAGCTCGTTAAGATGCGTGCTCCCGAGAGCGGTACGGAGATATGGATAAACAGTAAGTTCCTCGGTTACTTCAAAGGCGTTAAGCACCTGAGATACGGTTACTTTAGGTTCCGCGAATCATACATAGTATGCGCTTACCTCGATACCAATTTCATGGTGCTCGGAATAACAATACCCCTGAAACCTAAGCGGGAGGCTCAGGTATGAACGGCGCTCTGATAGGGTGCTTACTCGGTAATCGAAGCACTGTATGCTGCTTCGACTGTGGAGATGAATGCACAGCCCTCCGGACTAAGCAGTGTGAGGGCTGCAAGTTCTTCAAAACACAGTACGAGTTCGACACAGCACATGAACAGGCAGCACGGCTCCTTTACTCAAAGGGGCTTGAAGCATACAGAACATCATATGGCATAATGACTACACGGAAGATAAAGGAGATCGCAGACGATGAACAGTAATAAGCATTCAACGGCGGCACAGCTGCATATCGTAGCCAACGGCATAGTACACGTGATGATAGCAGCAGGCGTAACAATAGCAGCTATACACTTCAACAGGATAGGTATTCTGTGGTTTTACCTTATCCCGCTGATAGGGATGAGCGCAGACTTCAAGGGGGAGTGAGATATGCAGGCTACAATACACATTAATGATGAAGTAGAGCAGGCTTTCAGACAGGGCTACACACAGGGCTACACACAGGCTAAGAAAGAAGCCGCACAAGCTCTCGAAAAGCTGATAGAAAAGGTCGATCAGGGGTACCGTGATGCCGTGAATGATTCCCAGGATTACTGGCACCCGAATACAGCTCAGGACGCACTGGAACACGCATACAGTGAGGTCGGGTGTTGGATAGATGAGATATTCAAAGGCGGTGACAACAGATGCGGTTGATAGATGCGGGAGCCCTGAAAGAGTATATGTGCAGCACTTGCCCTAACCAAGAGCGGTGCAGGGACACCGAGAACGTGTGCAGTACGATAGCAGACATAGCCGAACAGCCAACGGTTGAAGCTGTTGGCAAGGAACGTTTCCATGAAGCGGCTCTGGAAGTGCTTCACAGTATAGCGAATGAAGCTGAGTTCATGGGGCAGTACGATAATGCAGACCGTGCGCTGAGGGTGTTCGTTAACGCGATCGTTCTTGGCACACTCGAACATAGGCTTTTCGGGGGTAAAGAGAATGCGACTGATTGATGCTAATGACTACAGGAAGAGAAGATGCAGAACGTGCATAAATCGTGTGCAATGCGATAACGGCGGAAACCTATGTTTTGACATCATGGTACTCAATACCTGTCCCACCATCGAAGCCGAGCCTGTGAAGTACGGAAGGTGGGTAGGAAAACACAACTCCTTCCCACAACGATATTTCTGCACAGAATGCGGAGGAGGAGATGTGGGGAGATTTGCTTTCTGCCATCACTGCGGTGCTAGAATGAGAATGGACGGTGACGATGAATGAAACGAGGTATTGAAACGCATTCAGACTATGATAATCAGGGCATCTGGAAACTGTGTATAGAAAAAACTCGCGGCAAGTTCACTCTCGATGAAATCATCGAAGCCGCGAAAGAGTGGGAAGAGGACATATATGCACTTGTTATCAAAGCCTTAGATCTGGAACACGAGGTGACTAACGGTGACTATGTTGAACTTTACAGACTGTCAGACTTGATGAAGCAAGGAGCTTGCTGGGTACAGCGTGGAGAAGAGTATTACTGCTCGCACTGCGGTGGAACTGCACCACTTGATAATAACCATAAGCATATTGTAACAACATCGTACTGCCCACATTGTGGCTATAAGATGGAGATATAGCGAATGAATAAAGCAACAGCAAACAACGGACTTCTGCCGTGTCCTTTCTGCGGACGTGAGGTCACAATAAAGAAACGGTGCTTGAAAGACTGGCGCGGAGAGGTAACAATGCGCTACTATCGTATAGCTTGCTCATGTGGAGCAGGCACCCACAAGGAATATAAAACTGAAAAGGCAGTCGTGAACGTCTGGAACAGGAGAGCACGGCATGGGTAAGAAGAAAAAGGACAAGCCCCAGAAGCAGAAAGGTAAACGCCCATGCTTCAAGTGTAGGCTCTGCGGCTGCAGGTGGGTATCAGACTTTGACCCGCACTGTTGGCTCTGTAATGATGTACTGGGAATACCTCAGAACAAGGAAGCTGAGGAACTGATTGAGAAAAGGAGTATGAACGATGGACAACGTTTTAAAATATAGCTACAGTGAGCAGTTCGACAAGGAGCGCAAGGCTCGCATAGAGGTTTCACACTACAAGTACGGACCCGCGCGGGATAACTTTGCAAGCGGCAGAGTTGATGCACTCGCCACAGCTGAGCTGTGTATAGTTGCTTTCAAGAAAGACCACAACACGGAGCACCTTGTAGATGCTGCCAACTATCTGATGTTCAGATATATGTTCCCAATGCCCGGTGAGTTCTTCAAGCCCACCGACAGTAACGGAAGCGTTGGAACCGTAGGCACACCAATAACAATGGAACGGTGATATACCATGCGCATAAAACACATGAGTAAGTTTGTCTCTGGTATCATACAGCTGATTATTGGTGTCGGGCTTCTGATTACTTGCATACACTTGAACCGATTCAGCATTGAGAGAGTTATGTGTGTTATGCTGCCTGCATTATGCGGTATAGGAAACATGATACTAAGTATAGAGACAAAAGCCGAAAGACGGAAAAGAAAGGCTGAGCTGAGAGAACTAGGTAAACTGATGTTCGGAGGTAACGACAATGAGTAGACTGGAACACTGCTATGAAAATGCTATCACTGCCATAGAGGACGGCAAGGATTACGACACATGGAAGTATGAGGAAGTGCAGCGGGGCAACGCTACAACATTCGGCAGGGACTGGGCGGTGCTTACCGATGATTCGATAATAGGTCTTAGAGATATCTGGGAGCTCGCTATGTACGCTGTGTGCACCTACAAGCAGACAATAGGAGGTAAGGACGATGACTAATCAGGAATGGCTTGCAACTCTCCCTCCTGAGGAGCTTGGTAAGCTCTTAGACGTATCATGCTCCGTGTGTGTACATCGTGAACTGCGGCACTGTGATTACTGCGACTGCGCAGAGGGTATAGCCGAGTGGGCAAAGCAGGAAAATGAGGAGGATAACGACAATGCGAAATCGTGAGAGATACATCGAGCGGCGTAACGCCTACGATCTGATGATAACAATACGTGAAAAGGGCATTGACGTATGCCCGATAAAGCTTGTAGGGGCTGAAATGCCTAAGTGCATACCGACAGGAGATTACACAACAGACTGCCGCGCCTGCGTTGACAGGTGGCTCAATCAGGAGGAGAAACGATGATACGATGCGGAGTATGCGGTGAGCGGATAAAGCCCACCAAAGAAGATGTGTACCTTGTTCCTGTTAGCGTGATGAACCTCAGCTCGCAGTACTACGAGTGCACGGACTGCCCGCGGTGCAGCTGTCAGGTGGTACTTAATACCCGCTACGGAGAGAAGCGGAAGATAGAGCACACCAAGCGGGAGGACATAGAACCATGATATACAGTATAGGTTTCTGGACGTGGGCGGCAAACGGTACAGAGGGCACGCTCCACGAGTACAACGGTCAGAAGTATATGCACGTTGACGGTAATGCCGGCAAGATGCTGAAAGAGCTCTGCGGTGAGTATCCGTCCCGGTGGGCGTGCAGATCAGTCAAGTATATGCTGCCTATCTTCCGGACGGCTCTGCAGGAGCTGACAGAGCATTCTGCGAAGTACAGTTACTTCGACTTTATCAACGGAGCATTTATGACGACCGCAGAGATAGCGGTCATTCTCAAAGAACTGATAGCACGGTGTGAAGCATTCCCCGATGCGGTATTGGAGGTAGACTGGTAACATGGAAAAGAAAGTAGATATGTCAAGGTTCGAGAAGTACGAGAGCCCGCTCTTTCACAGGCAGACACTTATTGAGACGGATAAGTGGGATACGAAGATACTTCTCGACACTATCAAGAAGAACGGCACCGATGCTCAGATCATCGTTGCTATGGAAGAACTGTCCGAGCTCATCAAGGAGCTGAGCAAGCATCTGAGAGATAAGGGTGATATCAACCATATATCTGAGGAAATGGCGGACGTTGATATCATGATGCAGCAGTTAAAGATCATGTTCGGGAACCGTGGTCGCGTGATGTACTGGCGCGGCGTGAAGTTGGAACGAATGGAAGAACGGCTGAAAGACGACAGCGCAGGATATTAAGAATATAATGCCCTCGCTTCGGTGAGGGCTTAACATAAAGGAGTGTAGTCATTATGCCGGATAGGCAGATAGTTATATCGGTAGGTAACAGCCGTAACAGTAAGATGTGGCGGCAGGAGAACACAACAGTCTCAGCATTGTATGCAAGGCTCACACAGCCAATTGTAGGCACGGAGACCCATGCAGAGTACATGAGTATGCCCAAGACACAGCAGGACGATCTAAAGGACATAGGCGGCTTCGTGGGTGGCACTCTGAACGGCACACGCCGTAAGGCTGCTAACGTGCTCGGCAGAGATATCATAACACTTGACTTTGATAATATCCCCGGGTGGGGTACAGACATGATAGCAGCTAAGACCGATGCTCTGAACTGCAGTTACTGCATTTACAGCACACGTAAGCACACAGCAGCCAAACCCCGCTTACGTGTTATCCTTCCGCTTGACAGAACTGTATCACCCGATGAATACGAACCTATTGCAAGGCGTATAGCACAGCAGATAGGCATTGAGTGCGCTGATAAGACCACGTTCGATGTATCACGCCTTATGTACTGGCCGTCAAAGTGCTCAGACACAGAGTATTTCTACAAGACCAAAGATGCACCCTTTATCTCTGCTGACATGGTGCTCGGTACATATGCAGACTGGCACAACGTCAGCTCATGGCCGCAGGTGCCCGGTGCTGTATCGCACAAGGCTCTTGCAGTCAAGCAGGGAGACCCGCTCGAAAAGACCGGTACCGTTGGAGCGTTCTGCCGTACATACACTATTGAGCAGGCTATGGCTGCTTTTCTTCCTGGCATATATGAGCCTGTCGATAATATGCCCGACAGGTTCACCTACTTAGGCGGTTCTACCACAGGCGGCGCGATAGTCTATGACGGCAAGTTCCTTTTCTCGCATCATGCGACGGACCCATGCAGTGAGAAGCTTGTCAACGCTTTCGATATGGTACGTCTGCACAAGTTCGGAGATCTGGACGAGGACAAGAGCCCTGATACACCTATCACTAAAATGCCCTCGTTCAACAAAATGTGCGAGTTCGCTGAACAGGACAAAGGCTGCAGGGCTACACTCAACAGGGAGAGACAGCAGGCAGCGGCTCTGGACTTCAACGGTCTGAGCACAGCAAGTGCACCGACAGCAGGCATGGCAGCTCCTGCAATTACACCCGCTGCAGCACAGCAGATAACTCCTACCGATGAAGAGTTGACCGCTGACTGGCGTGATGAGCTTGAGTATAAGGTCAACAGCGATATTCTGAAAAATACTATCAACAACTATCTGATAGTGCTGAACAATGACCCTCTGATAAAAGATAAGTTCGCTTACAATGCTTTCGCGGAAAGAAAAGAGATCTTCGGAGCCCTGCCGTGGGACAGCAGCACAGGACGGAGAATGTGGACTGATGCAGATACCAACGGTTTGTACTGGTTCATGGAAGCACGATATAATCAGGCAGGCAGAGGTAATATAGATAGTGCACTGAGCTTGTACATGGCACAGCACAGCTTCAACGAAGTGCAGGACTTCTTGAACAGCCTGCAGTGGGACGGTGTGAAGAGATTAGATACTCTTTTCATTGACTACCTCGGAGCTGAGGACACAGAGTACACCAGGGCAGTTACACGCAAGATGTTCGTAGCAGGCGTTGCACGTGCTATGACACCCGGAGTGAAGTTCGATAATATGCTTATCCTCGTAGGCTCACAGGGCTTAGGTAAGTCAACGCTCTTGCGCCGTATGGCTCGCGGGTGGTTCAATGATAGTATATGTTCTTTCGAGGGCAAAGATGCAGCAGAGCTCCTGCAGGGCGTATGGCTCGTAGAGATATCGGAGCTCGGAGCTTTCCGAAAGTCGGAGAGCTCACGTATCAAGCAGTTCCTTTCGCTTAACTCGGATATCTTCCGTGCTGCATACGCTCGTAACGCGGAAGAACGTCAGCGTAAATGTGTGTTCTTCGGCTCGACCAACGATGATGAGTTCCTGAGAGACCCCACAGGCGAGCGCAGGTTCTGGCCTGTTGACTGCTGCAGGGAGCGCAAGAAGTTAAGTCCTTTCACCGACCTCAACGACCATATCATATCACAGGTGTGGGCAGAAGCTCGTGCGTACTGGATAACTGGAGAGCCGTTGTTCCTCAGTGAAGATCTGGAACAGCTTGCACGCGATAAGCAGGCAGAGCATAAAGAGGAATCAGGCAAAGAGGGTATTATAAGAGAGTTTATCAGCAGGCTTGTCCCTGAGAACTGGCAGAAGTACACGTTAGATCAGCGCCGTATGTGGTGGGGCTCGCATGGTACGTCCGCACAGGATGGTGACGGAAATATCAAGCTTGTTGAGCGCGACAGGATATCAGCTATGGAGATATGGGTGGAGTGCTTCAATGCTGACCCCAAGTATATGAAGCAGGCGGACGTTAGAGAGATCAACGCAGTTTTCAAGGTGTGTGATGAGTGGAGCAACACAACTGAGCCGATGAAGTGCGGACCGTATGGCTTGCAGAGGTGCCACAGGCGGAATGTGCTAGCCAAAGCACGGCGGTGATGCGACCCACGCGCAGAGAGCAAAATAGTGTTATAAACCATGGTTACAAACTTGGTTACAAACAAGTGTAACCGCAGCAAATTTCGGTTACAAAGTTACAAACAAAAATATACATTTGTAACCGAGTTTGTAACCGCAAAAAATCCCTATAATACGCGGTTTTCTATATACAGGTTACAAAGTTACGAAAAAATATATAATAGAGTTAAAATATATATGTTATGGGTGCATATACGCCATATACGCATATATGGGGGAATATATAGCAAATTTTTTGTAACCGTGTTTTTGATAGAATTTTGGAGGTATTTTTCAAGGTGAATATTGTTGAATCAGAAATCGAGAACAAAATGCGGCAGAAGCTGAGACTGCATGGCGGGATTTTCTTCAAGTTCGTAAGTCCGTCAGTTAGTGGAGTGCCGGACAGGATTTGTATTTTGCCGCATGGCAGGATCATATTTGTTGAGCTGAAACGTGAGGGCGGTATCGTGTCACCACGTCAGAAGTATATCCACAAGATGCTAAGACACTTGGGTGTTGATGTGCGTGTGGTCATTGGCATGGAGCAGGCGATGGAGTTTGTGAGAGAGGTGTGTGGTGAACATGGGAAGTCCTAAGCACTTTGTGCCGCATAACTACCAGGCGTACTGCCGTGATCGAATAATCGATACACCGAACATCGGACTGTTTCTGGAAATGGGTCTCGGCAAGACTGCTATAACACTCGATGCAGTAAAGCGGTTGAAGTATCATTACTTGCAAATTGTCAAGACTTTAATCATAGCACCGAAGAAAGTAGCTGAATCCACATGGCACACAGAAGGAGCACAGTGGTTAGAGTTTTCTGAACTTCGCTTTTCCTTCGTCATGGGCACTCAGGCTGAGCGCATAGCTGCACTCAATACGCCCGCGGATATATACCTGATAAACCGCGAGAACACACAGTGGCTTGTCGAGTATTATAAACACAAGTGGCCGTTTGACACGGTGGTTCTTGACGAGTCGTCAAGCTTCAAGAATCATCAGGCTAAGCGGTTCAAGGCATTGAAGCTAGTCCGCAGCCGTATAAATCGCATGGTGCTCCTGACCGGTACGCCCTCTCCGAAGTCCCTCATGGACTTATGGGCTCAGGTGTACTTACTGGACGGAGGGCAAAGGCTCGGCAGAACAATAACCGCTTACCGTGATGCGTACTTCACACCCGACAAGCGGAACGGTCAGATAATTTACAGCTACGCTCTGAGGGACGGAGCGGACAAAGAGATCTACAAGCGGATATCTGATATCTGCATATCCATGAGATCAGCCGATTATCTGTCGCTCCCTGAGCTGATGTACAACGACATACCTGTTATGCTTGACAAGCCTGCTGCGGCAGCATACAAGAAGCTAGAACATGATATGCTCATCGAGGTTGACGAGAGCACGATCACGGCGGGTACTGCTGCGGTGCTGACCAACAAGCTCCTGCAGCTGTGTAACGGCGCGGTGTATGACGAGGACGGCAAGGTCATAGAACTGCAGTCCTGCAAGCTTGATGCACTCTTGGAGACTGTGGAACAGCTTGGAGACGAACACGCGATTATCTGCTATAACTTCAAGCACGACAAGGACAGGCTCATGCAGGCACTCTCGAAAACAGGTAAGCGTGTTGTCGTGTACGAGGGTGAGCAACAGAAGCAGGACTGGAACGAGGGCAAAATAGATCTCATGCTCGTGCAGCCTGCATCATGTGGCTATGGTCTGAACCTACAACGCGGAGGACATCACATCATCTGGTTCGGTCTGACATGGAGCTTGGAGCTGTATCAACAGACGAACAAGAGACTGCACAGGCAGGGTCAGACACACCCGGTTATCGTGCATCACCTGATCGTCAAAGGCGGAGCTGACGAGGATGTTATTACAGCTCTTCACGCGAAAGACTTAACGCAGGAAGGACTTCTCAACGCCCTGAGGGTACGTCTGAGGGCTGCAAGGCAGGGATAATTAATACAAAACATACAACATCTTGTGGTTATTTTTAGTTATTTTATCTTTAACCACAAGATGTTGTGTTTTACCCCTTGACAAACCACAATATCTGGTGTATAATATACGCAAGTAGATACAACAGGCGGTAGGCGCATCGAGTATGCCTCCGGCTTGATGTTGCCGGACAATGCCGCCATTGTACTACGACTTGTGTTTCATTCTCATGGGGCTCGGGCAGCAGGTTTTGACCATTTACTGCTGTTCTGGCATTTAATTCTCCTTTCTACCTTCTTGCACCCGCTGTATTCAGCAGCGGCAGCGGGTGCATATCACCCAGCAGGACAGCAGCACATCATGTGCGGCTCAGTTCGATTCTGAGCAGGGTGTTCAAAACAACGACACTAACGGAGGGCTAACGATGGAAAACAGAAAGCTGATACGCATTCAGACAGAAAACAACCTCAACGAGGTATACGCAGTAGACGAGCCCGGTGCGGGTAATGCAAGTCATGAGTACTTGGTGTTACTGCCTACGGACAAACCCGATGTGGCAGAACCTGTTGAGATAGCTTTCCAGAACGGACCGAGGAAAGACCCTAACAGCATTTCGGGTGTACTGGACACTGATCTGTTGGAGATCGTCCGCGACAGGCTCAAAGGTTTCCAGAGCGGCGAGTTCGCCTGCCGTGAAAATGCTTGTGCTCTTACCCACATCGAAGAAGCGCTCATGTGGATGAACAAGCGCGTAACTGACAGAGCACAGCGCGGTGTACTCGGAACCAACAACAAGTGATACACCGACAGAACTAACAACGATAAACGGCTATTCAAGCTCG
>Ga0326512_10002944_pt1 | contig 12570 bp, 8 predicted proteins | sample 1_2617_0518_D_FD_203652 | JGI IMG/M metagenome (GOLD analysis project Ga0326512, IMG submission 203652) | Bovine rumen microbial communities from UC Davis, California, United States - 1_2617_0518 | ecosystem: Host-associated > Mammals > Digestive system > Stomach > Rumen | place: USA: California... | reverse complement strand
AATACCGCGCGCGGTATCCCGACGACGCCACCGACGACGGCGTGCTCCTCGAGGTGCTGCTTGAGGCGACCGACCTCATCAGCGCCGAACTTGACGAGCACGTCATCGACTACACCGACCCGTCCGAATCGTTCAGCTTCCGCCTCCGCCGCATCTGCCGCGAGGTCGCGCACCGCGCGATCGGGAGCACCAACGACGCGGACGTGCCATTCGGTGCCACCGAGCTCTCGCAGGGCGCGGACACGTTCAACGCCAGCGTCAAGCTCGCAAACCCGTACGGCGACCTGTTCCTCACCGAGCAGGAGCGCCGGGCGCTGGGGATAGGTGCGCAACGCGCCTGCGTCATCAGCCCGTACGGGCAGGACGTGCCCGCCGACATGGACGGAGGCTAGCCATGCTGCTCGAACGAATGGGCGAGACCGTCACGTTCGAGCCTGCGGACGGCGAGCCCGTCGAGGTGCCGCATGTCCTCGTCCACGAGGCGGACCAGTCAGACCAGACGGTGATGGACGTGCAGACTCGTTTCATCAACCAGGCGCGCTACAAGGGCGACTCCGAGACGCTCACGGTCATCTGGCCGAAGTCTGCGCCGCACGACGTGAGGGACGGCCACCTGGTCATCCGAGGCGAGCGCTACCGCATCTACGGCGGAGCGTTCCCCGTGGCACGAAGCCCGAACGGATACGACGCGCGGCTCACCGTCACAATGTCGCTCTACCTCTTCACGGCCGAGCTTCTCGTGTCGACGTACGAGGTGGACGATTGGGGTGTGGCCCATGCGACCGAAGAACGCATCGAGGTTCCCGTGAACCTCCTGCGCCTCTCGCAGTCCGCGGGCGACACGCCGCGCGTGGAGGACCTCGATGGCATCGTGCTGCTCGAGATCTCTCCCGACCACTACCGCGCTGACGCGACGGGATTCTCCTTCCAAGACAACGACTACGACATAACCTCGCGCGAGGTCGCGGGCGAGACCTTCGTGGTCAATGGCACAAGGAGGCGATGATGCCCGACATCGAGTGCAGCATCAACGACTGGTACAACCAGACGATGGCCGCGTTTCGCGAGAACTACGAGTACAACTTCGGCGTGCTGTGCGGGAAGATCTACGCCGCCGCCGACGATTCGGCCAAAGAGCTTCGCGCCGCGAAGGGCATCTGGTCGCAGGAAGAGGACACGCCCGAGCGCGAGCGCCTGCTCTACGAGAAGGGCTGGAAGGCGTACAAGTACAGGCCCGTCGACGGGCAGGTGACGGCGGTGGTCGCCAACGCGACGATACCGCAGCTCACCCACCTCATTGAGAAGGGCCACGAGCTGTTCATCTATGGCAAGGACACCGGACGGCGCACGCAGGCCCGCCCGCACATCAGCGACGCATACGAGCACGCGAGGGCCAAGCACTTCGGGGGAGGTGGCGCGACGTGATGCCGACCGTGATGGACGCGCTCGCCGCGGTCCGCTCGACGGGGCTTCGGGTCACCACGATGGTGTGGCCCGATGGCCACGTGCCGCCGCTCCCCTACGCGGTGCTCGTGCCGCACGAGTCGCGCGGGCAGGTCGCAGGCGACGGGATAACGTACCGCGTCAGGCGGTACGACGTTGAGCTGTACATGCGGGAACTCAGCTTCCCGCTCATGCAGGCTCTCGAGGACGCGCTGGATGCCGCTGGCATCAATGCGTCAAGCGACGTGGCGGTGGACGAGTCCGGCAGGGTGTCCATCGCCTACTACTCAATGACATTATCCGAGAGAATCTAGGAGGGCGCACATGCCTAACACCGAAGCCATCACCCAGTGGGGCATCTCCAAGCTGGCATTCGCCGAGGTTACCTTCGGCACGGACGGCGCGATCACCGCGTTCGGCACCCCCGTCATGCACAGGGGCGCGATCAACCTCAACGTCAGCGCCAACACCAACGACGGCAACCGCCAGGCGGCCGACAACGGCCTGCACTACGACGCTGGCGGCAATTCCACCAAGAGCGGCGAGCTTCAGGTCGCCAAGTTCCTCGATTTCTTCAAGCGCGACTACCTCGGCTACATCGAGGAAGGCGGAGGCCTGGGCGAGGGCGACGGCACCAAGAAGAGCTTCGCCATGCTCTTCGAGGTCTGCACCGACCAGGGCGCGGCGCGCGTCGTGTGGTACGACTGCACCGCCGGCCCCATCAGCGTTACCTACGCCACCACCGACGTGGACGGCAACGTGACGTTCTCGCCCGAGACCTCGACCATCACGGGTGCGAAGGCTGTCCTGCCGAATGGCAACCGGCGCTCCGCATGGAGCTGCGCGCAGGGTTCGGAGAACTACGACAGCTTCTTCACCGCCGTGTTCTTCCCCGAGACGAAGGAGAACCCCGAGCCCTAGGGCGCGACAACGGAATATCCAACCTTTCAAGAGGGGGTCATGCGTGGCCCCCTCTCTTTTGCTAGCTACGGAAACGGAGGAACCATATGGCAGGAAGGCCAGACAACGTGAGGGTGGTCGAACTCGGCGGCAGGACGTACGAGGTGGAGGCCTCGCTCGGCGCGGGCATCGCGTACAAGAACGAGTTCTTTGGCAGGCTCGAGGAGCCGTACGTCGGAAGCCTCGACGATGACCTGCTCAAGCTGTGGCACAGGGCGCAGACGACCATCGACGTGGACGGCGAGAAGGTGCCGAACCCCGACTACGATGGCGTGGACGTGGTCGCGCTCCTGCGCCTGATGTGGGCGATGTGGGCGGCTCGCGACAAGAGGGCCACGTCGTGGGAGAAGTTCGAGGACAGGGCGCTCCACGCGAACGTCTCGACCTACGAGATTCACGCGGCGTTCGCCACCGTCGTGGGCGACCTCGGCGGGAGCTGCACCTTTCGTCGCCCCAAGGGACAGGCAGGCGCTGACGCAGCCGACGAGGAGCAAGAGGCGTAGCGGCGACCGCGCCCGCACCATCGAGGAGCAGACGTGGCCCGACGAGGCGTGCGTGCTCTCGATAATGGCGCACGGTTTCAGCTACGACGATGCCTACCACATGTCGAAGCGCGACTACAGGCGCTACACGGGACTCGCCGCCGCATGGTCGATACCAGAGGGCGAGCGCACTGGCGTGACCCGAAAGGGCACCAAGGAGGAGGCGCGCGCCGCGCTTGGATAGGAAGTGAGCCGAAATGGCAGACTACAAGGGACTCAACATCACATGGAGGGCAGACTCAAGCCCCGCCACGCGCGCCCTGAACCAGCTCTCCGCCGAGGCGAAGGCGGCGCACGCGAACCTCTCCGCGATTGACAGGGCGCTCAACGCATGCGGCGACGCGAGCGGCGACCTCGCGACGCAGCTCAAGTCCCTGCAGCTTCAGGAGATGGGCAACGCGGCGCGGGCAGCGGGCGAGAAGGTCAAGGCGTACCAGCAGCTCATCGAGGAGCTGAACAAGAGCCTCGAGAGCCAGCGACAGAAGTACGTGGCAAACCAAGAAGCTCTCGAATCCTATGACCCGTACGAGAAGCTCGCGGAGAGCGCGACCGAGTCCATGAAGCGGGTGGAGGAGGCGCAGCAGGCGCTCGCGGAGGCCACGCAGCGCGTGGAGTTCTCGGGCAACACGCAGGACTGGGTGCAGGCGCTCAACGACCAGGCGGACGCGCAGCGCAACCTCAACGCGGTCATGGCGGAGGGCGACGCGGCGTTCGAGCGTGCGGGCGAGCAGTCGGAGCGCTACGTCAACTCGCTGAAGGGCGCGATGAACTCGGCACGCGAGAACATCGTCCACCTCGGCGAGGAAATCGGCAGCACCACGCAGAAGATGAAGGTGCAGGAGGCCGAGGCCGCACAGCTCGGGCAGCAGTACGATTCGCTGCAGGCCGACATGGACGCGATGGTCACGAAGTCGCTCGCGGCAGACTCCGCGATGGGACAGTTCGGCTCGAAGCTGCAGGACTTCGGCAGCGGGATGTCGGACGCTGGCGGTGCGGTCAAGGACTTCGGCGATAAGATGAGCGTCCTCGGCGACAAGATGACGCTCATCAAGGGCTTCGCGCTCACGCAGTTCGCCAAGACGATGATTACCGACACCGAGGAGTTCGGCAACTCCATCGCACAGCTCGGCGGCTACCTCGACATCGCTGGTGCGCAGCTCGACGCGATGAGCGACCAGGCGCTCAAGTGGGGCAAGGACACGCAGTTCAGCGCGAACGAGGCCGCGCAGGCGATGAACGAGCTCGCCAAGGGCGGCATGACACAGGCGCAGATATCTGGCGGCGCGATGGAGGCGACCATGCAGCTCGCCGCAGCAGGCGAGCTCGACATGGCGAGTGCGGCTGAGACGGCTGTGCAGGCCATCAAGACGTTCGGCCTCGAGGCCGCGGACTCCGGCATGATAGCGGACGCGCTCGCTGGCGCGGCGAACAAGTCCACCGCAGAGGTGACCGACCTCGCGGCCGGCTTCAAGTACGCGGGGGCGCAGGCATCGCTCGCAGGCTGGGACATCAACGAGGTCACGGGCGCACTCGCGCTCATGGCCGACCACGGGTTGCGCGGCGAGATGGCGGGCACCGCGCTCGCCAACGTGATGAAGCGTCTCGCCACCCCGACCGACACGGCGCGCGAGGTCATGGAGCAGTACGGCATCGAGGTACGTAACGCCGACGGCACCATGAAGGGCGCGGTGGAGGTCGTGCAGGAGCTTCAGGACAAGCTCGGCGGGCTGAACGACGCTGCCAAGTCAGAGGCTCTCAACGACATATTCCAGACTCGCGGACTCGTGGGCGCGGTGGCCCTGCTTGACGAGGGCACCGACAAGTTCCAGGAGTACATCGCGGCGACCGAGCAGGCTGGCTACGCGACCGAGATGGCGCAGTCGCGGATGGGCGACCTCGGGTGGGCGCTCGAGTACCTGCGCGGCGAGGTTGAGACGGCCATCGTCAACTTCGGCGATGCGCTCGCACCGACCATCATCGAGGTTGCGCATGGCATAGAGGGCCTGCTGTCGTGGTTCAACTCGCTCAGTGACGGGACGCAGCAGTTCATCGCGAAGTCGACGCTCTTGGTGACGGCAATCGGGCCGCTGCTCTCGCTGTTCGGCGGCATCGCATCTGGCGTGGGCGGGTTCGTCTCGGCCATCGGCGAGGGCGCGTCAACGATAGCAACGTTCACGCAGCTCATGCAGCAATCGTCGGGGACGGCGACCACGGCAGCGGACTGCATGCACAACCTCGCCGAGGCGTACGTCCTCGCATCGGGCGAGACCGAGAAGATCGTGGAGAAGACCGCCGCGGCAGAGGCGGCTATGTCCAACCTTGCGACGGGTGGCGTGATGCTTCTCGGCGCGGCGCTCGTCGGCAGTCTCGTAAGCTCCCTCATCGAGTACGTCGAACACGTCGACATGGTGCGCGAGGCGACCACTGGCCTTGACGAGGCGATGCGAAACGCCGAGCAGTCCATGGAGTCATGGTCGACGAACTCGGGTGCCATCAACTCGTTCGCGGCGCTAGCTGACGCGGCGAAGAGCACGAACGACACGCTCAAAGAGGTGGCTGACTTCGCGGGCAAGGTGGGCGACAGCTTCTCGAGCATCGGCCAAAGCTCGCACGAACTCGAGGAGTACGGCAAGGCAATCGAGGAACTTGCCGGGAAGAGCGACCTCACCAAGGGGGAGCTGCAACTCCTCAAGGATGCCGTCGAGAAGTACAACGACGTGGCGGGAACGTCCATCAAGGTCATAGACGACACGACGGGCGCGCTCAACCTGCAGCCCGACGCGATACGACGGGTCACCGACGCATACCTCGACCAGGTGAAGGCGCAGACCTACGTCGACCTATGGTCAGACGCAATCAAGGAGCAGGCGAAGGTCGAGCAGGAGCTGGCCGAGGCAACGGCTGAGTACACGGCCATTCAGGAGAAGTACTCGCTCAAGCTCGGCGACAGCGGGTGGGAGATATCCGCCCTCATCGGCGGCGCGCTGGATGACTACCGCAGGCTCGCCGAAAACAAGGAGGGCTTGGAGAAGTCCAACGAGTCGCTCCTGCGCAGCATCGACCACTGGCGCGACATGATCGAGGAGACGGGCGGCTCCGTCTCCGAGTACAACGAACTCCTAGAGGAACTCGGGATAACGTCGCAGGATACTGGCGACGACGTGAACGACCTCGAGGGCGACGTGGAAGACCTCGCCGAAACGACCACCGAGGCCACCGAGGAGATGAAGCGGGCGATTGCCGACGCAATCGAGACCCGCAAGCGCGCGCTCGAGGACGCGTACACGCAGCGCAAGCGCGAGCTGGACGAGGACATGTCGAACCTCAAGGCCGCGAACAAGCAGGCCGAGGAAGAGGAGAAGGCTCATTGGGACGAGCAGAAGCGCATCCTCAAGGAGGGCCTGGACGATGACGCCGAAGAGCTGGAAGAGTCGCTCAAGGAAGCCTACGACCTGAGGAAGGACGAGCTTAAGAAGCAGCGCGACCTGCTGAAGGACTCATTAGATGACGAGCTGTCAACCCTAAAGGACAGCTTGAACGAGGCATACGAGCTGAGGAAATCCGAACTCGACCGCGAATACAGCCAACTGAAAGACCAGCTGAGCAAGCAGCTCTCCGCCGAGAAGGACGCGCTCGCCGAGGACGTGTCGAACCTCAAGGCCGCACAGAAGGAGCGATTGCAGTCCGTGAAGGACTCGATGGCCGAGGAAGTGTCCGCGAGAAAGGACGCGCTCAAGCAGCAGGTTGCAGACCAAAAAGCGGCATTTGCCGAGGTAATTGCTGTAATGAAAGCCGAACACACTGCCGCCGAGACGGAACTGAAGAAGCAACTCGACGCGCAGTACAAGGAGCGCCAGAAGGCCGCGAGCAAGGAATACAAGCAGTGGCAGAAGGACAACCAGAGGCAGCTGAAGGAGTACAAGGCCCAGCAGCAGGCCGAGGTCAAGGCGTTCAAGGACGCGACGAACCAGCGCATCGCGGCCATCAAGGCGGAGTACGAGGCCCGCAAGAAGTACCTCGAGGAGCACGACGGCACCAAGGAAATCGACGAGCGCATCGCCGCCCTCAACGCCGAGGAGAAGGCGGAGGACGAGGCCAAGTGCCAGCGGGAGCGTGCGGAGAGGACCGCGGAGCTGAGGCTCGCCGTCGAGCGCGCCAAGACACGGCGCACGCGCAAGGATGCGGAAGACGCGCTGTCCGACTACCTCAACCAGCTCGCGGAGGAGGACCGCAAGGCCGAGCGCCAGCGGCTCATCGACTCGCTCGAGGAGCAGAGGGACCAGATAGCCGACGAGACGAAGCTGGCCCAAGCGGGGCTGGACGAGCAGAGGGACGCGGAGATAGCGTCATACCAGCAGCGGCGGGAAGCGGAGCTAGAGCAGCTGCAGGCGAGGCAGGCGGAGCAGTACGATGCCCTGTCCGAGCAGCTCGCGGGCGAACTCGAGCTTCGCAAGGAGAAGCAGGACGAGCAGCTCGCCGCCTACAAGGAGACGCTCGACAAGCAGCTCGAGGCGCTCAAGGCCAGCAACGAGGCCGCGAGGGAGGAGCGCGCCGCCGAGCAGGAGGCAATCCTCAAGCAGATGGAGGCCGACAACGCCGCCGAGATCGCCGTGATGCAGAAGCAGAGCGAGGCGGTCATCAAGCAGATGGAGGCGGACAACGCCAACGTCATCAAGCAGTTGGAGGCCAACAACGCGGCATACCTCGAGCAGCTGGACGCGAACAACAAGGAGCGCCTGCAAGCCGTCCACGACCAGAACGAGGCCGAGCTCAAGGACATAAAGCAGCGCAACGCCGACGAGGTGGATGACAAGGCGAACTCCAACGCGGCGATTCTTGCTGACCAGGAGGACCACGATTCGAAAATCCTGAAGGAGCTTCAGAAGGCCAACTCAGACCAGCTCGATGACGTCAAGAACCGAAACGCGGAGGAGGTGCGCGACTTCGAGACCTCGACGGGCAAAATCGTCGACTCCCTCAAGGCCAGGAACACCGCCGCCGAGACGGAACTCAAATACTACAACGACAACATCCTCACCGACCTGAAGCGCAAGAACGACGACGCGCTGACGAACTTCAAACGTGACCTCGAGGACGGCAAGCTCACCGTCGACACGAGGACGGGCGAGGTCAAAGAGGCTGTCGGCAAGGCCAAGCAGTCCGTCACGAAGGACGTGGGCGACACTGGCGAGAAGGCGAAGACCACGGCGGGGCAGGCGTCGAAGTACGTCACCGACAAGGTGCTCGAGGCCAAGGAGAAGGTGCTTGGCGCGTCCGGCAAGGTCAAGACCGACACCAAGAACGACAACGACGCAACCGAGAAGTCGTTCACCAACGCATGGTCGAACATATCCACGGCTGCCAAGAACGGTTCCGACAAGGTCTACACTTCCGTCACCGACAAGGTGGGCAAGCTGCCCGAGTGGGCGGAGAAGACGGGACCGCGCATCCCGCAGGGACTCGCCAACGGCATGGGCAACGGCACGACCGAACTCTCGACCAAGGTGGACAACGTCAGCGAGAAAATCAAGGAAATCGACCATAGCGGCGAATCCGAGGGATGGGGTTTCGACCTCATAGACAACCTCACCAGCGGCATCTGGAACGGTACGGGTCCGCTTACCAACGCGCTCATCAGCGTCGCCAACACCATCTCGGGCTACATCGGCCACTCGGTCCCGAAGGACGGCCCCCTGCACGAGGGCGGACGCGGCGAGATCGTGTGGGGCGAGGACCTCGTGGACAACCTGAAGCGAGGCATCGAGAACGGCATGCCCGAGTTCGAGTCGTCCATCGCGCGGCTCTCCGAGCTTGCGGCGCAAACGTTCGACGCGGACGCGTTGCAGGAGAGCGCTGATGTCTACATGGATACGTACCGCGAGACGCTGAGGCAAATCGAGGACGATGCGAAGCGGCACGCGACGGTCATGGAGTCATACGGGCTGTGGAACGCTGGCGGTGAGCCTGTTGCCAGCGTCGGCGCGGGGGCGTTCGAGTCCTACCGCGCGTCGATGGCCGAGATGATGGACCTCACCCAGCAGATGATGGAGCGGCAGATGGTCTACGTGAGGCAGACGGTGAACGAGGCCCTGAGGTCTGGCGTGCCGTCCGCTGGCGTGACGGTCATGGTCAACGAGATGCATGTCACAGACCGTTCCGACATTAACAGGGTGGCTGACGCCCTCTACCACAAGATTCACACCTACGAGTCGATGAGCCTAAGGAGGTAGGTGATATCAGATGTTCATGCCGAACGTGACCTTCGACGGTCATCTCCTCAACTCGCTGTTCTTCATCGGCGCGCTGGACATCGGGTACCCGACGTTCGAGCCGGACGATAGCCAGGTATGGCGCGGCGCGGTGGTCGGCGGCACGCACGTCGCAGGCCCGACCCACGCGATAACGCTGGTGGCGAAGCCCGCGCACGACGCGAGGTCATCCATCACGACGCTGCTCGAGTGGCTGGACGTGGACGTGCCGTGCCCCCTCGTGATATCGAACGAGGGCAAGACCCGCTACGCCATACCGACGGGCAACGTGACCAGTGACCCCGACAACCCCGATACCATCACCTTCGAGCTCTACCAGCCCGACCCCTTGTGCTACGGCGAGACGCAGGTGTTGACGATACCAGCCGCGGGAACGGTGCCGTTCACGACGGCGCACCCGAACTGCGACATACGGATCGAGGCGGAGCGCGCGGTCAGGCGGGCGATGGACTCGCGCTACGGATTCAGCTTCGACAGCGGGCTGTTCGAGGTCTACGTGGCGCTGCCGCGTGCCGCGTCCATGCCGCTGACGATAGACTGCGCGAGCGGGGCCGTCCTCGTGGACGGCTCCCCCGCCCTCGTCACGCTCGACTCGAACTGGCCCGAACTGGGCGCGGGGACGCACAGCGTGAACATGATCGCGAGCGGCACTGGCGCTGGGGCGGCGACGCTCACCGTGACGGAGAGGCTGTATTGAGATGGCTATGAACACACGGATGATGCTGTTCGACCGGGCTGGCAACCCACTCGGCGACCTCGACCGGACCACTCTGCGGGAGCAGCCGCAAATCGTGGAAGAGGTCAACGGCGAGCACACGCTCACGCTCGTCACGACCACTGTGCTCGAGGTTGGAACGTACCTCGTGATGCGCGGCTACGACGGCAGGTGGCGCGAGTTCTGTGTCAACCGTCCCGACGAGGAGCACGCGAGCGGGCGCAACGCGGTGGGCACGTACGTGCTGCCGTGGTCGCTCTACACCGACTTGGTGTCGTGCGATGGCTCGACGCTGTGGGCATCGGCCGAAGAGGGCACGCTTGATCCCATCAGCGCCAGCTCGGCGCTAGTGATAGCGCTATCAGACCAGACGCGATGGGGAGTCGGCACCGTGGACGTTGGCACGACGGGCGCGGTGTCGCTCTACGACGCGCAGGTGTGGGACTACCTTGCAAAGCTGGTCGGCGTGTTCGGTGGGGAGGTGGACGCTGAGATAGAGGTGGGCGACTACGGGGTGACCTCGCGACGCGTGGCACTGCGCGCCCACATCGGCTCGACCACCGCCGTCCGTCGCTTCGACTGGGGACGCGACCTCACGAGGATTCGGCGCACGCCCGCCGAGGGTCCGTACTTCTGCGGCATCCGCCCGCGTGGCGGCTCGACCAAGACCGACGATGACGGGGTGGACTACACCGACCGAGTCGGCATCGAGGAAGAGCCGGCCGTCTACGACGAGAGTGGCTGGTACCACGAGGCCAACTCGCCGTACCTTTTCGACGCTGACGCGATAGAGGCGTTCAGGATAAGCGACGGTGACGGCGGGTGGCAGTACCCCATCCGCGTGGTTGCCTACAGCGTCACCGAGACGAAGTCGGGGCCTGACGCGGAGGAGCTGCTCGACAAGGCATCGCAGGACATATTCGACTACACGCGACCGAAGGTCACCTACGAGGCGGACGTGGTCGCGTTCGCCGCCGCCGGCATGGACGTGTCGGCCATCGCGCTCGGTGACGAGACGCAATGTGTCGACCGCGGCTTCGGCGATGGCACGGGGCTTCGCATCGGCGGGCGCGTGGTGCGCGTGGAGTACGACCCACTGCGCCCGCGCGCGACCATGCAGCTCACCATCGGCGACTTCGCACCGACCGTGGGTGACGCGATACGCGACATAGCGCGCAACACGCTCATGTCGGTCGAGCGGCGCGTGGCGGTCGTTGAGGCGGACTACGCGCGGTTCGGCGTGCTCGACGCGGACGCGATTGTGGCAGACCTCGCGAAGCTCGAGCACCTCGACGCGCAGACCATATCGTCCGACCTCGGATTCGTGAGCGAGCTCGTGGCGAACGACGTGACGGCCCAGCAGATAATCGCCGACAGGGGATTTTTCACGCAGCTCGCCGCGGGCAACGTGACGGCGAACGACATAACGACCGACCACGCGTCCATCACGCAGCTCGACACCAACTACGCACAGATTGACCTCGCGAACGTGAGAAACACGTGGATTGAGAACGGCGTGGTCAAGAACAACGCGATAGGCAACGCGCAGATCATAAGCGTGAGCGCCAACAAGCTCACGACGGGGACCATCGACGCTAGCGACATCCGCGTGACGAACCTCAATGCCGACAACCTCACGGCGGGAACCATCAACGGGCAGCGCTTCGCCACGGGGTCAATCGACCTTGCCAAGCTCGCCGAGAGCGTGTACACCGAGCAGGAAATCGATGACATGCTCGCCGCGATGGACGCGCGCATCGACTCCCAAATCCAGACGTGGTCGGGCGACGCGGTGCCCACGCTCAACAACTATCCCGCGAGCGACTGGAACACGGACGCGCTCAGGGAGCAGCACATAGGCGACGTGTACTACGTGGCGAACGCGGGGAGCCAGGCTGACGGGTACTCGTACCGGTTCGTGTGGGACAAGACCTCGGCGCAGTACCGCTGGGCGCTCATCCAGGACTCTGCCATCACGGACGCATTGCAGCGACTCTTGGATGCCGAGGGAGACATAGACGGGCTTCAGTCTTTCCAAAGCAGCACGTCGCGGTGGATGACCGCCAAGGACGATGAGGTGTCATCGCTCATCGCGTCGAAGTCTGAAATCGAGACGGCGCTCGGCGACAAGGTCTCATCGTCCACGTTCAACGAGGTCAAGCAGACCGTCACCGAGAACAGCGCGTCAATCACGACACTCAACACGACCGTCTCGAACGGCTTCACGACCATCAACAACACGGTCAACACGGTGAAGCAGACGGCGGACGCGAACAAGGCTTCGATAACGTCCCTCACGCAGACCGTCTCGGACAACGAGACCGACATCGAGAATAAGTACTCCACGCTCAACCAGACCGTGGACGGACTAACCTCGACCGTTGGCGCGATATCCGAGTCGATTAGCGACGGCGAGCGCAGGCTCACGGCGGCGGAGTCGGCGATAAAGCAGACGGCCGAGGGCATCGAGCTTTGCGCCACGAAGACCGAGGTGCAGTCCGCGGCCGCATACGCGGCGGGCCTCTACTACGACCACACCTACGTCAAGAACGGGACGCAGTACACGTTCACGGCGAACGTCCGCAAGGGCGCGGTCGACGTGACCGACCAGTTCATCCCCGAGATGTTCGTGTGGTACCTG
>Ga0326512_10002942_pt1 | contig 12580 bp, 32 predicted proteins | sample 1_2617_0518_D_FD_203652 | JGI IMG/M metagenome (GOLD analysis project Ga0326512, IMG submission 203652) | Bovine rumen microbial communities from UC Davis, California, United States - 1_2617_0518 | ecosystem: Host-associated > Mammals > Digestive system > Stomach > Rumen | place: USA... | reverse complement strand
CTCACCGACGCGGGCCATCATATCTTCGTAGCTATGTGAAACGGTGTTGTTGCAGAAGGAAAGTATCTGCAATGGATCAACCGGCAAGGATTCAATATGCAGCGCCAGGAGGGTTTTATATGCCATCTTGGCGGCACGATTGTAGTCTGGCTTCATTTTTTGTTCCCTTCATCGTCGAAGTCTTCAGCGAACATTACCCGCGCTACCTCAAGCAGCTTCTTCCTGTTTTCTCTGGATAATTTTGATGTGCCGCGGGCAAGGATGCGCATTGTTTCATCATCGTCATCGGCCCAAGCCATGTCTTCCGGGTTCCAGATTTCATTCCTGACCACATTTAAAGCACGCTGTTGTAATACTGGAATGCTGTTGATTGTAACAATACAGGATTCATCGATTAACTCAGAGGGGCTTACCTCCAAAGCATTTGCGATCTTTAATAACATTTTTTGTGAAGGATCACTTTCTCCGCTTTCGATTTTTGTTATTGAAGAACGTGTTTTGTATCCAACAGCTTTCGCCAATTCAGACTGTGACATACCTTTTTCTTCACGTAAGCTTTTGATTTTCTTTCCAACCGACATTATCATCACCTCCCCTGGTGAATTATATTCTAACACATCTGTGAAAATAATTCAACAAATATTTTGAAAACTATTGACAATGACGATTAGACATGTTAAGATATGAAAGGTGAATTTAATTCAACTCTTAGGGAGGTAATAGCGTGACAAACATTGAATTGCTTGATAGATACATACGAGAAAGTGGCCTTAAAAGGAAGAAAATAGCGGAGTGCTTAGGCATTACGTTGAATGGATTGAAGAAAAAGACCACAGGACAGCATGAATTTAAAGCATCGGAGATACAAGTTCTGTGTGTTCTGCTTGGGATTAACACGTCCGATGAAAAAGAACGGATTTTTTTTGCCAGAAATGGAGAATAAAATTCAACATTAAAAATATAAAAGGAGGTATGCACAATGACCATCGATGAGATTCGCGCATCGGACAAGCCCATGCTGACGGTGCAGGATATATCCGAAGTGCTTGGCGCTCACCCGCAATGGATACGGGACACCATCAAGCAGACGCCTGAAAGAGTGGGGTATCACTTCACCTTCAGCGGAAAGCGGATCCTGATCCCCCGGGTGGGGTTCATCAACTGGTACGAAGGGAGGTGAAAGAATGTATCTGCTCTTAGCTGGATTGATTGTGTTTCCCGCCATCGCGTTTCTGGCCGAATCTGAAGAGCGGGAACGGCGGCGGGAAATCAAGAGGCTGCTGATCCCCAGGCGGTACAAGACCAGGCGGGAACGCCGGCGCGGAACCTATGCCTGCTACAAAAAATAAGCCCCAGGCGGCGGCAACCACCCAGGGCCCAAAGCAAAAGGAACAATATGATTGTAACATGAGGAGGAGAAAAAGTCAATGAGAAGACTGTATAAGGAAGTAACCCTGTACACTGGAGAAAAGGCCAACATCTCCATGAATTCCGTACCAATCGATCCGGAGAAGCTGAAGAACATCCTGAATAACAAGGGGCTGATGGCCAGCCAGATTTCCCGGAATATCGGTTACGCTAGCAATACCCTGAGCAGCGCGATTAACGCCGGAGTTGTCAACAGAATTTTCGTGACCGCTATGAAAAACCAGTATGGCATTGACCCGAGCGAGTACGAACTTGTGTGGGGAGTAAAGCAGGAAGAACCGCAGAAGGAACCACAGGAGGAACCGAAGGTAGACCAGGCCAAAGAAAACGCCGATCTGGCGAATATCATCTATGCCGCCGTACACGACGCCATGTGTGAAGTGTTTAACAAAAAGCTTTCAGAAATGCGTAACGCTATGTACACTTCGTTGCTGTGCGCGATGCGGAAGAACCGGGAAGAGCGCATGAATCAAAAATAACATGGAGGGCGAAGCCATGAAAGAATTGCTGTGGGGGCTGTACGAAGCAGAGCGTGAAAGCGGAAGCAAGGAATTGGCAGAAAAAATAGGCGATGCTTACACAGTGCTGGATCAGATTGACATGGACAACATCGATGAAGGCTTCGCCCTTCAAACCTATTACGGACTATCCAAACTGATCACCAAGGATATGATTCACGGAAACGCTACTGCCGGTGTGCAGGCATACCGGATACTTGAGCAGGCAATGGTTGAGGCTGGGCTGCTGGAAGCGGACGAGGAAGAAGCGGAAGAAGAAGAAACGGACGATGACCGGAACAGCGCGGAGCATTGGGACGAATGGATGGCTGATCAGCGCTACGATGCTTACCGGGATTTCGATATTGCGATGGGTTATGAAAGGTAGGGAAAACAATGGCATTCAATCCGAACGATCATATGATGAAGCTGAAAGGCAAGGACTATTTGCAGGTGGCATGGCGGCTGGTGTGGTTCCGGGAGGATCACCCGGACTTTGGGATTAACGCTGAGGCGCTTACGCTGGCTGATGACCACGCGATTTTCAAGGCCACGATAACCAACGCAGACGGCATCCAGATTTCCAGCGGGCATGGAAGCGAGAGCAAGAAAGATTTCGGAGACTTCATCGAAAAAGCCGAAACGAAAGCCATTGGAAGGGCCTTGGCAATGTTGGGCTATGGTACACAATTTGCCGCGGATGAGCTGGACGAAGGCGATAGGATTGTTGATAGCCCGATCAGCCGTGGGATACTCAAACCGGAACCCCTGCCCGATGACGCACTCAAGCCAGGAGAAAAGCTAACCCCTATGGGTAGCTGGAACCCGCGCAGCGCAATATCAATCTGGTGCAAACAGCACGGAATCAATGTTGAAACATTCGGTAAATTACGGGAGGCGCTAATTGCCGGCGGCATAGTAAACGATGTCAAGAGCAATGATATGAAGCCGGAAGATTTTGACGTTTTATGCAGGGAAATAGAAGGTAATTTCCGGGATCAGCTGCATGGAGGAGCCGGAGCATGATAGGCAAGCTGAAAGACCTGACCCGAAACATGGACGGAACCTGGAACCTGACAGTCACCATTAACGGTGACTGCCGGGCCGTCTGGGACAAGTACCGGGATAAGGACGTGGATGTTGAAGTAAAAAAACATCGGGAAAAACGGAGCCTTGACGCCAACGCCTATTGCTGGAAATTGATTGATCAAATAGCGGCAGAAATGCACATCGACAAGGAGGACGTTTACCGGGAGGCCGTAAGGGCCATAGGCGGGAACAGCACGATAGTCTGTGTGCAGGATGTGGCGGTTGATGCGCTGCGGGCCGGGTGGAAGGACAAAGGGATCGGGTGGCAGACGGAAATCTTGCCCAGCAAAATCAAGGGCTGCACCAACGTTATTTTGTACTACGGATCATCCACGTATGATACCAGGCAAATGTCCCTGTTAATCGATCATGTGGTGCAGGATGCAAAGGCGCTTGGCATTGAAACCCTGACGCCTGCTGAATTGGAGGCTATGAAAATCGCATGAGCAAAAGCATCATGCAGGATGAAAAGGAATGCTTTGTGACGGGAAGCGAGTATGGACTTGATTTGCACCACGTTTATGCTGGCTCCCGCCGCAAGGCAAGCGACAAATGGGGCTGTACCGTATGGCTCAGACACGATGTGCATATGGATTTACACCAACGGAATACAGCCCTTGATAGGCAGTTAAAAGCGGCCTGCCAGAAAAGATTTGAAGAACTGTACGGGCATGAAAAGTTTATGGCCGTATTCGGAAAAAACTATATGGAGGAGAACGATGAATAAAGCATTTGAAACGGGGAACCTGGTGCGTGATCCTGAACTGCGCACTACGCAAAGCGGGCTGGCGGTGTGTTCCTTCACCATCGCCGTGAACCGGAAAAAGAACGCCCAGACGGGCCAGCCAGAAGCGGATTTTTTCAGGGTGACGGCATGGAGGCAGCTTGGCGAAATCTGCTCCAAGTTTCTGACCAAGGGCCGGAAGGTGACGGTGATCGGGCCGGTATCGGTAAGCACCTACACCACCCAGGACGGCCAGACAAAGGCCCAGATGGAGATTACTGCGGATGACGTGGAATTCCTTACCCCTGCAAACCAAACCCAGCAGACGGCCCAGGAGAAAACTGATAAGAAAAGCGGGTTCGTACAGGTGGAGGATGATGAAATCCCCTTTTAAGGAGTAACCCTTATGAATGATTGGTTCAAAGCCCGGAATATTTGGGGGGCGGCAATTCTATCTTTATCAGATGCGGAAGCGGGACGGCTTGCGAAAGCGTTGTGGACATACACCATGACGGGTGAGCAGCAGAATCTTTCCGGGGCTGAAAAAGGGATATTTGCCATGATACTGATGACGCTGGGCCAAGACGAACAGGCAAACGCCGACATTTCAAAAAAGAGGGCGCTTGCGGGTTCGATGGGTGGGAAGCAAAAGATAGCAAACAGTAGCAAATGCTATCAAAACAAGCAAATGATAGCAAATGTAGCAAATGCTACCAATAAGAATAAAGAAGAAGATAAAGAAGATAAAGATAATACGCGCACGCGCGAGGATATGCCATTCGGGCTGACGGATGATGATATTCAGGCTTCGCTTGATCGTGACCAGCAGATTGAGGACGCGGCAAAGGCGGCGGGGCTGAATACATCCGAAACGGCGATGCTCAAAGCAAGGGGCTACGCTTCACAGTATGGGCTTGAAAAGCTGCTGGACGCGATCAAGGAAACGCCGCTGAAAGCGAATAGGCCATCTTGGGCGTATGTGGAAGGAATACTCAAAGGAAACGGGGTAAAGCCGAATGACAATCGAAGAAATCATGGAGCAGATTCGGAAGAACCACGGCGGGGAAAGTACAGTTTCCTCTTCGACAGAACCGAATCAGTATAAATGCGAGACCTGCCTTGATACTGGCTGGATTCGCTTTGAAAAGGATGGGTATACCTTCTGCCGGGAATGCGAGTGCGTGAAAGCGCGGAAGGCCGAAACGCTGATGAAAAAAAGCGGGCTGGCTGGTGTGCTGGCTGAACAGACTTTCGACAGCTTCACGGTATCGAACAGCGTACAGAACACCATGAAGGTGATGGGAAAGAACTACCTGAACGCGCTGTTCTCCATTCCGTCTGATGCGGCCCGGAGACCGTGGCTGTACATCGGCGGGAACCCCGGATGCGGGAAAACGCATATCTGCACCGCCATATGCGGCGAACTGCTGAAAAACAACGTGGAAGTGGTTTATATGCAATGGCTGGACGAAGTGCGGCGGCTGAAAGCGTATGTGAACGAACCGGACTTTGAAAACATGGTAGACAAGTACACGGATTGCGCGGTGTTGTACATTGACGATCTGTTCAAACAGACCTACCACGGAACGCCCATCCTGACGGATGCTGATGTGAAAATAGCGTTCACCATCTTCAATGCCCGGTATCTTCAAAGCAAGCCGACAATTATATCCAGCGAGTGGGATTTAGAAACGCTGCTGGAAGCGGACGAGGGCGTGTTCAGCCGGGTATACGAACGGTGCAAGGGCTATACGTTCAGCGTTCCGCGAGATGTGAAGTACAATTACCGCCTTGCAAAGCTGAAGGGGCAGACGCCATGAGGGAGGACGCCAATGTACGATGAAAAATGGCTGCGGGAATACAGCCAGAGGACCGGGATCAAGGTGCCTGAAATCGAGGAGCAAAAGCGGCCCAAGTACGGGAACAAGAAAACCCAGCTTGACGGCATGACCTTTGACAGCCTGCACGAAGCAGAGAAATACAAGGAATTGCTGCTTCAAGTGAAGGCGGGGGAAATCAGGACGGTGCTGTGCCAGGTTCCCTTCCTTCTCCCTGGAGGCACGAAGTATATCGCTGACTTTGTGGTGCTGAAAAATGACGGCAGATACACCGTGATGGACGCAAAAAGCGCGGCCACCAGCAAGGACAAGGTATACCGCCTGAAAAAAAGGCTGATGAGAGAATGCCTGGGGATTGAAATTGAGGAGGTGTGAAGGATGGAATCAAAAGGCAAATGGTATGGATCATATGGTTATTTTACTCCAGAAACCACCAGGGAAGTAATTGAAAAAGCAGTAAAAGAAATGGCTTTAAAAACACTGATCGATATGGGCGCTTTGAAAATCATAATCAATATGGAACCCAGTCCGACTATAGACGATGAAGGCTCTGTGCATTTCTGGCTGACTGGCGCCTGGAAAATTAAATTGCCAGATACACTGGAAGATGAGAAGGAGGGCGAAAACGATGGCTGACCGGGAAAAGGTAATCTATGACATTGAACGGTGCATTTGCCATGTACCAGACGCTTGCAAAGACTGTTCAAAATACGGCGTGGATAACGCAATCAGGTGCATGGAAGAGTTACTGGCTGACACCCTCTCCCTGCTGAAAGCGCAGGAACCAGATAAAAGCAAATATGAGTATCACACCGACCATACAGACTGCCCGTGGTACATAACGGGAGAAGAAAGCAAATGCCCAGTGACATGCAGCCAATACCGTGACGGATGGAATGATGCTATGAATTACATCTTCCGAAATGGAGACGGGTACAGGCCGTATGACAGGATACGCAAAGGGAGGTGAAGCGGCAATGACCAACCAAGAAGCCATTGACACCATCAAAACCGCCATTGCGGAAGTGGAATGGGAGTACCCTATGGACTATGCGGCGGCGTTTGATATGGCGATTGAAGCGCTTGCAAAGGACAATAATGTCCCTACCAAATGGGTCGGCGTAAAGGACGATTTGCCGAAAGAACACCCTTCCATGTTTGCCGCTTTTTACGGTACTGATAAGTGGAACCGTGCAATGTGGCGCACGGAATCGGATAGAGTGCTTGTAACAATCCAGTTTCCAGATGGCACGCGCACGGTGGACAAGGGGAAATTGCAGGATGGAGAATGGAGAACAGGCGTTTCACCAGCCCTGCGCCAAGAAGTGACGCATTGGGCGGTGTGGCCCGAACCACCGAAGGAGGAAACATGAGCAGATACTTTCCGAACGATTGCCCGATTGAATGCCCACATTTTCGTAGATGGGACATGAGTGTGGATGATTACACGAATATCTGTATGCTGCTGAAAATGCAGATTGATGATTGCGATTCGGATTTTCTCAAACACAAGTGTCCGTTGGAATCAAAGGAGGGGTGAACATGTACGATGCGCCGATGTTTGTACCGCAAGGCTGGCAATGCCCGGTGTGCGGAAGAGTATATGCTCCATCGTGGCCTTTCTGCACGGTTTGCGGGAATCAGGAGGCGGTCACAACAACGAACGTAACCACCAACGTGAACAAGCCCATTGACGAACTGGTCAAGGAATGGAAAAAGGTACTGGATAAAGCGGAAGTGGAGCCGTGGTATATCAACAGTATGCTTGGAAAACCGTATGGTGTTGATAAGGAGGATGACGATGGGCATATGGGGACAGATGCCTGACGGCACAGCAATCCACGTTGACTTCGCCGTGAAGAAAAACTGCTGGAATTTAGAAGCATCCTGCTACGGCAACTGCTACGGCTGTGGGTGCTGTGCCAAGGACAAGAAACAGCGGTATGAAAACCGTATCCGATACCTGAACGGCATGATCGAAGAACAGGAAAACTTCGACAACTGGTTTGACGAACCGGAAATACGGGCTTTGCAGGAGAAAAACCGTCAGGTGAACATTGAGCATTTCAAAAAGAAACTGGCGTACTACACCAAGAAACTGAAAAAGTTGGAGGGCTGAACGTTGAACCTTGAAGAATTGAAAGAAAAATGCTCTTGTGACTATACGCTTGGCGAACAAATTTTTTGCACTGTTATGGTTGCAGTAGCGGTGCTGTGCCTTCTGTTCGATATTATCACGATCATAGCGGCGGCGGTTGTTGAATCTTTGCTGTTGGCATTGCTGGCAATACCCATCACCCTATTGGGAGCGGTGGTACTGGCTGTGCTGATGTACATTGATTATCCGGAATAAGGAGGGCTGACAATGGACGATCTGATTTCACGGGAAGCGCTATTGGTTGACTTGTGCGAAGAAAGGGAAGAAGGAACATTCGAGTTTACCGTTGCTCAAGCAGAAGCCGCAGATAAAATCATTCGGTATGTGATTAGCCGGATAGAAAAATTACCTTCCGGCCCCGTCGTGCCGCTGGACAAGCTGTGTGAATGGCTTGCGAAGAATGCTTCATGGTATGCAACTGAAATTGATGGTGATCCAGAAGAATGGAAATCAATATTGATGGAGTGGATGGATGAAAATGCCTGACATACAAAGCGCAATCGACCACATCAAAACCGCCGTAGATGTTGACCCGTGGGCGGCTGATATGGCAGAAAAGGCGCTGATGCAATACCGGGATATTGTAACATGCAGTGAGTGTAGAAAAGGCCGAATACATGAAAAAGGGCGCGTAATGTGCAATGGAATGTGGCATAAAGAAAATTTCTTCTGCGCTGACGCCAAAAGAATCGAAACGGAGGAAGAAACCAATGGATTTAAATGAATATCAAATGGCTGCCGCACGGACCATGAATCCGAACCTTGGGACGGCAGAAACAGAGCTGCACGCGCTGCACGGATTGAGCGCCGAGGTGGGCGAGATTCACGGGATTTTCCAGAAATACTACCAGGGGCACGAAGTGGACGACGAGGATCTGAAAAAGGAGCTGGGGGACCTGCTGTGGATGATCGCCGAGCTTTGCACGGTGGAGGGGTGGACCCTGGATGATATTGGCTGGATGAATATCGAAAAGCTGCGGAAACGGTATCCGGAAGGGTTTTCCGCGATCCGATCGCTCAACAGGGAGGAATGAATATATGTGGGTTAAAGATGCGCTGGAAGCAGCAAAGAACGTCCGCTTATACCGGCAAATGGGCTGCCAGGAGCCGTTAATCATGATTCCTGGGCCTGACCTGAAAATGTACACAGACATCATCGACCATGAGCGGAAAGCCAATAAGCTTTTGATGAACTGCATCGAGGATATGGCCAACGGTAAAAGCCGTTGCCGATACTGCGAGGAAAACCGGCTGAACGAGTGCCCAAACCCCAAAAAGAAGGGAAATGTACGCGGATGCCCTGATTGGTGGTTGATGTTTGAGGAGGAGTATGAAAATGAACAGGCAGGAAAGGCGCAGGCAGCAGAAAGCCCAGAAGAAAATCAAAAAACCGGCGTTCCGGGGCATGACGCGGGAGGAGAAAATAGCGGGGTTGATTCAGAACGGGATCACAGTTGATGATTTAAAAGAAGAGTGGGAAGACGGGTACAAGAAAGCCTATGCGGAGGCCGGACACAACACGATCAAAACCTGCTACGCCGCGTTTGCCGTGGCGATGCACGAAAAGCTGGGATTTGGAAAAATGCGGATCGCACGGTTATTAAACGCCGCGGATAACTGCATCGTAAACTACCTTACTACCGAGGAAATAATCAACGATGTATACGAAAAAGCAGGCCTGGAGCTGGATTTCCGGGACGGGCTGGAACCTGTAAAGGAACGGGACGACGCGAAACCATGGAGGCGGATATGACAGAAGAAAAAATCATGGCGGTGGTGGTGCTGATGGATGGCGCCGTGGAAAAACACATTGTTTCCGACTGGGGCGAGCTGTGGATGAAAACGGCGGGAAAACCTTTGCACGCCTTGTATGGCCACAAAGTTACGGTGGAGGTAAGCGATGCAGGAAATTGTGAATCTGGAGAACTATGAGAGGCTCACCCTGAAGGAATTGCATCCAAAGGGAATTGAAAACCTGATCATTGCCGTGGTGGATCGAGCGGCCAACGATTACAAAATAGCCATGATGCGAAAAAGTGTCGCCGAGGATCATGTGAGCGTATGCCAGCAGGAGGTGGAACGGTTTTTGCTGTCCGATTGGTTTTACATGCTCACCGGGATGGACGGCAAATGGGCGCTGCAAAAGTTGAGGCGGTCCTATGGGAGGTAAGGAGTATTTCAGGAGGGTGATCATCGCAGAGAAAGAACTGTACCTGATCCGTCAGCAGCGGGAGCATATCCGGGAAATGGCCCTGGGTATCCACGGAATGAGCCAGGGAACCGTGAGGAGCTCGGCGCGGCGAAGCAGGGTAGAGGAAGCGTGCGTCCGATTAGCGGACCTGGAGGATGACCTGAACGAACGGGAGGCGAACTATGTGCGGACCGTGGAAGAAGCCAAGAACGTTATCGACCGAATCAGGCAGCCGCGTTTCCGGGAGGTGCTGACGCTGAGATACCTGTGCGGGCATAGCTGGCGTACTGTTTCGGATGAAATGGACTACAGCGATCCGAAAAGCGTTTTCCGGGTGCATGGGCTGGCCCTGACCGCTGCGGAAAAAATCATCAATGTGGATTGAATACCACCTATTGACTATGGTATACTCATAATGCAATCAGTGTATTGGTTGGCTGCACTGATCGCTCACCTCCTCCTTTTTTATAGAAGTCCAGGAAAAACCCCCTTATCATTGCTGGTAAGGGGGTTTCTGGCGTTCAGGGGATCAGGGATTCAATGGGGATTTCAAGGGCATTGGCCAATGGTCGGATTTTTTCAATCGGGACGGGCTGCTTATTGTGCTCCCAGAGCTGCACGATTCTTTCAGCGGACTTTTCTTCATAGCCGCACAGAAGGCCAAGCTGCTTTTGGGTGAGCCTTTTTTCCTTTCGTTTCTGCCTGATATATTCACCAAACAAGGGGATCACCTCCTCAATATTATATTACAACAGATTTCCGCATACGTCAAATCACAGCCAACGAACTTTATCACAAAGTTCTTTGATGCGGCGGATTTCATAGGAGTTATCATTCCGGTCGGCGATGGTGAGGGCATCATAAACCGAAGTGCCGAGAGATTTCAGGAAGCTTAGCAGGTTACCAAGCTGTATAGCCTGGTCGCGGAAATTGTTGTGGATTTCTTCAAGGCGCTTCACTTCCTTTTCTGCGTCCTCGATCTGCTTTTTGATCCGGTCAGCGTCAACGCGGCGGGAATCGTCCGCAATGTGGAAATGAAAGGCTTCGTACCAGTAATCAAGACCGGGATTGTTCAAAATAACCTCGATCTTTTGGGCGTAAGGGTCCTTGTACAAGTAAACGGATTTATAATCCGGGAAAAGGGCTTTCAGTTCCGGCTCGATGCGCTTGGTGACATACCTTCCGGCCAGGGGCTCCAATTGGTGCAGGCAGCTTATTTTCTGCTGCTGGTGCCTGATCTCCTTACGGATTTTGCTTTCTACAGTCTCAATCAATTCGGGGGTGATTGTTACCATGTTGATTCCTCCTTAAGGCCGGTATTTCCCGGCTGATGGTTTATCCGATGGTGCAGCCGTATTCGTAATACTGGCCGTCCAGGTAGGTGTAAACGGTGATTTCATCCTCATCAAATCCGCCGTGCTCGTTGCGGTCCGGGAGGTCTACGACGAAGAGCTCAGAATCTTCGATTGCGTGCTCAATCCCATCAGCAAAGCCTTGTTCGCGGCCCTCTTCCAGGCCGGCCCAGAAGCCATCTTGGTGGCCGTCCTCGTAGGCCTCGATAATCTGGGATTCGGTTTGGTGCTGGCCGTACATGTAGCCGGCAAATCCAGCGGTAAGAACGGCGGTAATAATAGCGGCGGCAGCAATGATCTTCTTCATGGTATTTCCCTTTCTGCCCTGTCTCATCAGTGCCGGAGGGGCGGATCCGGCAGACGGCCAAGTGGCCGTTTCGACTTTAGACTGTCGCTGCAATGGCTGACTTTTCATCAGGCAATGCGGCGGTGATCCATTCGTCATCCTTCCAGACGGACCAGAAACCGGAAGGGAGTTCTTTGATCTTGGTGGTGGAGAGTGTTTCGTCGCGGTCATTGTAGCAGGCACAAATCGTCTTGTAGGGGACAGCCAGCTTGCGGTAATAGTCCCAGGCAGCTTCAGAGTTGCGGAACACCTTTTCGTCGTCGGTGCCGTTGGTGTTGTCCCAGCAGATCCAGTAGTAGCGGATGATGGTATCCATTGTCTTTTCTCCTTTCGTCACTTGCTGATGATCATAACGCCGGATTTAAAGGACACGACAGAGCCGTCGGGGGCGAATTGAGCATAGGCCCTAATCGGGGCGTTGCGCTGCCAGGACTTGCCTTGCTGGGTTTCTGCCCCTGTTCCGCTCTTGTCTCCTTCGTAGACGGTGAAATAGGCCAGGCCGCAGCCAAGCTCCAGGGCGCTTTTGATGCAATCCCGTACGGCGTCGTCAGAGTCGATCACGTTCAGGACGTTAGAACAGACGGCGAAGTCGGCCTTGCCCGCGTTCAGCGTGGCGCGGTTCACTGCTTCGGGCTGGTTGTACGGATCAAAGAATCTCACGGTCCCGCCGATGCTTTCGACGTGTTCGGTGATGTGGTCTGTGTAACGGCCGCATCCATAGTCGACGAAGGTGTGCCCGCTCATCTGGGTTTTAAGGGCTGCGTAGATCCTGGGCAGCTTGGCGGAATTGATGGAGGTTCCAGCGCTCGTCCTCTTCTGCATGGTCTTTTCCTTTCTGGCCGTCTTGCCGGTACCGCAGCATATTGTATTGGTTATGCAACAGTGATACCAACCTGGCCGAGTTTGCTACCTTGGTGCTTGATGGTTTCGCTCCCGTGCATCAAGCGAATTTCGTCC
>Ga0326512_10002941_pt1 | contig 12585 bp, 12 predicted proteins | sample 1_2617_0518_D_FD_203652 | JGI IMG/M metagenome (GOLD analysis project Ga0326512, IMG submission 203652) | Bovine rumen microbial communities from UC Davis, California, United States - 1_2617_0518 | ecosystem: Host-associated > Mammals > Digestive system > Stomach > Rumen | place: USA... | reverse complement strand
CCATCCCGAAGGCGACATCACGTTGCTTGACGTCTTGCAGATAGACCCCTTCGACAACAATGCCGTTGTGTTGGAACTCACTGGTGAGGAGTTGCTCCGTATGATGCTTACCTACAGCAACTCGCAGGTTGTCCGTTTCCCTTATGTTGGCGGCATGCAGTGCCAGCTGAAGACCGAAAAGGACAACCCTGCGAAGATCAAGAGCGTGAAGTTCCTGACCCTGAATGGAAAGAAGTTTGATATGAAGCGGAAATATCGTGTGGTGACCAACAACTATGTGTTAGCCACGAGCAAAGTTCCGGAAGGTGCGGCTCAGGTACAGAATGTCCAGACCACCGATGTCATTGTCAACTTTCTGGGTAAGCACAAGGATGTCAATTATCGGGGTGTCAGGCGTATCAGAATCAACTGAAAAACTGCGCTCCGTCATGGACGATTCTTCTGAGGCGATCTGTCCGATGGCTTTGATGCATCAGACGTTTTAGAAGTTTTGGCAAAAAAACTTTGGCGTTTTCGTCAATAATTTGTATTTTTGCAAACTCAATTGACATAATTTGGTAATTAGAAACATAAAAACAAAGGAAATGAAGAACATCAGTCTTGACATCACGAAGGCCGCCTGCTTCCTCGGAGCTGGTGCCGTGGAGGCTTTTGAGCCGAAAGTGAAGGCCGCTCAGGAGGCCTTGGAGAATGGGACCTGTCCCGGTAATGACTTCCTCGGGTGGCTGCATCTGCCGTCATCCATCACACCCCAGTTCCTGGATGAGATACAGGCCGTGGCCAACACGCTGCGCGAGAAGTGCGAGGTGGTGGTGGTGGCAGGCATCGGCGGCTCCTACCTTGGTGCCCGTGCTGTCATCGAAGCCCTCGGCAACACATTCACCTGGCTCATCCAGGACAAGAAGAATCCGACCATCCTTTTCGCAGGCAACAACATCGGTGAGGACTATCTCTCTGAGATGACCGAGTACCTGAAGGACAAGAAGTTCGGTGTCATCAACATCTCGAAGTCGGGTACGACGACCGAGACAGCCCTGACCTTCCGTCTGCTCAAGAAGCAGTGCGAGGCCCAGATTGGCAAGGAGGCTGCCAAGGATGTCATTGTGGCCGTCACCGATGCCAAGCGCGGTGCTGCCCGCACCTGTGCCGACAAGGAGGGTTACAAGTCGTTCATCATTCCCGACAACGTCGGTGGCCGCTTCTCGGTGCTCACGCCGGTGGGCCTGCTGCCCATCGCCTGTGCCGGATTTGATATCAGGCAGTTGGTTCAGGGTGCTCAGGACATGGAGAAAGCCTGCGGCAAGGATGTCCCTGCCGGAGAGAACCCTGCTGCACAGTATGCTGCCGTGCGCAACGCCCTTTACCAGGCCGGTAAGAAGATAGAGATCATGGTGAACTACCAGCCCAAGCTCCACTTCATGTCCGAGTGGTGGAAGCAGCTCTACGGCGAGTCGGAGGGTAAGGACAAGAAGGGTATCTTCCCCGCTTCTGTTGACTTTACGACAGACCTGCATTCTATGGGCCAGTGGATTCAGGACGGCGAGCGCACCATCTTTGAGACGGTCATCAGCATCGAGGAGCCTGAGCGGAAGTTGTTGTTCCCCTTGGACGAGGAAAATCTCGACGGTCTGAACTTCCTTGCCGGCAAGCGTGTTGACGAAGTGAACAAGATGGCCGAGCTGGGCACCCGCCTTGCCCATGTTGACGGCGGTGTTCCCAACATCCGCATCTCAGTGCCTCGATTGAACGAGTACTACATCGGCCAGCTTATCTATTTCTTTGAGATTGGTTGCGGCATCAGCGGTAATGTGCTTGGCGTGAACCCCTTCAACCAACCCGGTGTCGAGGCCTATAAGAAGAATATGTTTGCCCTGCTCAACAAGCCCGGCTATGAGGCAGAGAGCAAGGCTATCCAGGAGCGCCTGGCCAAGGAGGGCTAACAGTCCCATGAGCCCCATAGGCAATTATCTTAAGAAGCACGGCTTTGAGCGGTTCGAGCCCAAAGCCGTGCTCTTCGATATGGACGGTGTCCTTTACGACTCCATGCCCAACCACGCCAAGGCATGGCAGCAGTCAATGGCCTCGTTCGGCATTCGCATGACCGAGGCCGATGCCTACGCCACCGAGGGAGCACGCGGCATAGATACCATCAGGATGATGGTCAAGGCACAGAAAGGTGAGGATATCACGTTGGCCCGTGCTCAGGAGATGTACGATGAGAAGACACGGCTGTTTCATGGCATGGATGAGGCGCCTGTTATGCCGGGTGTCAGGCAGCTGATGGCAGAAATCCATGCACAGGGACTATGCATTGGTGTCGTCACCGGTAGTGGGCAGCGGCCGCTCATCAACCGCCTGCTGACAGATTTCGGTGACTTCCTGGACGAACAGCATATTGTGACGGCCTACGACGTGCAGCGTGGCAAGCCTGCTCCCGACCCCTATCTGATGGGTATGCAGAAAGCCGGCACGCAGCCTTGGCAGACCGTGGTCGTGGAGAATGCACCACTTGGCGTACATGCCGGAGTGGCGGCACAGGCGTTCACCATTGCCGTGAACACAGGACCGCTGCCAGACGATGTACTGCTGCAGGAGGGTGCCGACCTGCTCTTCGGCCGGATGACCGCCCTGGCTGACTCATGGAACTCGCTGTTCTAACGCCGGTCAGACACCTTCGTCATCATCGCCGTCATTGTCATCGCTGCTGCCGTTGGTGTCCATCTGGGAGTCGCGCTCTATCTTGACATTCCCGAAATTGTCAATCTTGACCTCTAATGGGATGTATTCGTCCGTCTGGGGCAGGCAGATGCTGGCAGCAAACTCTAACTGTTGGCCGTCAACCGCGTCGAATACGAAACCTTCGAGAATGCCCCCCTTGCGGTAAGCAGCATCAACATAACTTTCGAACGTGGCCTTCGTGAATGACTTCTGGATGGCCACGCTACCGTCGGCACGGCGCACCACCAACGTGATGCGATTGTCAACGAACTGCTGGCCCGTCTCGTCCTTTACCTTAGGCAGACTATCGCTCGGTGTCCGGCTCACCTCCACTTTGTATTCCTTGCCCAGCCATTGGACGCTGCGCGTGTCGTTGTAGGGTTGCATGCGGATGGGACCTGATGGTTTCACGACTTCCATACGCGGAGCGATGATGTCCTCTGTCTGTTTTTTCTCTTTGCATCCGGCCAGTGCAGCGAGTGCGGCCAGTGCCAATATGGTCAGTTGTCTGTTCATTCTGTTCGCTTTTTCCGATTTTGCGGGCAAAGGTACGAAATAAAAATCAGACAGCCACAAAAAAAGCCCGCTATTTTCGTAGCGGGCGGGTGTTATCCAATATCTTTTACCATTAATACTCATCGAAGGAGGCACGCTTGCCTTTTCAAAAACACTATGTTAACCTAAATCACTATGATACGAATATTCTTTGACATGACTTATTGATCATTGTTTCTCCGGTCTCTGCCTCCACGCGGGCCATTGCCACGGCGGCCTCCGAAGTTCTTTCTCATGGCTTCACGGTCTGCCTGATAGGCTTTATACTGGTCCGGGGTCATGATGGTCTGCAGTTCTTCATCATAAGCCTTCATGGCTTCTTCGCGTTCCTTGCGGTTTTGTTCCATTTTCTGCCTTGCCTCCTCAGACATCTCGGGACGCTGTCCCTGCTGTCCCTGGTTGTCCTGACCGTTGCCGAAGTCTGGGGCAGGCCGCTGACCACGTCCGCCTCTGCGGGGACCGCCCATGCCAGGCCCCATCTTGTCAGCATACTTTGTGTTGAGCGCGAGCAACTTTGCAGCCTGGTCTTCATTCAATCCGTATTTCTTGACAGCGTCGTCAGTCCTCCTTTTTGCCATTTCGGTGTTGTCAAACTGTCTGCGTTCGCGGTTTCCCTGTCTGTCACCCTGTGCCTGAGCGGCTGTCATTGTCATGATGGCTACGAGAGCCAGAATTACTTTTTTCATTTTATTATAATTTTGATGGTTTTACTTTCTGATTATTTTTTTGTGTTAGTTGCAACTATCAATATGACGCGAAAAGAAGAAAAAAGTTTAATCCATCGAAAAAAAATTCTCTTTTATACGCCAAAATCACCTTTTTTTAGTAACTTTGGCGCGTCTTTAAGATTCATAAACGCCGAAAATGTGTAAAGCAAAGATAGTTATGCGGTTTCTGGCTGTTGTGGCGGTACTTTCGGGCAGTTCCTGTTCTGGCCGTGGTGATCGTCAGCCGTCGGAGACTGCCTACCAGTCCGTTGACACGGTGCCGATGCTCATCATGCAGATACAGAAGTGTTCGCGCCTTTATACCACGGAGTATAAGGTTCATAAGATTGTGACCCATGAGGATGTTGTCAAGTTGCAGGGCGCACTGTTGAAGCAAAGCATTGACATAAAACTGCCTGTCGGTGACCGTAAGGTGGCTATTCCCATTGACGCCACGCTCAAGGCATACATCGACTTCAGCAACTTCTCGGAGAAGAACATTGAGCGCCACGGCCAGAAAATCACTATCTTGCTGCCTGACCCGAAGGTGGAGCTGACCTCGTCGAAGGTGAACCAGCAGGAGATCCGCTCGTTTGTCGGATTTGTGCGCTCCGGGTTCACTGACGAGGAGATGACCCGTTATGAGCGGCAGGGGCGCGAGGCCATCATCCAGAGCATACCCCGCTTGGGTATCGTCGATATGGCCCGTGAGAGCGCCGCCCGCGTGCTGGTGCCGATGGTCCAGCAGATGGGTTATCGCGAGGAGGATATCACCGTGGCGTACCGAAAGGAGTTCAAGCCTTTCGATGTAAGTAAATTCCTGGAAATAGTAGGCAATGGAAAATAAGCGACTGAACTTACAGCTGATCGTTAAGGCCCTCGTCCTTGTGGTCATTATTATCGTCCTGTGGTGGCTGTTGTTTACTGAGAAGGACAACCATGTCGGACTTGAGGTGAACGACAGCATCGGCGTGACACCTGAGCAGATACAGAGCATCAGGGATGTCGGCGAGTGGGAGTTCCTCAGTATCAGTGACGAGGAGCTGGTGGATACCGTGCGTAAGGGGCTGTTCACGGACGACCATCTGGTACGTATCTACTATGGTACACTGCGCCTCGGCGTAGATCTGCGCAAAACGAAGAAGGGTTGGATCAAGACCCAGGGCGACACCGTTGTCGTTACTCTGCCCAAAGTGGGGCTGCTCGACAAGGATTTCATTGACGAGGCCCGTACCAAGGCTTTCTATGAATCGGGCAAGTGGACAGCCCGCGACCGCGAGGCACTCTATCGCAAGGCTCGCCGCCGGATGCTGGCGCATGCCCTGACACCGCAGAATCTGCAGAGTGCTGAGGACAATGCCGATGTCCAGTTTCGCCGCATGATGAAGGCTATGGGTTATAATAACATCACCGTCACATTTGAGAAGTAAGAGGTAAGAAGTGAGAAATGGAGAGACTCAATGAGATACTGACCGAGGTGAGCGGCCTGCTCTGGGGATGGCCGATGATTATCCTGCTCTTGGGCACGCACGTGTACCTTACTATTATTTTGCGCTTCCCCCAGCGTAAGATTTTCACTGCTATCCGCCTTTCAGTCAAGCGTGATGCCACGGCCACGGGGGATGTCTCACAATTTGGCTCCTTGGCTACCGCACTGGCTGCCACCATTGGTACGGGAAACATCATCGGCGTAGCCACGGCCATAGCCCTCGGCGGTCCCGGTGCCGTGCTGTGGTGCTGGCTGACGGGGGTCTTCGGCATCTCTACGAAGTATGCCGAAGGTTTGCTGGCTATCAAATACCGCGTGAAGACAAAGCACGGGAAAATGATTGGTGGACCGATGTACGCCCTTGAGCACGGTCTCGGATGGAAATGGCTTGCTGTGCTCTTTGCCGTGTTCACGGCTCTGGCCTCCTTCGGCATCGGCAACACCGTGCAGGCCAATGCCATTGCCACCGTAGCCCATGAGACATACAACATCGACCCTGTCGTGACGGGAGCCGTCGTCTGTCTGCTGACGGGTGCCGTCGTCTTGGGCGGCGTGAAAAGCATTGCCCGCGTCTGCGGACTGCTCGTGCCGTTCATGGCGTTCTTCTACGTCCTCGGCTGCATTTATATCCTTTGTGTCAATGCTCCTTATCTGTGGCCAGCTTTGAAGCTCATCGTCCTCTCCGCTTTCCAGCCAGACGCAGCCGGTGGCGGTTTCGTGGGTTCCACTGTGATGATGGCTGCCCGTTACGGTATTGCCCGCGGCCTCTTCTCCAATGAGTCGGGCATGGGATCGGCACCCATTGTGGCTGCTGCCGCCCAAACGCGTAATCCCGTTCGTCAGGCCTTGGTCTCCAGTAGCGGTACGTTCTGGGACACTGTCGTCATCTGTGCCATGACTGGTCTGGTCATCGTCAGTAGTGTGTTGGCTTATCCCGACATTGACTTCTCCAACGGGGCTACGCTCACCAAGGCCGCCTTCTCGAAGATTCCTGTTGTAGGCACGCCCTTGCTGACTTTCGGACTGCTGACGTTCGCGTTCTCCACCATCCTCGGCTGGTGCTACTATGGCGAGCGTGCCGTTGAGTACCTGCGTGGCCGCCGCTGGGTCATCTGTTACCGTGTGGCCTATATCGCCGCCGTCTTCCTTGGCAGCGTCACCGGGCTGAGTCTTGTCTGGAACCTTGCCGACTGCATGAATGCTTTGATGGCTATCCCCAACCTGTTGTCGCTTCTCTTCCTCAGCGGGGTCATCGTCCATGAGACGCGCAAGTACCTTTGGCGCGGACAGTTAGACCGAGAAATGGGAAATTAAGTCTGTACGTAGGAAATGGAAAGACAGACGAGACCGGCGCTGATGATAGCAGCCCCCATGAGCGGGTCAGGCAAGACAACCATTGCCAGAGGGCTGATGGCCCTGCTGACGGAAAAAGGCTATCGGGTGCAGCCCTTTAAGTGCGGGCCAGACTATATCGATACAAAGTTTCATGAGGCGGTGTGTGGCAGGCCGAGTATCAACCTTGATACGTTCATGGCCACGGGGGAACATGTCCGCGAACTGTTTGCCCGTTACGGCGTCGGTGCCGACATCTGCATTGTGGAAGGCATGATGGGACTGTTTGATGGCTACGACCGCGACCGCGGCTCCTCGGCAGAGATAGCCAGTATCCTGAGTCTGCCCGTGGTGCTGGTGGTAGATGCACGGTCTGCGGCTTACTCCATGGCACCGCTGTTGCAGGGCTTCGTCCGTTTCAGGCATGACGTGCGCATCGCCGGCGTGATATTCAACAAGGTGGGGTCTGAACGCCATGCGGCCATGCTGCGGCAGGTGTGTGACGACCTCCGGTTGGAGTGCTTCGGCTGCATACCGAAGTGTGCGGCCCTTGAACAAGGTTCGCGCTATCTGGGACTGGACTTCTCGGAGCGGGCAGAGACCCGCCGACTAGTGGAACTGTTAGAAAATCAGGTGAAATGGGAAAGGCTTTTAGAACTCTGATTGCCAGAAATAGCGAGGCGTTCTCGTTTTTGTATCAGGAAACGATTGACAGACTGGGCGACGTGGCATTCTTTGACCCTGAGACCGACGTGCCCGACCTGGGATGCGTGGATTTGCTCTATCTGCCTGGCGGCTACCCGGAGAAACATCTGGAAGCCCTGGTATGCAACGAGAAAGCACGGGTGGCTGTCAGGGACTATGCCGAGAGCGACGGCCGCATCGTGGCCGAGTGTGGCGGCATGATGTTCCTCTGCAAGAATATTGTGACGGACGGGGGTGACTATCCGATGTGTGGCGTGCTGCCTTACACTATCACTGCCCGTCGGGCAGACCGACGGCTCTCGTTGGGTTACCGCCGCTTTGTGCTTGACGGACGCGAATACCGGGGACATGAGTTCCACTATACCCAATTCCTGGGTGACAATCCGCCGTCAGTCTGTCAGGTCTTCAATGCCAAGGGTGAGCCTGTAGATACCCCGGTGCTGCGCTACAGGAATGTGCTGGCAAGTTATACACATCTTTATCATATCGGAATAGAATGAGAAAAACTTTTTTTATCTTAACGCTCGCAGCCGTCCTTTGCGCCTGTTCCTCCAAGGGTGGGGGAGCACGCGGAAATGGTGAGGCTGCCGACAACGACTCCTTGGTGGGAGTAACCATCAAGTATGCCACTGGCTTTACGGTGCGCGACACTGCCGGTATTCGCCTGGTTGACGTGGGCGGCAGCGACCATTTCGCACTGGTTCAATCGGATGATGCCAGTGTGCCTGACGGCTATCAGCGGGTGCGGGTACCCATCAGTCGTACCATCTGCATGACGGCTTTGCAGTTGTCGAACTTCACCGTGCTTGATGCTCACGGTGTGGTGAGCGGCATCACGGGAACGAAGAACCTCTTTGACAAGGATATCCTCCAGCGGGTGAAGGACGGTCGCATCGTAAAAATCGGTATGGAAGGCAATTTTGATACGGAGATGGTGCTGGCCGCCAATCCTGACGTTATCTTCATTTCGCCTTCGAAGCGCGGCGGCTATGATGCTATCCGCGAAACGGGCATTACGCTCGTTCCACATCTTGGCTATCAGGAACTGGACCCGTTGGGACAGGCCGAGTGGGTGAAGTTCGTGGGTATGTTCATCGGCAAGGAACGGGAAGCCAACACCGTGTTTGAAGGTATCGAGAGCCGCTACAACGAATTGAAGGAACATGCGGCAGCCGCCACGGTACGTCCTACGGTGTTCAGCGGTGAGATGCACTACGGAACGTGGCATGCCGTGGGTGGCAAGAACTACTTGGCGCAGATTTTCCATGATGCCGGGGCCGACTACGTCATTGACGACGAGGAGACTGCGGGTGAGAACCTGGAATTCGAGCGGATGTATGCCATTGCGGCTGAGGCCGACTACTGGCGCATCCTGAACAGCTATCCCGGTGCGTTCTCGTATGAGGCACTGAAGGCGTCGGAGCCACGTAACGAACTGTTCAAGGCATTCAAGGAGCGTAAGGTCATCTACTGCAATATGAAGCAGACACAGTACTATGAAATCTCGCCCGTACAGCCTGACGTGCTACTGAAGGATTTCGTGGCCATCTTCCACCCCGAACTGGTGGAGCAGGATTATCAACCAACCTACTATCGTCTGCTGAAATGAGAAGGACGCTGCCATTGATACTTGTCCTGACAGTGGCAATAGCCATTCTGACTGTTGTCAACCTACTGATAGGCTCTGTACGCATCCCCGTGGCAGACGTCTGCCGCATACTGGCCGGCAGCGATTCCGGTTCCGAAATCTGGCAGAACATCATCTGGAAGTCGCGTCTGCCCCAAGTGCTGACGGCCATCATGGCTGGAGCAGGCCTGGCTGTCAGCGGACTGCAGATGCAGACTGTCTTCCGCAATCCGCTGGCTGGTCCTTCGGTGCTTGGCATCTCGAACGGCTCAGCCCTTGGCGTGGCCTTCGTTGTATTGCTGTCGGGGCGTATCGGCGGTGTGGCACTGTCGCGTCTCGGCTATCTGGGCGATGCCGCCATGTCGGTGGCTGCCATCGGTGGGGCGCTGGCGGTATTGATGCTGATAGTATGGGTTTCACAGAAGGTCAGGGGGAATGTCACCTTGCTGATTATCGGTGTAATGATAGGCTATCTGGCCAATGCTATTATCGGCGTGCTGAAGTTCCTCAGTCCCGAAGAGGACGTGAAGGCATTCGTGGTGTGGGGACTCGGATCTTTCAGCCGTGTCAGCGGCGACGAGATGATGCTCTTTGTCGTGTTGATGTGCATCTTGCTGCCGCTGAGCTGCCTGTTGGTGAAGCCAATGAACCTGCTGCTGCTCGGCGACCGCTATGCCGCCAATCTGGGTCTTAATATCCGCCGTGCCCGTCTGCTGGTCATCGTCTGTAGCGGTGTCCTGGTGGCCATTGTCACGGCCTACTGCGGCCCCATCATGTTCATCGGTCTGGCCGTACCCCACCTGGCACGTGCCCTCTTCCGTACCAGTGACCACCGTGTGCTGGTGCCTGCCACGGCCCTCTGTGGTGCCGCCCTTGCCCTTGTCTGCAATTTCATAGCCCGTATGCCCGGCTTCGAGGGGGCTCTCCCCGTCAACAGTGTCACTGCCCTCGTCGGTGCTCCTGTCATCGCTGCCGTCATCTTCAGCCGTCATAGGAATGAAATCAATGAATAGTACCTTTGGCTACCATCTCGTGGCCTTTCTCACCGTGGCCGTCTGGGGCAGCACCTTTGTCTTTACAAAGATGCTGCTGCTCAACGGGTTATCACCCGCACAGATTTTCACTCTGCGGTTCATTATCGCCTATGTCCTGCTGTTGTTGTTCGAACTGCTGGTTCAGCGTGACGCGTTTCACCTGTTCTGTTCGTCATGGAAGGATGAACTGGTCATGGTGGCACTCGGCATCGTTGGCGGTTCGCTCTATTTCCTCAGCGAGAACGCGGCCATGCTTTATACCACGGCTACCAATACGTCGCTCATCGTCTGTTCATGTCCGCTGTTTGCCATGTTGCTGGTAAGCCTCTTCTACCGTGACAGCGAACGGTTTACACGTGTTCAGTTCGCAGGCTCGCTGATGGCCTGTCTGGGCATGGCAGTAGTGGTGCTCAACGGCCATTTCGTGCTCCACCTGTCACCGGTCGGCGATCTTCTGGCTTTCTGTGCCTGCCTTTGTTGGGCGGTCTATTCCCTGCTGATGAAACCAGCCTCGGAACGTTACTCCACCGTGTTTATCACCCGTAAGGTATTCTTCTATGGCCTGCTCACGATCTTACCCTACTATGTTGTTGTCCCGGGGTTCCCTGGGATGGAAGTTATCTTGAGTAGGCCGGTACTGTGGAACCTGCTGTTCCTCGGGGTTGTGGCTTCCATGCTGTGTTTCCTGGTGTGGAACTGGGTTATCCGGAAGTTAGGGGCAGTGACAGCCACCAACTGGGTGTATTTCAACCCCATCACAACCATTCTTTTCGCCTGGTGGCTGCTCCATGAACAGATAACACCCTGGTTCCTGTTCGGTACGCTGCTTATCCTTGTGGGTATGTATCTGTGCGACCGCAAGAATCCTGCCTAATCATGTTTCTCTCTACTATAGTCTCAGGTATGTATAGCAATAAGGAAAACGTAAACCAATTGACGGCTTTGCTTGCTGCTTATGGCATCCGTCACGCCGTGGTTTGTCCGGGTTCACGCAATGCCCCCATCGTACACAACCTCAACGCATGTCCCGACATCGCGTGTCACCCTGTTACTGACGAGCGTTCAGCTGGCTTTTATGCCTTAGGCATGGCACAGGCCCTCCATGAGCCCGTTGCTGTCTGCGTCACCAGCGGTACAGCACTGCTCAACCTGGCTCCTGCCGTGGCTGAGGCTTGGTATCAGCATCAGCCGCTCATAGTCATTAGTGCCGATAGGCCCACAGAGTGGATAGGCCAGCTTGACGGTCAGACGCTACCGCAGCCCGGTGCCCTCGGTTGTTTCGTGCGCCGATCTGTTTCCCTGCCCGAATCCAGTCCGTGGTATTGCAACCGCCTCCTGAACGAAGTGCTGCTTGATGCCCTGACCGACGATCCGCGTCCTGTCCATATCAACGTGCCCATCACCGAGCCGCTGTTCACCTTTGACGTGCCACAGCTGCCTGCCGTCCGCAAAATATTGCGCCTATCACCCACTCGGGACTACGACAGTCTGCCTCCCCAGTTGGTTGACGGCTTGGCTAATGCCCGACGACCGATGATTGTGTTCGGCCAGACCAATCCCCACAATTTTGAGAACTGTGGTACAGGATTCCTGTTCAGCCACTTCATCGTGCTCCATGAGTCGCTTTCCCCTTTTCCACATGTGAGTCATTTCGATGAAGTGCTTTTTGCGGGTAGCATTGAGGCACCCGACTTCATCATCCATGTTGGCGACACTATCGTCAGCAAACGCCTGCGCCACTTCCTGCGCCAGGCTGGTGAAGCCCAAACTTGGCGTATCAGTCAGTCTGGCGATGTCGAGGACACGTTCCAGAACCTGTGCGGCATCGTTGTCGGTGACCCGGAGTTCGTGCTCCAGTCGCTTGACGACAAACTGTGTCACCGCAGCTGTCAGGGCACAGAGTACCGCCGTCAGTGGCTTGCCGCCCTGACGCAGGCTTCGTGTCAGGCTGCTGACTACCGTCCAGCCTACTCGCAGATGGCCGCCGTGAGATATTTCGAGGAAGTGTTCCATGAGGGCGTTGTCCATTATGCCAACAGCACGGCCATCCGCTTGGCCAATATCTACGCCGCCCACCATGTCTGGTGCAACCGTGGCGTCAACGGCATCGAGGGTAGCCTTTCGACAGCAGCCGGTTTCTCTGTGGTTGCTTATCCTTCAAAAGTGTTCTGCGTGATCGGCGACCTCAGTTTCTTCTACGACCAGAATGCACTGTGGAATCAGAACCTGAAGGGTAATCTCCGCATCCTGCTGCTGAACAACGGACGTGGCGGCATCTTCAATATGCTGAAAGGATTGGAACAAAGCCCTGCTCGCGACCGCTTCGTAGCCGCCGCCCATCAGACGACCGCCGAAGGCATCTGTTGCCAGAACGACGTCACCTACCTGCAAGCAACAGGTATGACGGAACTGCAGCAG
>Ga0326512_10002940_pt1 | contig 12587 bp, 12 predicted proteins | sample 1_2617_0518_D_FD_203652 | JGI IMG/M metagenome (GOLD analysis project Ga0326512, IMG submission 203652) | Bovine rumen microbial communities from UC Davis, California, United States - 1_2617_0518 | ecosystem: Host-associated > Mammals > Digestive system > Stomach > Rumen | place: USA... | reverse complement strand
GCGCCAAGACTCCTGCAGGACGCTGGCTGGACCCCGATGAACTGGGTGGTCCCGCTGTATTCCTTGCCTCTAAGGCTTCTGATGCCGTCAACGGGCATATCCTGTATGTTGATGGTGGTATTCTTGCATATATTGGAAAGCAACCTCAATAAGTCTTTCCGACAGACTATAAAAAAGAGGCTTCCTTACGGGAAGCCTCTTTAAATTTTTCTTGACAAAAATTACTTGTTCACAACCTTTGCAAGCTCGGCACCAGCCTTAAACTTAGCAACCTTCTTAGCAGCAATCTTGATCTTAGCCTTGGTAGCGGGGTTGATACCCTCACGAGCAGGCTTCTTAGCTACAGAGAATGTACCAAAACCTACGAGCTGTACTTTGTCACCCTTCTTCAGTGCTCCAGCGATAGCCTCGATAGTTGCGTCCAATGCCTTCTTTGAATCAGCCTTAGTCAGTTTTGCAGAGGCTGCGATCTTCTCAATTAATTCTGTCTTGTTCATAATCGTTGTTGTTTAAAAAAGATAAATATAAATAGTTTAAATCGGTTTTTATTGTATTCCACTGCAAATATAGGAGAAACAATTAAAAAAACAAACAAAATTGCAAAAAAAATGAGATTTTTATTGAAAAAAAATGCTTATAGCTCCTTTTTTGCGTCAAAAAACAGATTATTTTCGTAATTTTGCACCGTCAACGATGGAAAATCATTGTTTGACGGCAAAGTGTAAAAATTGAATTGTAAATTGAATAAATGAATAATATACCTACGATGACCAAGAACCTGCTCATTGTCAACTTTTTGGCATTTGTGGCGACTTGGGTTTTGGAATTACGGGGCATTGACCTGACCTCATTATTGGGACTCCATTTCTTCATGGCGAAGGACTTCCACCTTTACCAGTTTGTCACCTATATGTTCCTTCATGGCGGCTTCACGCATATTTTCTTTAATATGTTTGCCCTCTGGATGTTCGGTGCCGTCATCGAACGGGTATGGGGTCCGAAGAAATTCCTTTTTTATTACATTTCTTGCGGCATCGGTGCTGGCATGGTACAGGAGATCGCCCAGTACGTCAACTATATGGCAGAAGGTCTTGCCGCCTACGACAACGTGAACCTTGGAGGTACCATCATGGCGACAGCCGACTACCTCAACCTATGGACGACGATAGGTGCCTCGGGTGCCGTCTATGCCATCCTGCTTGCCTTCGGTATGATTTTCCCCAACGAGCGGTTGTTCATCATTCCCTTCCCCTTCCCCATCAAGGCGAAGTGGCTGATTGTCGGTTATATCGCCATCGAGTTGTTCTCAGCACTTAGCGGTCCTGGTGATGGTGTCGCCCATACGGCACACTTAGGAGGTATGCTCTTCGGTTTCATTATGATCCGTTATTGGAAGAAACACCCAGGCAACGGCAATGGTTTCGGTCGCAGCCGAGGACAGGAGTTCTTCGACAACATGAAACGGCATTTCGACGAGCGACAGCAGCGCAGTAGCAACCGTCGCCGCTGGGCTGACGAGCCGGAGGAGCCGACGTATGAGGAGCCGAAGAAGCCTAAGCGTGCCAACCAGGAAGAGATTGACGCGATTCTCGACAAGATCCGCAAGAGCGGCTATGACAGTCTGACGAAAGAGGAGAAGAAGAAGTTGTTTGACCAAAGTCAGCAGAATTGATTAAGCAGCTAAAGACATTCACCGTTCAGATGCTGGCAGGCGCGAATCTCGTCACCATCATCGTCATGACACTGATTGGCTATTCCGACCGGTTGAGTCCTTCCGACCATCCAGTGCTGTCGTGCTTCGGGATGACATTCCCCCTTTTCCTGCTCATCAACCTTGCTTTTCTGCTTTTCTGGGTTGTCTTCAAGTTTCGCATGATATGGATTCCCCTGTTGGGCTTTCTCATCTCGTACGTACCTATATCTATATATATACCACTTAACCTGCGGAAGCAGGAGGTGCCTGAAGGTGCCCTTAAAGTCGTGAGCTATAACGTCTGCGGATATGGTGGTAACTACAAGTACGAGCAAGGCTTCGAGGTGGTACGTGACTATCTCTTCGCGGAGGATGCCGATATTGTCTGCATACAAGAGGATAATGACACCTGGCGCCGGTATTGTTTCAAGTACTACGAGAAGAAATACGCCTATAACGACACGATCATGTTCAACACCGACCTCTACCCCAATGGTGTCGGCATCCATACCCGTTTCCCCATCATCCGCCGGGAGCGTATCCCCTATCGTTCCATCAACAACGGCAGTGCCGCCTGGTACCTACAGGTAGGTAACGACACCTTGTTGGTCATCAACAATCATTTCGAGGGCACCCATCTCAAGCAAGAGGCACGTAGCGCCTACCGGGAGATTCTGAAAGGCGAGATGCGTGGTGACACTGCCCGTATGGAGTCCAAGAAGCTATTGGTAACACTCTCAGAGTCAGCGTCTAAGAGAGCTCCACAGATTGAGGCTGTGTGTCGTTATATCAAGGAGCATCGCCAATATCCTATCCTCCTCTGCGGTGACTTAAACGACAACCCTATCTCCTACTCCCGTCACCGTCTCTCAGAGGTGCTGACCGACTGCTACGCCACTACCGGTAGGGGGCTCGGTTTGTCATATAATCAGAAAGGATTCCCCTTCCGTATCGACTATATTTTCTGTTCTTCCGACATCCACCCATACAACTGCAAGATAGACAGTAAAATAGACGCCAGTGACCATTATCCTATCGTTTGTTGGATTAAAATAGGTGGAAATGATTGAAAAAATGACGAATTTCCCTTAGAAATTTCGCCAAGTGGAGAAAAATAAGTATATTTGCAGGCTAAAATTGCGGAATCACAAAATTAAACAATATAAAAAACAAAATGCAAAACAAAGGAATTGTAAAGTTTATTGCACTCGTTCTAATCCTCGTGTGCTGTTTCTACCTCTCCTTCTCGTTTGTGACACGCTACCACGAGAACAAGGCAGCCGCCATGGGCGAAGAGGCAGGTCAGGAGTACCTCGACTCTATCATGAACGAGAAAGTGTACTGCGGAATCTATTCGTTCAAGCAGTGCCGCGAGATGGAAATCGGCCTTGGACTTGACCTGAAGGGCGGTATGAATGTGATTCTTGAGGTGTCAGTACCCGACGTTGTCGATGTACTTGCCGACCACAAGACAGACGCTGCCTACAAGAAATCGATGGAAGAGGCTAAGAAAGAGGAAGAGACCAGTCAGAACGACTTCATCTCCCTGTTTATCAAGTATTGGAAGCAGAACTCCAACGGACGTCCTCTGGCAGCTGTCTTCGCCACCCAGCAGATGAAGGGTAAGGTGAGCACCAACAGCACTGACGCCGAGGTAGAGCGTGCCCTCCGTGCAGAGGTGCAGTCTGCCGTTGACAACTCTTTCAATGTGGTCCGCAACCGTATCGATAAGTTCGGTGTCGTACAGCCTAACATTCAGAAACTGGAGGGACAGAGCGGTCGTATCATGGTGGAGATGCCTGGTATCAAGGAGCCGGAGCGTGTTCGTAAGTTGCTGCAGGGCTCTGCTAACCTCGAGTTCTGGGAGACCTATAACTCACAGGAGATCTATCCGCTGCTCGCACAGTTGAACCAGAAATACGCCGCCACAGGTGGTGAGGTAGAAGTGGCTGACTCTACAGCTACAGCTGCTGCTGACACGACAGCCGTTGCTGACACGACAGCTGCCAACTCTGCGAACCTGGCTGCCAAACTTGCCAAGAAGAATGACAAGGTGATGGATGCCAAGGCAAAGGCAGAGGCACTGAAGCAGAACCCGCTGTTCGCCGTCTTCCAGCCCGTTCCACAGGGACTCGCTATTGTTGGTTATGCCAACGCCCGTGACACCGCTGATGTCGACAAGGTCATCTATTCCGATATCGCCCGCCAGATTCTCCCTGCAGAGTGCAAACTCCGCTGGGGTGCTAAGGCAGAGGACTTCGGAGGTGAGAACACCAAGGGTGAGATCTTCGCCCTCTATGCGCTGAAGATTACAGAGCCCAACGGACGTGCTCCACTGGAGGGTGACGTGATTACCAATGCCAAGGACGAGTTCGACCAGATGGGTCACCCATCTGTATCGATGCAGATGAACTCTGACGGCGCACGCCGCTGGAGCCAGATCACCAAGCAGAATATCGGACGTGGCGTTGCCATCGTCCTCGACGACGCTGTCTATAGTGCACCACGTATCCTCACCCAGATTGATGGTGGTAACTCATCCATTACGGGTAACTTCACCATTGAGGATACCAAGGACCTTGCCAACACACTGAACTCTGGTAAGATGCCGGCTCCTACCCGCATCGTACAAGAGGAGGTCGTTGGTCCGTCACTCGGTGCCCAGTCTATCAAGCAGGGTGTCATCTCCTTCATCGTAGCCTTCGTGCTGCTGATGATCTACATGGTGATGCTGTACGGTTTCATCCCAGGTATGCTTGCCAATATGGCACTGCTCTTCAACCTGTTCTTCACCCTCGGTATCCTTACCTCGTTCCAGGCGGCATTGACAATGCCTGGTATCGCTGGTATCGTGCTGACCCTCGGTACCGCTGTGGATGCCAACGTGCTGATCTATGAGCGTACCAAAGAGGAGCTCCGTAAGGGACACAGTGTGAAGGAAGCCCTGAACCTCGGTTATTCCAATGCGTTCAGCGCCATCTTCGACTCTAACTTCACGTCACTGATTACCGGTATCATCCTGTACGTCTTCGGTACAGGTCCTATCCGTGGTTTCGCCACCACCTTGATGATCGGTATCTGTGTATCGTTCTTCACCGCTGTCTTCATGACTCGTCTGATTTACGATGCCAAGATGAAGAAGGACAAGTGGCAGAACCTCACCTTCTCTACCGCTTATTCTCGTAACATGATGCAGAACACCAAGTTCAACTTCATGGGTATGTATAAGAAGTCATTCACTATCTGGGGTGTCGCTGCCATCCTGTTCATCATCAGCTTCGCTGTTCGCGGCTTGAGCCAGAGCATCGACTTCACTGGTGGTCGCAACTATGTGGTGACACTCGACAAGCAGGTTCCTGTTGAGCAGGTACGTACTGCCCTCGCTGGTACCTTCATCAACACCATTGGTGAGAACAAAGACAAGGAAGCCAACACCAGTGTGATTGCCCTCGGTACTGATGGTAAGACCGTTCGTATCTCTACCAACTGGGATATCGAGTCTAACAACCCACAGGTGGACGACAAGGCTGAGACGATCCTTTATAACGCACTGAAGAAAGCTGGTTTTGTCAACCAGTCTAACGTGGAGGCATTCAAGAACCCAGACGTTCGTGAGGGTGGTTCCATCATCAGCTCGTCGAAGGTAGGACCTTCCGTCGCCAAAGACATCACCTACGGTGCTATCATCAGCGTTATCATCGCCCTGATTGCCATCTTCCTGTACATCCTGCTGCGCTTCCGCAACGTCGCCTACTCCGTAGGCTCTATCGTTGCCCTCGCCCTCGATGCATTGATTGTCATTGGCTTCTACAGCGTATTGTGGGGATGGGTTCCAATGTCACTGGAGATCGACCAGACCTTCATCGGTGCTATCCTGACCGTTATCGGTTACTCTATCAACGATAAGGTGGTGGTCTTCGACCGTGTACGTGAGAACTTCAACCTGTATGCGAAGCGCGACCGTCAGAGCCTGTTCAATAGTTCTCTGAACCAGACACTGGCTCGTACCATCAACACCTCTATCACGACGCTGATCGTATTGCTGTGTATCTTCATCCTCGGTGGTGACAGCATCCGCAGCTTCTCCTTCGCCATGATCCTGGGTGTTATCTTCGGTACCCTGTCGTCTATCTTCATCGCAGCACCTACCGCCTTCCTCGTGATGGGTCGCACCATCCGTGAGAATGACGTGGAAGCATAAGAGCATTATAGCTTACATTATTATAACAGGGCTTGTCACCGTTTCCAGTGACAAGCCCTGCTCATAACTGTCATAGACCGTAGCCAGCTGACTGCAGCCGACCACCGTGGCGTGTTCTGACTCCTCGTTGCTGTCGCTGAACACGAGTGTGCTGTTACAAAGGTCTATCCTGTTCAGTTGCTCTTCCAGTGGCAGGCGTTCCACCTGACAGTCCTCTGTCGCTTTCAGCTCGTTGAGGAGCATCTGCGGATAGTCCTTTTCCTCCCATTTTCCTGCAAGAAAAGCGAAATCTAAAAGAATAAAGCACTTTTTGATTGGCAATTATTTGGCAATTCAGTAAAATATATTATTTTTGCAAGAACATAACTAAAACCTTATGAAACGAGCAAAACTATTAGTTGTGGTATTGTCTGCTGTGTTTGGTCTGCAAGCACAGGAGTTACCGATTCTTGGTGGAGAGTTAAGTAACTCTTCAGTGACCTCAGTAGAGGATGTCGACGAGGTAATACCACGGATGAGGACGTTAGGGCTGAATACGGTGTTGGTGCCAGCCTACTGGGAGTTCATCGAGCCGGAGGAGGGGAAGTTTGACTTCACCCTCATCGACCGTACCATTCAACGAGCTCGTGAGAACAACCTGAAAATCATCTTCCTATGGTTTGGAGCATGGAAAAACTCTATGTCATGCTATGCTCCATTGTGGTTTAAGAAAGACACGAAACGGTTTCCCCGCGCTTGTACGGAGGAAGGAAAACCTTTGGAGATCGCCAGCGCCTTCTCTGAGAATGTGTTTCAAGCCGACAACCGCGCCTTCGAGATGCTTATCAAACATCTCGTCGTGACAGGACAGGACGTGGTCAGCATGATACAGGTGGAGAATGAGATCGGAATGCTGGAATCGGCTCGTGACCACTCAAAACTTTCCGATGAAACCTACAAAAAAGGTGTTCCATCGGAACTTGTCACCTATCTGAAAAAACATCTGGAAGAACTGCATCCGTGGCTCAAGAAACGAATAAAGCTCTCCATAGGAGCAACAACACCCAAGTCCTCCCTAAACAGGGAGGATTTAGGTGGGTCTTCTTGGACATCCGTCTTCGGTGACGACCTCTATACGGATGAGATCTTTATGGCATATTACTATGCGAAATATGTGGGAAGACTCTGTGAGACGGCTCGTAAACACACACAGATACCCCTCTATGTCAATGCCGCCATGAACAGTCGGGGCAGACTGCCAGGACAGTATCCGTCCGCAGGACCCCTTGCCCATCTCATCGACCTGTGGCATGCCGGCGCTCCACAGCTCGCCATGCTTGCTCCGGACATCTATGACACGGGGTTCAAAGGGTGGGCAGACCAGTATGCGCTACCCAACAACCGCCTGTTCATCCCAGAGAGTCGTTGCTGTGAGAACAGTGGGGTGCGTGCCCTCTATGTTTTTGGTGAGCATCACGCCCTTGGTTTCTCTCCCTTTGCCATCGACCAAGCTTCCCCTCATGAGACAGAGAATATCACAAAGGCATACGACCTTATCCGCCAACTCTCACATCTTCTCCCCCTCAACAGGGGGAACCAGAGAGGGTCCTCATGGGGTCTTCTCTTCGATCATCAGGACAAGGAGCGTATCATTAAAGACGGGAATATCGTCATGACTTGCCGACATTATTATACCCTCCCCTGGGATCCCCGTGCAACGAACGATTCCATCTGGCAGGAGGGAGGCGCCATCCTCATGAGACTTGCCGATGACGAATATCTGCTTGCCGGTAGTGGAGTCGTCGTCAGCTTTGCCACCGCCTATGAGAAATCATTGGAGGAAGAAAGAGTACTTGGCGAGGACGGGTTTGTTACTGAAGGAGCGACAAGAATCATACAAGACTCCAAAAAGTCCCATTTCAACGGCAAACGAGTGGGGATTGGCTTTGTCGATGAGGTGAGAATCGACGAAAACGGACATATAAAATATATCCGAAGGCATAATGGAGACCAGGATCATCAGGGTCGCCATGCCAGGATTCCTTGTGGAACCTGGAAGATTTTACACATAAAAACGTATGATTTCTAAATAGTTATCTTTGTAAACAGAATCATTTAAACAGATAAACGATGAATATTGGAGACAAGGCGCCTGAGATATTAGGCAAGGATGAACAGGGACGGGATATCCGTCTGAGTGATTACAAAGGACGTAAGTTAGTGCTTTACTTCTATCCGAAAGACAATACCAGCGGGTGTACCGCGGAGGCTTGCAGCCTGCGGGACCACTATGGGGAGTTGCAGGGCGCAGGTTATGAGGTGGTTGGCGTGAGCAAGGACTCTGCCGCCTCGCATGTGAAGTTCAAGGAGAAACATGAACTGCCCTTCCCATTGATTGCTGATGTGGATAAGACACTGATGGAGGCGATGGGCGCCTGGGGCGAGAAGGTCATGTATGGCAAGAAGACGATGGGTACTATCCGTACTACCTTTATTATCAATGAGGAGGGTATCATAGAACAGATCTTTGTCGGCAAACAGGTGAAGACAAAGGAACATGCCGAGCAGATCCTCGAGAGATAAGAAATGACACGAAATCTTACTTTTCAATGCCTGCTATCATTGTCGCCAATACCTTCTATACCCCTATTCCAATGCCTGGAACACCCCCATAACAGATACTGGAACAAGGTGAAGGAGATACTGGAACAAGCTATCGCAGATACTGGCATCTCTCGCATTACAGATTACGGATTACAGTTAGCTATTTCAGATTTCAGATTTCAGTAAGCGTTTTGACAGTTGACAGTTGACAGTTTATCATTTTCACCGGATTTTCAAACAAACAAACAGTAAACAGTAATCGAAAATGAATGATGACTACACAAAATAAATATATTAATATATTATATATTATTATATATATTATATATAATATATATAATAAAAATAGTGGTCAACTTTTTTAGTACGACTCAACAAACTGTTTACTGTTTGTTTGCTTTTGCTTACTGAGATTCTGAGATTTGAGACTGCCATGATCCATACGGAAAAGGTTGACACCCTACCCCGGGAATCGTTGACGCTTTTACTGAAAAGGTTAACTCTCACTAACTGTCATCCGTCATTTGTCATAGCATTCAACGTCTTATGACTTACTGAAAACTGAAATCTGAAATGCTTTGCCTTGCTAGAGCAAGAACGGCATCCCGATTTTAATTATATGAGATCGTCTAAAACGACAGATTAAAAAGTGTCAGAACTTGTTGATAATGAACAATTTGCACTTCCATTCTGATAAAAATTATGATTGAATGATTATAGTTTACACAAACTCTTATTATACTAAATTAATTACCCCCATAATTATTTTTGCTATATATATAGTTTGCGCATATTTAATCATTCCAATCATACAAAATGGCTGAAACGCCGATAAATAAAGGCTTCAAACGAGGTGATTTAAGCCTCCAAACGAATTAATTAAAGCCTTTAAATAAAGAAGAAATACGATGAAGAAAAATCCTCTTGCATATTCCTGTTCACAGAGGGACAGTCATGAGCAATCTACGCATCCCAGCGCCACCAATGTCCCGCATAAGCATCCAGTAATTCCTCCTCAGTACACCAGTCAGAATGAAACCAGTCGGTCGAATGACCAAATAGATTCCTTTTTGAATCATACTCAAACCAATGAGTAGAGTGGAGACAACTTCCAAGATAGTGAGTATACTCATGCTCTTTATCTGGGTCATTCTTCAATGCTTCGAGCATCTGCTCCGTCTTAATCCATTTCTTTTCTTTCATAACCATTTTTCGGCAAAGGTAGGAGATCAAGCCGGGATAGTCAAAAGAATTTGATCTATTTCGATCTTTTTTGTTAAGTTTTGATCTAAATGCTTTTTTCTCATCTATTATTTGTTACTTTGCATAGTGTATGACGAAGTACAGAATAGAAATCAAGGAGGTATTAAGCCAAATCGTCGAGATGGAAGCAGATGAAGAAAATGACGCAGTCGAGAAGGTAAGGCAAATGTATCGGAATTGTGAAATTGTTCTCGATTCTTCTGATTACACAGAAACAAATATCAGCATAAAAGATGAGAAAAGAATCTGATGTGCATTGTTTTTCGAAATAAATCGTTACCTTTGCGCTTACATTTAGTACTCATCTGAGTGCGTAACATCGTGGGGAATTAGATAGCAGTATCTAAATTCGAAGAGACCTCAGACATAAAAGTCCACCAAACATTTATACAGAGGGTCTCGGGGAATGCGGATACGCCTATTCTGTATAGGCGTACCCCTTCCTTTCTTCTCTCTGTATAGGCTTCTGTGGTGGACTGCCTTTGTCTGGGGAAGGAATGTGAAGGTGGTACGCTTTCTTTTTTGCCCATGCAAAAAAGACAAACGATGAGTACAGAAGCAAAGCCTTTCTTGAAGTGGGCTGGAGGCAAAGGACAATTGTTAGCTCAAATAGCTGCATATCTGCCAAGACAGATTTATAACGAACCATTCACTTACATCGAACCATTTGTTGGTGGTGGAGCGGTGCTTTTCTATATGTTGCAACATTTTGATAACCTCAGAAAAGTTGTTATCAATGATGTCAACGAGGATTTGATTCTCACATATAGAACTATCAGGGACGATGTGGAAACTCTGATAAATTCCCTTAAAGCTGTAGAAGAAGATTATCTTGCAACATCAGAACAGGAGACTCGAAGTTCTATCTTCTACGAAATCAGAGAAAAATATAACAGGCATGAGGGATGTAGCGTTGATAGAGCTGTGCAATTGATATTCCTGAATAAGACATGTTTCAATGGATTATATAGGGTCAATAGTAAAGGATTGTTTAATGTGCCTTTTGGCAAATATGCTAATCCGACTATATGTAATACGAATCTTTTAAGAGCAGACAGCCAACTCTTACAAAAAGCAAATGTTGAGATTTGCCAGGGAGATTATAAGCATATCGTTCAACACATAGACGGATTGACATTTGTGTATCTCGATCCTCCTTATCGTCCATTGGATGCCACATCGAGTTTCACTGCTTATGCAAAAGGAGACTTTAATGATGAAGACCAACGTAATCTCGCAGCTTTTTGTAATCAACTTAATGATATAGGTTGTTATTGGATGGAGAGCAATTCCGATTGTTCTGCAAAGAACCCAGAGAATACTTTCTTTGAGGATCTTTACAAAGACTATCGGATTGAACGTGTGAATGCTGCTCGATTCATCAATGCGAATCCTAGTAAACGTGGAAAACTAACCGAACTGCTTATAAGAAATTATGAATAAGGATTTTGACCTTTTTATGTCTCAATTACAAGAGACAAATCAAACACTTGATTTCTTCTGTGATTTTGACAAAATATACGCTAATGTCGCAGAAATTGAGATGAGTCTGAATACACTCAATTACCTCATTGGTAAGGAGAACTTATCCCATAGCATTAATGAAATATGGCAAAGAGATTCTAAGGTGTTTGAAGTTCTCGGAATTTTAATAGCGGTCAGGGATGAAGGTAAGAAACCTGTTGTTGACAGCAAGGGCAATGTTGTATTGCTGAAAAGTTATTTTGAGTCTGCAAATAAGGTTTATGAGTTCTTGCAGGAAACAGGATTAGCGGAAATCTTTTATTCTCGTCGTATAAAGAATCTTGTGGATTATGTCTTTGGCATAGAAACAGGTCTTGATACGAATGCCCGTAAGAATCGAAGTGGTCATGTGATGGAGAATACTGTGGCAAAGATATTTAAAGAGAACAATATCAAGTTCCGTCAGGAGGTTTATTCATCTGAATTTCCAGAGCTGTCTGTACTAGGTACGGATGAGAAACGCTTTGATTTCTATATCAAAACAACAAACAAAAAATATCTTATTGAGGTAAACTTCTATAGTGGTGGCGGCTCCAAATTGAATGAGGTCGCTCGTGCTTATACAGAGCTTGCCCCAAAAATTAATTCAGTAAAAGGGTTTGAATTTGTTTGGATAACTGATGGAGTAGGTTGGAAATCTGCACGAAACAAATTAGAAGAAGCTTATCATTCTATTCCAAACGTATATAATCTGACTAACATATCATCATTCATCAAGAGTATAAAATGATAAAACCATACTTCAAATCTAACTCGCATGACTTTAACCTAATCTGTGGTGACACATTTGATATATTGCCACAGTTCGATTTTAACTTTGACATGATATTTGCCGACCCTCCTTATTTCTTATCGAATGGAGGAATATCCGTGCAGAGTGGAAAAATCGTGTGTGTCGACAAAGGTGATTGGGATAAAGGAATGCCAGCGGACGATATCAACGAGTTTAATTTGAAATGGATTTCTTTGTGCAGAGATAAACTGAAGAACAATGGCACCATATGGATATCTGGTACTTATCACAATATATTCTCTGTAGCTAATGCACTTACCACGTTAGGCTTTAAGATTCTCAATGTGATAACATGGGCGAAGACGAATCCACCACCAAATATTTCATGTAGATACTTTACTTACTCCACAGAGTTTATTATATGGGCTCGCAAATCAGAGAAAGTGGCTCATTATTATAATTAACCTGTTGGTTGAATTAAAATAATGCATACTTAACTTGCCCTATAGGCTTATGATTGAGAAGATTGATGTATTGCAACACGGTGAAGGCAGCCACCTTGGCTTCCATTCTGGTGAAGAGTCCTTTTG
>Ga0326512_10002936_pt1 | contig 12597 bp, 11 predicted proteins | sample 1_2617_0518_D_FD_203652 | JGI IMG/M metagenome (GOLD analysis project Ga0326512, IMG submission 203652) | Bovine rumen microbial communities from UC Davis, California, United States - 1_2617_0518 | ecosystem: Host-associated > Mammals > Digestive system > Stomach > Rumen | place: USA... | reverse complement strand
GGTGTGAGAATGTGGTATTGGACAAGAAGAATGGTTGCCCATAGCTATATTGTCTATTTCCTAATTCTACTTGCAGGCTGTATTTCTTATAGACCTTATTTGTCAAGTCATTCATGTTTTCAAGTGTAGGAGCTGAATTCTTCGGCTTGATGGCAAATACAACCACATTCAAATCTGGTTGTTTGTTTGACAATGGGATTATCTCATAGTTGGCTGTTTCACTTGCACGATGCAAAATAGTATTCCATTGGCTAATCCATGCATGCAATTCACGAGTAGCCAAAAGCGAATCTCGTACAATAGTTCCATAGCCATTTACACTTAATGGGATGCACTTGTTTGTCAGCCACAAAGAAGCAGCTGCAGCCCCAGGCTTAGAACCTTCAAGTATGAATGGCGCAAAGGCACTAATACAATTCCCTCGCTTCTCATTGGAATCCTCCCCATAGAAATCGCCTAAGGCATGAAGAGGCGGCTTATGAACAAGAGCCGAATTATCCAATGAAGTTATGTAAGGTGCATCCTGTGCTATCAAATGTCTAATTCTGTCATTTTTAAATGCAATAACCCCACAAGGATACGGCAAATAGCCTTGTTTATGCGGATCGATTGTTACCGAATCCACATATTTGAATGCAAGATATGCAGAAACAAAATTTTCATCATCTCCACACAAATCACAGGACATAGACCTTTTGTAGTTGATATTCAATTTGTAATTAGTGAAATACCGCAATTCTTTAATCCTGTCTTCCAATGTTATATTAAGGAAAGACATGTAGTCTTTCTTTATACGCTTAGCTTCTTCGTCTCCCTTTTTTAGTTCACTATAAGATGTGTCGTTCCATAATTCAAATAAATCCAGATAAAAGCCTTTCATACATTCTAAAGCAGATTCATACTCCTTTCGTTTTGCATAATCTAAGATGAGTTCCAACTCTTTAGCCAACTTGCTGTCTAATTTAAGAATCGAACTGTAAGGCTTTAGAACCTGTCTTTCTTCTTCCAATTTTTCTATTCTTGTATTGACAAATTTGCTAATATTGGCATTCTTCCGATTGCGTTGATTATCTACATACTTTTTCAATAAAGGTAAGGCATCTATAGATTCTTTGTGCTTCTGCACAAACTCGTCCATAGGGCAATCTGTAGTTAAATCTTTGTATTTACGCAACTCAGACTTGACAATATTATACCGATTAGTAAATGTTGTTTCGTCTTCTGCCGTATTAGGATATTTTGCGTCAATTTCTCCTTGCATCAGGGTCTTCTTGTCTTTGACCATAGCCTCCATACAAGTTTTAATGGCTTTTAAGCTACATAAAGTATCGGTATAAATTGCTTCGCCATTGAATTTGTAATGGAGTTTATTTGCTATAATCCTAAACTTTTGTTCGGGTTCCAGTTGCAGGATGGTCTTGGAATAACCTCCCCATGCGGAATCAACATGAATCCAGAAGCTGAAGTTTCTTTCTTCAAATTCTTTACGAATGTCATATATCTTATGAATCGGGTCAATTGCTCCTTCCTCCGTTGTGCCGACAATCCCAATAACAGCTAATGGGGATATATGTTCTGCCATGCATACCCCTATCGCCTCCCTAAGTTTGTCTGTATCCATCCTGAAATCTGGACCAATCTCAATGAACTTAATATTGTTTCTGCCTATTCCCAACAAATCAGCAGCCTTATGGATACTATAATGCGCAGTTCCAGAGACAAAAATCGCAAGAGGATATTCTGAAAGTAGTTTTCCCATATTATTGGAAAGACTATAATCTGACTTGTTCAAATATGTCATGGCTTCTTTAGCAGCCTTTTTCATATCAATCTTCCAGCCTTCTTCACCAGTATGTTTTTCTTCCACGAAATCTACGTATGCTTGAATATATTTGGATAATAGATAGATTGATTCTGTCGGTTTGATGTTTATCAAATCAAAATTATCGAAATCCAAAATATTTTTCGCTTCACCAGAAGGATTTTTTAGTTTAACTGTCAATTGGGGCAATTCTTTCGAAATCACATCTTTGATTGACAGAGGAAGATATTTTACGCAACGAGCAACCCATAGGGCCTCTATATTGGCTAATGTACCACCAGATGCTATATGCGCCCAACCAAATTCCTCCTTTAACTGTTTGTTATAAGCCTTCTTTTCACTTGACCTGTTTGACTTTGGAGGAAGTGGCGGTTGTTTAAATCCAATCATCTGAAGAATCTTGTTACACGCCTCGATTTCCCATTCAGCAGTAACTGGAGCAGCTTCTGTTGTTACATTATTGGGATTATATAGCAGTCCACCAATATACCCCAGTAATGAGGGCATCGTAACATCGGAAAGCATATGTGCTATATAGCGTGGATTATAAAAGGGAAAATTACGTCTTAGTGCAGCAAGGAACTCATGCACATTCTGATATAATTTGTCATTCTCTTCATCGAAAATATGTTGTTCACTTCTTGTAATCAGCAAAGGGTCATCGGGAAAATAATTCTTTCGCCAATGAAAACAATCATTCACCATTACATTGAGTAAGTCCTCAAACGTAGATGCATTTTCAGCCTTGGGGCCTATAAACCACGATAAATTCTTGTCCATGAAACTATCACATTAATAATTAAACATGTAATTTAGGTGCAAATTTACGAAGATTAATTTAGATAATAAGCCCTAAGTCCGTTGCTTATTTTTGGTAAGCGTTTTTGCCATTGGGCAACTATAAGGTTGTGGTTATCAACAACATACAATAAGATTGTGATTTTTTAGCTGCGTTTCAATTATAAAATAAAACGCAATTTGATATATCATGAAAGGAACTTAATTCTTTTCAAATCATAATTGGTACTAAATGGAAACAACCTTATGAAAGATGTGTCTTCATTTTTCTAAAGCCTTATATAATTATAATACTAATTATTGCTGTCCGATAAGAAATAAATGCCAATGAGTCAGAAAGATAGATAATCCATTATAGGGTCAAAAAAAACATCATATTTGGATTTTTAAAGCCGATTTTAATGCGTAATCCCCAATTATTGAGAGATAATTTACTTTTGGCAAGAGATTTTGCATCTGTAACAGCAAATGGTTTCATAGGAGGCTTGGTTTTCAAATTTGCCTGTCCGACTATTGCTAATCAGCAACTTATGAGCCGTAGATCACCGTTTTCTATTTTTTTCGGACAGCAATAAATACTAATTAGATTTTCCTTTTTTCGAAATATAATCCTTAATTATAATACGCTAAAATGCGTTTCTTTTATTATGCAAAACGCTTTAGTTTAGCATGTGTCAGTGAATAACTGGCTGAAAGTAAGGTTATTGGATAAATGCACTAATAAAACGCAGACATTATAGAAAAAACGGGAGGAATATAGTGTGTTTGCATATTTCTCTCTAATTTTGCATTTATAATAAAATTAAATTTTGAATTAATAAAAAAAGAAAATGAAAACAAGAACACTTTTAGCACTATTTGCTATTGGATTGTCTATTGCATCATGCGGTAAAGATGATGACATAGAAGACAAAGTAGAGCAGGTACACATCTACATTTCTGCCCAAACGGATTTTTATTATGACCTTTTTGACTCAAGCCAACAATCGCCCTATGAAGGTATGCAAATCCGAGAAGAAGGACAAGCCCAATGGAGATGTGTAAATTTCAACTATATTTCTGGTTTTATTTTCGAAAAGGGATATGAGTATAAATTATTAGTAAGGAAAACAACAATTTCTAATCCTCCTTTAGATGGGGATGTGTATTCTTTTGAGTTAATAGAGGTATTGGAGAAAAACAAAACATATTTATTTCAAAACAAATAAAAAATCACATTACTTATGTATTTAAAAATCAAAAAACTATTATTTATTCCAGTAGGAATAGCACTCTTCGTTCTTGGCGCATGTTCACAAGACGATGCATTTAACATTGGTGATAGTGCAAACCGTTCATTTGCTTCAAACGTTGAAACGCTGCAATCTGGTGCGGTTGTTGAGAAAAGAAATGGGGCATACTTTTATGAGGGAGACATTTGTCTTACTAACGAACAATTGGGTAATTTATCAATTACAGGTTCTATTTTTGGCTATCAAGAAGAGCCAACAAATACAAAAGACTTGATTCCAACTAAAAACATACCAAAAGAAAATGGCTTAACCAGAAGCGTAGGAGTTTATCCAACAGGTTATAATCTTTGGGCAATGGTTAGATTTACATATGATTCTAGTTTGACGGCATTGCATCGTGCTAGAATTAAGGTTGCACTTTTACGTATTCAGTCAAATACTAATGTACGTTTTTATAATGCAACAGGTCAGCCAACCCATGACAATACTTATAACATTGATTATCCATATGTTAATTTTGTATATATTGGCAATCAGGATACAAGCAATTCAAAAGTCGGCAGAGTTGGAGGACGTCAAGATATAAATCTTGCAGATTTTGCTTTCTATTCATGGAATACACATGTAATTGAACATGAGATATGCCATGCTTTAGGATTATTCCATGAACAATGTAGGCCTGATAGAGACAATTATGTGACTATCAACACAACAAATTTGACTGAGTTAGGTCAAGCTAATTTCAATAAACGAACAACAAACTATAGTTGTCGTGGTTCTTATGATTTCCAATCGGTCATGGGCTATGATTCATATACATCATCAACAAGTGTTGTTTATAATACGTTGCAGCCAATGTATACAAAAATTGATGGTTCAGAGATTCATCAAGGAACTCAATTGTCAGATGGTGATAGGGCTTGGTTAAATTACTATTATATTCCTTATATAGCACGTTCTGATACATATGCAGAGTTGGATAGTATAGTATATGATGGAAACAATAATCGTTTAACTGAAACACAACGGTTGCAGTTGCAAGCTCTGCTAAATAACGGGAACTCTACCCCACCTGCAAACGGTAGAATTTCCAATGAGTTCTAAGTCTTTTAAAACTCGATAATCCCAGATAAGCATATAGCTAGTCTGGGATTGTCATTTTAAGAGATGTAAAGTAGCGAGAACTCCACATATCTCCGTCGCTCTATGGACTTCACTTTCCTGCCCTTGTATCGGCAGAAGCGCATGTAGTCGTGGAAAATGTTGCGGTTACCTGCATCCAGTTTCCTCAGCAGCGTACTTCGTGGGCGTTTGCTGGTGCCGAGTATGGCGTATGGTCCCACATTGTAGGCAAGGACAGCCAAGAGCATCTGATCTTTGCCGTAGCCATCGAATAGTTGGTACATCTTCATCAAGTCCTGACGCAGCAGCCTGTCACCCTGTGCCTTCGTCATTGTCCTTGCACTGTACCGTTCCCCTGGCTGCAACTGGTGTCCCCATCCGACGTATGGATAGTTGCGGAAAGTGTGCCAGCCCTCGAAGTGCTTGATGATTTCCACCGCCAGATTGAAACGCTGCCATTCCGTCATCCGTTCCTGATTGGTTGGCGGTCTCATGTCCTGCGCCATCGTCACCGACGGGCAGAGCATCAGCAGGACGGCTATAACCAGCCCTGCCAATGCACGTTGATGGTTACTGCCTACTCTCAATGCCTTGCCCTCCTTTCTCTGCGGCTTCCTTTTCCTCGTCCTCGTTGTTGAACTTGAATTCAAGTTGCTGGCTCTGTCCGTGATTGTCCTCTATGACCACGATGAAGCTGTGCGAGTCAGACGATGCCGAGGTGTAATACAAACGGAACTCGCTTGTCAGCAGCGGATAGCGGTCGTTGGCTTTCAGGGCTTTCTTGTTGTATTTGAGCGTACCCTTGCCGTCGTAGAGAAACCAGCGGATGGTGTACTGCGTGCCGTCCGTCCTGCCCTCCGCAAGCAGTGAACAGCGGATTTCCACCGTCTCGCCCTGCGTCACCCTCAGAGGGACTGGCATAGTCTCGACATGAAACGGATAAGCTGTCTGAATATCCAGATCGCTATCGCAAGCAGCGATGCAAAACACGGCGGCTGCCATGCAGCCCAGCCCCACAATCTTCTTGATTACTTTCTTCATTGTTGATGTTGTTTTCATTGTTCGTTATCTTTTGGTTGTTATAAACTTTTTGTTGATTCTTCACAAGGAACTCGTTGAGATCCTTGCTTCCTGAGTAGTCGGCAGTGTGGTCGATGACCTTTTCACCCAGACGGTCCTTCAGAGTCTGCACCGCCTTCTTCCCTGCATCGTCATTGTCGAGATAGGCGTGAACGTGCCCGTACTGACTCAGCAAGTCCGTCGATTTCCGCAGGTAGATGATGGAATTGAGCATAAGGCTATCCATCCCTTCCGCACGACCAAGTGCCACAGCTGAAAGGAAATCAAAGAATCCCTCAAACACGTTGCACTCCCTGCTTGGCTGTTCACCGCATCGTATAAGCGTCGTTCCCTTCGGTGCAATACAGCCCTTGAAGAACTTGTTGCGCACCTCATAGCCGCCCTTGTCGTTGGGAAAGCCGATGGCGAAGTACCGCTTACTGCGCAGGTCGTAGTGTACCTCCTTGCAGTACCGAGCAGCCACCTCAAAGGGTATCGCCCTTTCCGCAAGATACTGGCGCAGGGCATAGTGTCCGAGTGGCTGCACCTCCACATTAGAGAACTGAGGTTCCTCGTCAGGCAAGTTCTTCAGATACTCCGTCCCCTTTATCTCCGGCATCGGCAGTTTCATGGTCTCTGCGATGTACTGCGCCTGACGGATGAAGTCGTTCGACGGAATCAGTTTCCCAGCCAACGTAAAGATGTCGCCACCCTCACCCATGCCGAAGTCAAACCACTTTTCCTTTCGGGTGTCAAGTTTAAACGACGGGCTTTTGTCGTTGCGGTAAGGCGAATGATACCATAGTACCGTAGCACGCTTTTTGACGGGATGGAAACCGAGCCGACTCAAAAAGTCGGTTATCGGTGTATCCTTGATTTTCTCGATGTCCATTGCTATAGCGTCAGTTGATGATGAACTTCAGCCCGATGCCGTACTGCGTATGGTTCAGCCCGGAAGTGTTGCCCCACAGGAAACGCTCACGCACATTCCCCGTCACCACCACCTTGTCGGACAGATACCACTCCACGTTTAGCGTAGCGGCACAGCCATACACGAAGCCGCCCTTTTCCTTCAGCCGTGAGCCGTCATCCAATAGTTTCTCATTCCAGTTCACCGTCTCATACCCAGCCAATGCCGAGCCGCCGACATAGACAAAGAACGATTTCGAGGCATCAGACAGCACTTGCTTGTAGAAACCGCCCTCTGCGGTGAACTGTGCCACAGGGATAGTCTGCTTTTCATCCTCACCATACTCATACTTGTGGTTGCGCTGTAGGTACTCCGCACCGAACACCCACTTATTGCCTCCCTTGGCGTAGGTCTCAGCCGTCACGTTGCCATAGAACGAATCGCCCTTGCCGTCCACCATGCCGCCACCGATGGCAATGCCCTGCATTTTCGGGAGCACTCTCTGAGCCGTTGTCTGCCCCATAGTCAGGGCAAGCACGGCAATCGTCAGCATAATCTTCTTCTTCATAGTTCGCTGTCTCTCGTTTTACTGGTTAGACACTTTCAGTTCCGAAATCACTCTCGCCCTTACAAGGTCGGTGTTCTCAATGGTGAAGGACTGGTGACGCCCACCGTTCTTCTCCGCCAGTTCCACCACAAGGCACTTGTCATCGGGGATGGTGAACTTGTCCATCGTCCACACCGTGCGCTCCTTGCTGTTACCAGCCACGTTCAGCACGAAGTTCTGCGTGCGCAGGGGCTGGACAACCTGCTCCTGAATGGCGGTACGCTTTGCCACCTTCTTATCGACAATCTTCCATGTGATGAAATCCACGTCGAACGGCACGTTACTGGAGTTCTTGATCTCCGTGTGGAAGTACAGCAGCCCGTTGTGCGTATAGATGCCTTTCAAGAGGAACTGGATGCCGAACGACTTGGAGCCGATATGCTTCATCCTGCGCTTGTTCTCCTTCCAGATGCTCTTCATCACCAGTCGCACCAGCACGGGACTCTCCGAGCCGAGTTCCTTCAGGTAGATGTTCATGGAGTTGTTGGGACGATTCACCGCCTCCCCGTCGTGGATGAAGTCCGTCATTTCCACATTGAGGATGCGAGGCTCACGGGCATACTTCACATTGAAACTGTAATAGGCACCGTCCTCGGTGATGACGCTCATGTTCGTCTCGCCCTTGAAACCACGCTTGGCGGCTTTCACACGGATGACGTTCTCCGCACCGTCAGCCTTTCCGGCAATGATGTTGGCTGAGCCTAAATCCACGTAGGCGATGGCGGCAGGGAAGATGACGTGACAGGTCTTGTCAAACGTCACTTCCAATCCGTGAGGGGGAATCATGCGGTCGTAGGTGATCTTCTTGGTGTACCCTTCAAAGAGGTCGCCAGTGTTGTCACTCGTCTGGGCCGTAGCCACAGACACCATGCCCATCATCAGGGCGAAAACAGAAAAAACTTTCTTCATTGTCATACAGATTTTGTTTGTGAATAAATGGGTTGTTGTGATTGGTTATTGTTTGTCCGCATAGAGCATCACACGGTAGTTCGCCTTCAGGTTAACCTTCACCGTGCGCATCTTCTTGGCAATGTACTGACTTGTTCCCTGAATCAGCCCCTTGCCCAAGTCCGAGGCCAGTTGCGCCTTCGCATCCGACGAGATGTTGATGCTGCTGCCCATTGACGTGCCCATGTTGGCGGCTACCTCCTTGGCGGCATTCAGTTCCATCGAGCCGGGAATGAAGATGCCTTCCTGTCCGTCAGTGTCATACACATTCAGCTTCACGTTGTAGATGCTTCCAGCATACTCTATCGAGGTGATGCCGATGCCGAGACGTTCGCCAGTGATCCTTGCTGAGCCAGTCACTACGGAGTTAGCAGGGATGATGATCTCACCCACACGCATCTGCTCCAACAGCCTGAGCCGTACCTTCTGCCCGTCAGTGACGGTCTGATTGCCATAGATGCAGGCTGAAATGGTGTTCTTGTCGAGTGCCGACACGATGCCGACGGCAGTATTGAAAGCCATGTTTCGCTCCACGGAATAGTCTGCCATAAATTCCTCGTTGCCCTTCTCCTGCTGGAGAGCCGACACCACCGACTTCTGCACGTTCCTCACGGGAGTCACCTGCACTTTGTCGCCCGATGTTGACGTAACAGCCTGCCCCTGCTGTTGAGTACCGCCCGGCATATACTTTGCAGCCATCTGGTACGACTTTTCCATCAGTTCCAGTTGCTCATCAACGGTGCTTTTCGGATTCTGCAACTCATTGGCCCTTTCCTCCAGTTCTGCTACACGCTGTCGCAGTTCCTCGTTCTCACGGCTCTGGTCGTTCTGATAGAAACCTCCCAAAGTCGTGTTGAGGTTGTTGTATGCAGCAGCCGACGAGGTGATTTTCTCCTTTGCCTTGCGACTGGCATCATCCTCATACATCTGTGCCGTGCTGTCTGCCATCAGGCTGAAGTCGCCAGTCTGTGCCTTGTCGGGAGACCCTTTGTAAAGTTCATCGAGACTGCCGATAGCCTGTTCCCGTGCCTGCTGCTTGTCCTCCATCTGGCTTGCCTCGTATGCCTTGGTCTTGTCACCGATGATGTCACCGCTGTTGGCATCGGGCATCTCCGTATTGAAGCCCTTCGTGCCGAGCAGGTTGGTCTTTCCGTCATTCGACGGGGCGAATATCAGCCACATCACGAGGACGAACACAATGCCCATCATGGCATACACAATCATTTTCTTGCGCTTGATGCGCTCTGCCTCCGTGAGCGGTTCCTTGCCCGTCACAGGAGGATTCAGGTCTTTCTTCTTTTCTTCGTTGTTCATTCTTTCTTGTTCATTGTTATAGGTTTCACATGTTTGTTGCCACGTCCCATATAGTCCAAAGCGTCAACAGTCCCAGCACTGCCAGCATCGCCCACGTCACTACACGGCTTTCCTTGTTTGACAGTCCCTTACACCACCTGTATGCTCCTGCCTTGATAGTCCTGAACATCCTCATCGCTTGATGGTCTGAAGGTCTTTGTTCTCAACGATCGTAAAGCCCTCAATGGTAAACCCGTTGGGGTTGTCATCCGAACGGCTGGAGTTCAGCAGGCGGCAGGTAGTCACAAGCGACCTCTCCGTCACGTTACTGGAGCGGATGATCATCTGTCGTGCGTAGGTCGTTACCGAATACGGGTAATTGTCGAAGTTGCAAACCACGCTGTCCACCCTCACCGTCTGGTTGATGTTGCCCGCTATGATGCGGTTGTAGTAACCTTTCTCGGCAAAGTCCTGGTAGTAGTGGTAGGCACTCTTGTCCGCCAGCAGCAGGGCACGCTTCACGTTGTGCTCTATGGCGCTTTTCTCAGGTGAGAGCGTGAAAAACAACTCATGGAAGCGGCGCACATGCTCCCGTGCCTCTGCTGGACGGTTCTGAGAGAGGTCTTGCGACAGGGCAAGCATCAGCGACTTGCCCTTGTCGAGTACATAGATTTTCTCCCTCTGTCTCTCCGCGAAGGCGTAGGAACTGTAAACGCTCCATACGACCACCACGGAACACAGTACGAGAAAGACGATGGCAAAGAGACGTATCTGTCTGAAAGAGGTCTCAATGTTCTTCAATGACTTAAATTCCATTTTCGTTTTCTTTCTTGTCTTTGGTTTCACATTCAGAAGATTTTCCTCAACCGACCTGCGACGTTTCCGGCTGTAGCACCCACGGCACCGCCAGCCAGTGCACCGCTTCGGTTGGTGACGCTGTTCACGTTGCGGTTATAGTTGCCCATGCCTCCTGCCTGGATCACCCAGCTTGCCACTGTCGGCACGGTGAAGTAGCCGATGATGCCGATTATCATAAAGATGATATACACGCCGTCGCTGGAGTCCAGCGAGAAATTCGGGTCTGCCTGCATCCGCTCGATGTCGTTCTGGAGCATCAGCACCTGTATCTTCGCCAGTATGCAACTGAACAGGTCAGAGACGGGAAGCCACAGATACACTTGGATATATCGGCAGAGCCATTGGGTAAGTGTGGACTGAAAACCGTCCCATACCGATATGGCGAATGCCAGCGGCCCCAGTATCGCCAGTACGATGAGAAAGAACGTGCGCAGGGTGTCGATGACCAGTGCGGCAGCGTCGAACATCAGTTCAAGCACCTCACGGAACCAGTCGCGTATGCCCTTCTTCAGACTGTACATCCCACGCTCCACATACATGCCCGTCATGGTCACAAGGTCACCGGGCGACCAGCCCAGTTCCTCCAGTTGCTTGTCAAATTCCTCGTTGCTGACGAGGTAGGCGGTTTCGGGATTCCGCTTCATGGCCTCATACTCCAGTTTGTCCTTCTGCTCACGGTACTGCTGCATGTCCAGTTTCTCACCCTCCAGCATCGTTGCCACACCCTGCACGATGGGCGTCATCACTGCATTGAGCGTACCGAGTACCACCGTGGGGAACATCAGGATGCAAAGCCCGATGGCGAAGGGACGGAGCAGGGGGAACACGTCGATGGCCTCCGCACGGGCGAGGGACTGCCAGACACGGTAGGCTATGTAGAACAGTGCCCCCAATCCGGCTATCGCCCTCGCCACACCCGCCATGTTCGCACAGAGCGGCATCATCTCGTCGTAGAGACTGCGTAGCAGTGTGTGCAGGTTCTCAAAGTCGATGGCTAATAAGATATTCATCATACTCTGCTTTCTCCTTCCGGGTATTTACCAGTAACGCTGACTTGCATTGCCATATAGTCCGAACACACGGTCCAGGTCGTTCTTCTTCTTGGCACGGAGGTACGACACCGAGATGTTCTTGTTCGTGTAGTACGACACGAGGTTTCGGTATCGCTTCATGTCGTTGTAGCACTTGTCCACGACCTCCATGCGCTCCTTGTCGGTCATCGACAGTGTGGTGATGTTCACCACGTTCTTCAGTTCCGTCAGCACGTCGGTCGATTCCTCCAGCAGCTTCGTGTAGCCGAAGGCAATGGCGGACAGTTCCTCAACGGTGAAGTTCTCGTCCTGCATCATCTTCTGGAAGTTGTTCACGTAGATGTCGGTGATGTCGCCCACCATGACGATGGTCTGCTGCACCTTGCGGGCATCCTTCACCAGATTGTTCACGCTTTTCAGGGCATCGTAGTATTTCTTCGACTGCTCGTAGATCTTCACGGTCTCCTGAAAGTTCTTGATCATGTTCTGCGCCGTTGTCGAGGTCTGCACGATCTCACGGGTGGAGTTCACGATGCCCTGCGCCAGATTGGTAGGGTCAACGACCGTCCACTGCGCACTGGCCCTGCCGACGCACAGCGTCATGCAGAAGCTGATAATCACTAATGCTTTTGTTCTCATTCTTACTTTTGTTTAATGGGTAAATAAATAATGTTGATTGACTCACTGCCTGTTTCTTCTTTCATCAGCCAGCCTTTTGATGGCCAGTTCCATGTCGCCGCCGAGGTCTTCGGCAAGTGCCTGTACCTCCATCTTTTCCGTTTCCTCGGTTGTGTAGGCAAGGTACTCTTCGGGACTTACCTCTGTGGCATAGACAGCGGACTGCGTACCGCCAAGTCCTATCCATACTTCCTTGTAGAGCCGTGACGGGTCGTTGGCCTGGTTGATGCTCAGAATCT
>Ga0326512_10002934_pt1 | contig 12601 bp, 16 predicted proteins | sample 1_2617_0518_D_FD_203652 | JGI IMG/M metagenome (GOLD analysis project Ga0326512, IMG submission 203652) | Bovine rumen microbial communities from UC Davis, California, United States - 1_2617_0518 | ecosystem: Host-associated > Mammals > Digestive system > Stomach > Rumen | place: USA... | reverse complement strand
GACGAAGCATATTGCCTTGTAACATCTTCTTGAGCATAGGGATATTCTTATATCCTAAAATCTCATGATTGCCATAGCCTCCATAAATACAGAACTGCTGAGACCACATATAGAAATTCTTGAAAGCATGACCATCTACTAATCGGAGCGGTGTATACACATCTAATGGCTTGTTCTTAATTGGTGTACCCGTCATGGGTATCCACTGTATACTTGAGCCTGTGCGCTTCTTCATATCGAGGATTACTTTACCCTGTGTTGACGAAGGGGACATATTTTTATGGCATTCGTCTATAGCCACGATGCTTATATCACCATCAAGCATCATTTGTACAACGGCATCTTCTAATAGGAACTTCTTACCTTTTTTGGTTCTACCTAACGCCTCCACATTGGTTATAATAAAATAAGGCAGCTTAGGCGCTTCGGGATCTCCGTACTGATGCCCCATAACTATATCATCCAATTTATCTTGCCCTGAGCCGTTATATCGATACTGACCCTTGCGCTTACCTCTCGTTATTCTACGGGTGCCGAGTATGTAAGCCTGCTCCGCACCATTGGTGTGCTTGCTTATATCTTCAAGCCATGAATACTTAGCTGTATTTACGCAAGTGATTATCAGGCAATGACGATAACGATAACGTTTTCTTTGATATAACGCATAATTGATGACTTCCAAGGTTTTACCACAATTGTGAACAAATATATTGTTTGCCATGAAGTTATGATGCGGACCTGTGAGCTTTATATCATATGTCATTTCATCTCCTACACGGATAAACTGACGTACAGGAACAAATCGGCAATGTCGTGAACCATTAACACTGACCATATCATCTGTGGTTAAGTTTTGTGCTTCAACAAAACCTCTCTGCGTAAGTACTTCATGATCTAATGTGAGCTTTATACTGTACCCATTCATCAGCTCAAGTCTATATACAGTCTTGATGCCTGACTCTACAACATCTATTATTGTTTCACGGGTTATTGTGTTATCCGACGGATCACAACATCTGACTTTAAGTATACTATCAAAGTTATAGTGACCTTTAGAATGAGGCTTGTGGTATCGGTCATATAACCACTTCATACTTTGGGTATATCGATGGTCATTAATGTACAGTATAACATTAGTATCCCCCGATAAGCATCCCATATCATCGGCTAAGATAAAGCCTTTCTGCCCTTTAGCTTTAGCATATTTCAAAAAATCAATTTGATGCTCATACAGTTTACTACCGTCCTTGACGTATATATCTATATCAGATATATCTATGTCAGGTATTTTATCTGTGCTGTCTAATGATGCATTTTCATTCAAATGCTCGTCGGATACCACTTGCAGGGCTTTCTCATAAGGAGTATTTTTCACGCCATTGAGTAACCACCCTAAATGAGATGTGGGTATACTCCAATACTTACCCTGTGGATGCCACTCTCTGCCAGGTACATTCTTGACTATAGAAATCAACTGCGGATCATATTTAAACCGCAGTATATACTCATTGTCCTGTTGTATAGCGTAAAACATTATTTCACCTGCCCTATCTCTCGCTTAATTCTGTCTTCATATATCCACTCAAACTGTCCGTCACATACTGAGTTGATGTTGTATTTAGCGCAGTATATACATGGGAGTGAACAAGTCATATGCTCACGAAGCTCGTCTAACAGCTCCATAGTTTTCAGAAATAAAAACCTATATGAGCCACCGCTTGCATCCACAAGTTCTGATGTGAAATCGCATTTAGATACTTCTCCATCACAAGTACACCCTGTTTCGCATTTTCCATTCTTGTAGTGTCGGCAAGCCATATCAATATTCCTCCTTATATACAAGTTGCTGATTGCCACCTCGATCTTCGGTTATAAGCAATAATCTACTATCCCCCATTATGAAAGATGCAGGCACATTGTAATGTTCTGCAAGAGCTTTGATTTCTCTATCAGTAGGTCTTGATGCGCAACTGCGAAAATTTGATATTCTCATCGTTTTGCAACCTACCACCTTAGCTACATCTTCATTACTTTCAAGATGCATCATCATGAGCAGCTTCAGCCTGTATGCGAATTTCTCTTGTAAAATATTATTCCACATCAAGTATTACTCCTTTCGATAAACAGTTGCTTTAGTATATCACCTACGGTATCCATGACGAATAAGGTGTTATTGTCATGAGTATGTATTTCGGTATAAGCACCCCTACTACATACCGAAGCAATCATACATCTGTGAACACTAAATTGATTAAATGACAAATCAGTTAGTGTTATCATGAGCTTCACCCCTATCAGTCACAATGATTTTGGTCCATTGCTTTAATTCCCTAACTATCTCGGCAAATGAGCTTGATTTATCTGTCACTAAACTTATGATGTCAAACGCTTCATCTGTAGGTGAATGCCATAAGCGAAGCTCCATGCTCCCCCATTCAGAGTCATAATCGAACGATATAGAGTAATGCTTGGACCGTCCTATGGCTAACACGATACCAAATATCTGTAATACTTCTCCTTGGGATAAATTACTTTTCACAATACAGCCTCCTGTCAACAAATGCATCTTCTCTGTTCTTGCGTATCCAATAGTCCTTACGATAGGTTTCCTGATTGTGAGTACGATTATACTCTCTGCGTTCATCAGATTTAGCATCAGACCTTCTGATGATTTCCTCTCTCATAGACCCGATACCCCATAGAAGCATACAGGTAGCTCCTATCAGACAAAAAATTACTAATGCATTGTACATATTTATTTCTCCTTTACTAATTTGTTCTATAATGGATATATCCATCAATCACATTAACGACTCAAAATTATAGAAAAAAGGTCGAAGTGGTACGACTTCGACCTAAATATGAGAGATTATGAAAAATTTCGGAGATATATCCAACTTAGCAACCGAGAGATAGCACTATACTTGTGCATATATTACAAACAGCGTACCCTGTTCGTTGCTATATCATGCTATGGTAGCACCACAGAGCCATACCCAATCTGTACCACCCAGGTATCCCTGTCCGAGACCCTTAGCCTTTTGGAATGCCTTGATTGCATTCATAGTGTTATTACCTGCAATGCCGTCAGCAATACCACAGTTATATCCAAGGGAATTGAGCCTACGCTGTGTCCAAGCCACAAGCGGACCTCTGTCATTCTTCTCAATGGTGAACTTCTTGAGGACTTCGTATGTCTTGGGACCGAAGTACCCATCCAAAGTAAGAACGTAACCCTTCTGACGGAGTATCTGCTGAAGCTCCTTGATCTGAGCATCATACTTGTTGGAGTACTTGATGGTCTTATTCTTATCTTTATTATTGATCACTGTGATAGGTGTTACAGTCGGTGTAGCTTCACCTGTTACCGCACGAACCTGTGCCGCAGTGATACCATAGTATTTATAGAAGTCAGAGGTAACTGTATTATAGCCATATATCTCGTTACCTCTATAGATACGTCCTTTCATATCAAGATGTATCCATTGGTAATCTGAGGTAATATTAGCTATGCCCTTGAAGCCCATATCTTGCGCAATGCATGAGATTATTTTAGTGCTGATAGGCTTACCATCTTTACCATAGAAGCAAGCATCCACAGCATACCCATAAACGTGAGGTCCTGAGCCGTAACCTCCTACGCACCTATCATGATATGCACATCTGTACACTGAGGAGAATAATACCTTTGAGCAATGCATCTTCGTGAACAGTGCTTCAACCATATCTCTTATTTCTGTATAGAAATATGTAACATGGTTTCTTCCACACTTACAGCGTACTTCTGATGCCTTGATATGCGCAGATAACTGCGCTGTTGAACCGTAAGGTATAGTCAATCTTGACATATAAATTCCTCCTTTACAGACCTAAATCCTTTGCATCTACCCAACCGCTCAAAGCTTTGAGCTTACCTGCTCCGTCGGGATCACAGGTAACTGCGTAACGACCTGTCACCATAGTGTCATCCCACAGATACACATCACCACAAATAGTTGTAACGGACTTGGGTGCTACAGATGAAGGATAACACCATACGGGTTCTTCGATATGATACTTCTTAGCCTGCTTGGGCTTTTTAGCTTTGAGCTTTGCAGGAGCATCTGCCTCTATCTTGTCGGGAAGAATATCCTCTACTGCGGATACATCATCAATAAAGGACTTTGCTACCCCAGATGCATCTATCTTAGCTTCAACAGCATCTACAACTACAGTTTCGCCTGAAAGCTCAGGAGCTATGTCTGTAAGAGATGTGATCTCACCGTCATCTGCAACCGCATCTACTTCATCCGCAAGGACTTCGATAGTCTTAGATTTTCTTGTAGACTTACGCTTAGTTTTCGCAGGAGCTTCTTTAACTTCTGCTACATTATCATCTGTAATCTCAGGGAGAGCGGTAGCCTCTACCTCTGATACAGAAGTCTCTTCGATTGTAACTTTCTTCTTAGCCATGGTTTGACCGCCTTTCATGTTTTGTATAGACTGTACCACAACATCTTCGTCAGAATGCGGATACGAGCCTGCTTATATTCGTCTTTCACATTATTATACACATATTTAAGGTTGTGAGCTTCTTTGCTTGCATAAAAACTGTCGTATACGGCTTCGCATATTTCTCTATCTTCTATAGAACAGAATATATCTCGGATTTCCGATGCTTCGGACTCCCATTTTGCGATTTGTTTGAGCTTAGGTCGTGTGCCATGTAATGAGTGTGTTATAGCTTCCGAGTGTAGTATCAGATCATCATATTCTTTAGCCATATCCCGTGCATCCCTTGCTACATCCAATACCAATGAATACTTATTAGGTTGTGTCTCAAGGAACTTACGGAATTTATAATCGTCCTGAAATGACATTATATACTCTTCGCACAAGTAGGTCCGATACCTAACTCAATAGAAGCAGGATTAGTAAGTGGTCTGCCACATCTGCTACACACGCCCTCATGCATTAGGTGCATACGGTCATCCCTATACCCATCGTTCAACATCATCTTGAAGATATACGCAAGCCCCTTTATTGTCGCAGTATCTTTGGAGAATTTAGACTTTTTTGTAAGCTTAAAGCACCCATTTCTATACATACCAACGTACAACCACAGATTATTGTCTGCGAGGGTATGTATGAACATAAGATCATCGCCTTGCTTCCTATCCTCGGGGGCTTCAAACTTGTATGTATGATGCTCATTCGATACATCTGATTGCAAAGTTACTACGCCATGACCTCCGAAAATATAATTATGAATACGCTCACTACCTATAAGTTCTGCTCTGTATTTTGAACTATTGTACATAAGAACCTCCTTTTTAGGACATTGATGTTTCGTTCTTATGTACATTAACGACTCAAAATGTATAGAAATCGGGAGTTATCTCTGCGTGAACTACCCTTTGTCTAAAGCCAAAGGGCTTCTTGCTTCAACGTCCTCGTAACCTCAGACTCCACAAGCGTAAATTCCGATAGTTCCTACCGTACTAATGGTATATTAGACTGCTAATAATCCTTGCTTTAGAATGTTCTTAGCAGCGTTAATATCTCTGTCGTGTGTTGCTCCACAATCAGGGCAAGTCCACTCTCTAACTGACAAGTCTTTAGTCTCAGGATTTACACAACCGCAACAACTACACGTTTGACTGCTCGGATAGAACCTATCTATCTTTGAGATAGTCCTACCATACCAATCAGCCTTATACTGTAGTATTCCTACAAACTCACCCCACGAGCAATCTGATATTGACTTTGCAAGGCAATGGTTCTTTACCATTCCCGCCACGTTCAAGTCCTCCAAACAGATTACATCATATTTACGAATCAACTCAGTAGAAAGCTTCTGTAAGAAGTCTGTACGCTGATTTATTACCTTATCCCATGCTCTTGCCAACTTTATTCTTGCCTTATTATGATTATTACTACCCTTTGACTTTCGGGATAGTTTTCTCTGTAACTTGACAATCTTCTTTTCAGATTTAACAAGATATTTAGGATTAGAAATTTTTTGACCATCGGAAGTGATTGCAAAATCTTTGATTCCTAAATCAATGCCTACATTACAATTAGTTTTATCCAGCAACTTACAATCTTCTTGCTCTACAAGAACTGAGCAGTAATATTTACCACTTGCTGACTGGCTTATTGTAGCTGATTTGATTTTGCCTTCAAAACGTCTTATACCTCTTGCTTTTACCCATTTAATCTTCGGCAATTTAATCTTACGATTATCAAAATCAACCTCAATGTTTGAACAAGTGATATTTGTTTTGTAAGACTTGCGATTATTCTTCTTGCTTTTGAATTTAGGAAATCCTTTGTGTTCCCTAAAAAACTTTTGATATGCTGAATCAAGATTGATAACAGCATTATCTAAGGCAAATTTATCAACTTCTTTAAGCCATTCATATTCTGCTTTGAGTGTGTGGTTCTTATAATTGTTTACATCTATCTTAGACAAAGACACTTCTTCGGTTTTATACTTGTCTATCTTATATGCCAAACATTGATTATACACGAATCTCACGCAACCAAACGTCTTTTGTATGAGCAACTCCTGTTCTTTATTGGGATATAGTCTAAACTTGTAACTTTTCAACACTGCTATCACCTCTTTTCTTAATTATAATATAACACTAATTTCTAACGTTGTCAAGTATTTTTGTGGCTTACCCACCGTCTAAAGCCAGTGGGATTGCGCCACTCATTTTATTCTTTTCAATTCAAAATCCCTGACATTTTTAAGTGTACGAAGCCAATAGTTAAGTTCCTGTTGCATATCTGTAGCCAAGTTAGGATAATTGTTCTCGATAGCACATATAATTTTATCAAATACAGGATATATGATCTGCTCACCTGTAATTTCAATACATGGACTATGTTCACCACTCAAATCAAAATCTCCCTCGACTACGGGCTGACACGATGGCATACGATATACACTGTTAGTAAGCTCAATCAGCCAAAGACCAAGCTTATCTACCCACTGAGCCGCTTCATACAACATATTTCCTGTCATATAAAACAACCGTGTCACTCTTGCACACTCCCAATGCAGAAGCTGTATATCCATATAGAACTGCACTGCGGCGCACAACAGATTTTGTACTGAGTATATTCTGAAATCCTTCATCTCAATATCTATGGGATTTATATCATAGTCATCACCACAGTCAACAATCTCAAACGATATAGGCTCTTCAGTGATGTTATCCACTAACTCGGTATCCAACAGAGCATCTAAGTCGGTATAAGCTTCTGTCAGATCATAACTTGCCTTGATTGCAGTCAGCTTAATGGATGTTTCTTTAGCTGATGTAATGCGTTGCAATGTGACTTGCATAGATTTTGATGATTTGATACCGAAAGCCAACTTTGTTTCATCATCGAGTCCCGAAAGCAGAAGCTTCTCGGCTGTAGCCCACATATCTTTAACCTTGACATTGGTAGCGGTCTCCTTGACTGTTACATCGTTAAGATTTGCCGTGACTTCCATTTTAGGTATTATAGCATTATTATCCTTGAGAGTAGATTTATCATCGCCCTCTGCAAGTTGTATAGTTAAAGTGTACGGAACAGGCGCACTTTTGTTAGCCTGTTCTACATACGAAGCTTTGAATGTATACACACCGTCCGACTTTTTCTTTACAGACTTCTCATCAATGGTAGTATGACTTTTCTCTATATCCGAAGCCCCAAGATAATTGAACAGCTTCTCGGATATACTCTTAATAGCATTCAGCACATTTTTCAATATACCTGCCTCTACAGTAGCCATATATGATTACCTCCTACATATGAATAAAAAGGGATAAACCCTGTCAATTATATACAAGGTTTATCCCTTTGTCATATATACGTTGTAAAACTTACTTCTTGTTAGCAAACCTCTTTACGGTCTTGCCAACAGGCTTTCTTGTTCTTGAAGCAGAAATCTTACGGTTGGACTTCTTGGCTCTTACTGACATCTCTACGACCTCTTCATCGCCCTCTGCCTCTACTGTAAAGGTCTCATCGCCTACTGCAAATGTAACTTCGTTCTCGTCTGCTGTAACTTCAACGTCCTCGCCTGTTACCTCTGCGATAACCTGAGCTACGTCCTCAACCTCAAAGAGAAGGTCTGTAGCCTCGGGAGCGATCTCAGTCTCAGCCATGACTCTGCGCTTCTTATTGTCTCTTGCAATCTTCATATGGAAGCCTCCAATCATTATAATATTAATTAAGAACTCTTAATTTACTTGGTTTAGCTTTCAGCTCATTCCTTATAGCTTCAAGCTCTGCATTACCCTCACTGAGTAATTTGTCACCATCATTAGTGACATTTGATCCGTTGATTATGTACTTACTACGGGTACGACCTAATGACACTTTTGCAAAGGCTAAACCCATACGCAGTAAATAGTTAATCCATGTAGGCTCTAAAATTTCAGATACATCAGAGAATATAGGTACATATCTCACAGTAACCATAGCAGGAATAGGCGCACGATGCGTTACATATACAACTTGATTAAGCTGATCATACGTCCACTGTAAATCAGTAGATAACGCATTCCGCACTTGTTGTAGTGCCATTTGGCTCATTATAGGATCAATATTGATGCCTGTACCTTGACCGTACCCACTTGCCATATTCACCGAAGCGGCTACCTGAAACACATTTGAACTATCAAACGATGTCAGACTTAATCCTAACCTTGGCTCTGCTGCTTGAACATACAGCACGTTTACGGTATTTATACCGAGTGCCTTGAGGTCAAGTCTTGTAGCATACGGCACTGTTTTATTAACAGGTGTTTTCATGTACTCCTTCAGTTCGGTGAACGCAAGGTCTACTGCTTCTGATATGTCAACATTCTCAATGTTCTTATTAGCAGGGAAGCCGAGCATAAAATTAATTTTCGATATGTACTCTTCCATTAACATATATACTCAGCCTCCTAACTAATTATTGCCGTTTAGATGTTATTCTGTCTCAGTCACTGTAACTGTGAAGCCCTGATCCTTGAGTTGCGCACCAGCGGTCATATACCAGAATGCCTCCTCATAAGTGTCCACAGTGAATGTAACTTCCTTAGCACCTTCAACACCCTCGGAATCTGTGCCAACTACAGCAAGCTTGAACTGTGCAAGCGGTACAGGGAAGGGGAATGATGTTGATGCATAAGGCTCCATGATATTGAGCTTACCGAAGCCTGCTACGTTTGTGTCATACACAGTACCCTCAAAAGCAGGGGTATCAACATATGAATTAGTAGGAACATACAAAGCGCAAATAGGATTTACGAAAGGTATGTTTGTAGGAGCCTCGGGTCCCAGATATACGATCTTAACTGTATAAGCCATATTTCAAACCTCCTCAGAGTTTATAGATTTATTATCTATAGCTGACAGCCTTTGTACAGACTGTCAGCTAAGAATTTGTTGATTAGAATGTGCCGATCAAACGTCCCTTTACGATTGTGTCAGGATTTACGATTTCCATAGCCTGCATAGATACATAGCCCTGCTGTACAGAAGCGTTAGCAAGACCGATAGCATCTGTGCTTGTGAAAGGCATATACTCACCGAACAGAGCAGAACATCTACGAATGTCGTTGCCCTTGCAACCCATAACCCAAGTATCAGGGTCATAAGTGGGATCACAGAGAATAGAATCGAACTGATCAAGACTACCGAGCCTGTAAGGACCTACGTTATCAGCAGTAGAAGCTGCCTTGAAGCCGTTAATCATCTTGAGGTATTCTGCTGTGTTTGTACCTACGATGAGGAAGTTAGGCTGTGCAAGTCTTGTTCTCTGATAAATCGAAGCCGCAGCCTGTCCGAGCTTGAGCTTGAACATATTGAGGTAATCAGAAGGAACTACGCTACCAGACTTAACGGGTGATGCATCCCAGTTGTACTGAGGATTATAGGTTGCGGCATCTGAGAGAAGCTTAAAGCCTGCTGTGTTAAGCTCTGCTGTAAGCTCACCGAATGCGGCTTCCTTAGACATCTCACCGATGTTAGCGCCGTACTCCTGAGAAGCAGCGAATGCGCTGTATACAGACCAGTAACAAGATACCTCACGGGCTGTAGCCACAAGGTTGATCTCGTCGAGCTGAAGGTCGATCTTACCCATAGAGGCACCATACTCACCCTGAGTGTTAGGACCTACGGTCTCGTTGTCGTACTGATATGTAGCCTTTACATCATCACCTGCGGCGATTGTGATTGCCGAGCTGAGTGTGAAGGAACCAGTAGCATAGTTGATTGTACCTGCGGAAGCTCCTGCTGTTGTCAGGAGATTACCTGCTCCGTCATCGGTAAATACTGTAGCTACGCCGCTGACAGTACCTACGATAGTAACTGAGCCAGGAAGTACAGGGATGTATGCGAGTGTACCTGTTGTGAAAGAACCTGCTGTGTTAGAAACAAGCTCGTTCTTGATAACTCTGCCCGTGAAGTTAGGATCAACACCCTGAGCGTTTACGAAGGGGCTTGCAAGAATTGTATTTCTTGTAGTCTCGCCCTTTGTGTTCTCGGTCTTTACCTTGAAGTAAGGGATGAGTTGCTGACGGCTCTTCATAGCGACTGTACCGAATACATCAGTAAGCAGAAGCTTCTGTGTGAAGATGGGGAGCAGTTCCATGAAATCAGGCTTTGCTGCAATATTGGAAGTATTTGTAGCGGCTGTGATTGCACCGCCACCGTTTCTTCTATAATTAGCGGCAATTGCCTGTGTGAATGCTCTCTGCTCAGGTGTCAGTGATGCCATGATAGCATTGTACTTAGCCTGTGAAGCTGTACGGGGTCTTGCGTTTCTGTTTCTTGCGGCAGATGTAATAGATGTACCTGCGGTAATTGATCTGCTTGCAGTCACAGGTCTGCGATTAGCGCTTCTGCTAAGGTTCTTAGCTGAAGGGCTGAATTTCTTCTTAATTGCCATAAGAATTTCACTCCTTTATTATAATGTGATAAGATCATCAGTATCGTCAGCCATATACACATCATCAATCTCGATTGACGGGTCTATGCCTGCTGAATTAGTAGCACCAGCAATCTTATCCTGCAACTCATGTACAGTAGTAGCTGATGTGATTTGAATATCATCAACGCTCACACCTAACGCATTAGCATATATGTTTGCATATGCATCTTGATATTCTTGCAGATTAGCCTCGCAAGCTTCTAAATCAGCTCTGAGCTTTTCTATATCTTCACCTAAGTCAGATGCCGCACGGTCCTTTTCTCTACTTGCAGTAACAGTTTTACGCATATCAGATTTAAGACTTGCGATGATATTGTCCTTCTGAGTGATTTCAGCATTGTGCTGTTCTACAGATGCGTTGACTTTCTTCTTATATATAAGGTTAGACTTTTTCTCAGCATCAAGTTGCTTCGCCAGAATTGAGTTTTTCCGCTCCACAGCTTCTTTCGATGCAGTTACTCGGTCTAAACATACTTGAATATCGGACATCTGTGCCGCAGTAATGCGTTCAATTGCAGATGCCCTACGCTTATTAGCGTATACAGAAGACCTGAGCTTGGACTTTAAATCCCTAATCTCTCTCTGCTGAGATGCAATCACCTCTTGGCTATCAAGATACATATCTGTCATTGCCTCAAGCTTCTGCTTATCTATATTTAAGGTTTGAGCTGATTTGATATTTTTAGCTCTCTGCGCAAGCGATGCATATGTATGTGAGTTAGGTGCAAACTGCGATTTAAGTACATCAATCGCCTCCACACTTGTAATATTATCGATTTCGCTCTCTACAGCGGCACACACACGCTGATACTTCTGTCTTTGCACAGGGTCGGTAGACGCTGCAATAGCTGTGAACTCAGGAACACTTTCAGGATATGCAGGAAATGCTACAAGATCAAATCCCCTAAACATAAATGTATCAGGGTCAACCACACTACCTACTAAATCACCTGCTCCACGGATACTTATACCAAATACCACGCCAGCATCCTGAAGCCTCTTTACAATACGTCCTACAGGGGTATTTAATAGATCCATAGTTACATATACTTTGCCGTTATCCTCTATACGCATATCGGTCAGCACACAGCAGGCACGTTCAAAATCTGCACACAACGGGTCCTCAGGATGTCCTAAGTATGTCAGATACCACTTATACTTAATGCCACGCTCATACTCATCAGAGGCAAGCACATTCTCGATAAGCTCCCTGGTGATGTCCATGCCATTCAGATTTGTAATATTAGTATCTAATGCCTCTCCTGCGTAAGTTCCGAGTATGGAAATATCAGAATTAATGAGATCCTTATCCATATAGTTACACCTCACTTTAGTATCTTCGCTACAAGCCTAACAGCACCGCCAACAAGCAAAGTTTTCAATGCTTCCTTGACTATGCCTGACTCTATAGGCGAACTGTTATCTATATCATTGATAGCATCATCGGCTATCTCTGTTATTTCAGATAATGCCTGCTCCGAGATTTCCACCACATCTGTAGGCTTCTTGATACTATAGCTTGAATCCCCAATGGTCAGCGTGATAGCTCCGTTACTGTCAGACATATTGATATTTTTATCAGATAGTTCATCTATCTGAGCTAACAAGTCCACAAGACCTGCCGAAGTGAATACAACC
>Ga0326512_10002933_pt1 | contig 12601 bp, 30 predicted proteins | sample 1_2617_0518_D_FD_203652 | JGI IMG/M metagenome (GOLD analysis project Ga0326512, IMG submission 203652) | Bovine rumen microbial communities from UC Davis, California, United States - 1_2617_0518 | ecosystem: Host-associated > Mammals > Digestive system > Stomach > Rumen | place: USA... | reverse complement strand
AAGCCCCGGAAGGAAGTCAAAGCTGTATGACCGTTGCAAGGCGGCAGGAGCATCTATTGGAGACCTAAAGACACAGGTTGATTTTCTTATATGGGAATTGGGGCATTCTTACCCGGCTGTGTGGCAGCTTTTGACCACAACGCACGATATCCGCAAAGCATCGGATACGGTGCTGACAAAGTTTGAAATGCCTGCTGACGTTGGTCAGAGTGTACAGGAAACCCGTTATAAGTATGCAAGGGAGATTTACAATCAGGAGCATACCGTAACGGCGGAAACCATAATCAACATCTTCCGGGGATGGTTGGGTTACAACGAGGCAACTGGAGCGCACAGGCTAATCATTGATCTCTATAATGCTTATTGCGCAATTCACGGTTATCCCAGAGGTTACAAAGTACAATATACAGACCCATGGTGCGATCCCTGTTTATCTGCGGCTTACATCAAGGCAGGGGCGGTCGATTTGATCGGCGGCGTTGAGTGCGGCGTTGAGGAGCATGTGCAGATTTTCAAGCGCAAGGGTATCTGGATTGAGGATGGCACGATAACCCCGAAGCCGGGTGACATCATCGTGTACAACTGGAACACAAGCACGCAGCCGAATGACGGTTATTCTGACCACATCGGCATTGTGGAGAGTTGCACTGGCGGCAGGATAGTAACGATTGAGGGCAACTATCAAGATTCAGTCTCCCGGCGATACCTTAACGTTGGTGACGGATACATCAGAGGATACGCACGCCCCATATACGCACAGAAAGCGGCAGAGAACGGCGTTTCTGTTGCGGATGATAAAATATACCAGTTCGGCGTTGAAACGGTCAGAAAAGGCTCTCAGGGGGCTTGCGTGATGCTTTTACAACGTCTTCTCTGCGGTTGGGGGTATACACCCGGAGCGATAGATGGGGATGCGGGGGAAATGACAGTTTCCGCTCTCATGGCTTTCCAACGTGACCATAAAGGGCTTGCGGTAGATGGTATCTGCGGTAAGTACACATGGGCGGCTCTGCTTATGGTATAATGGCTCTGAGGAGGGCTGACTATGGGAGACAGAAATGTAAGCTACATTGTACACGAAGGTATGATGGACGTTGACGTGCTTGCCGTGGTTGACGAGTTGATGGAAGCGTTGGCAGTGCTTAATCCGAGGCTGTATGATGGCGTGATACGGAATATGGAAGACCGGGCGTAAAAACCCGGTTTTTCCATGCTCAAAAATAATTTAAAAAAAGATTAGAAAAGGTGTTGACAATAATCTAAAATAAGATTATAATGATATCAGAAACAAGGAAATGAACCACACGGAAGGGAGATATGACATGACATTTAAACAGGCATACGCAATAGCGATGGAAAAGAGCGAGGAATTTCGCAAACATGACGCAAGGGTTAAGGAAGCGAAAGCGGCAGGCGGAGACGAAATCAGAACGTCGTGTATGATTTTCGCAATCGGGGATGAGACATTTTATTACGGTTATGACTGCGGCATGATGAGGGGCAAGCACAACCCCAACAGAGCGGCGGTACTGATCAACCGGGGCGAAGCACTGATAATCGAGTAAAACACAATGGGGGCGAAAGCCCCCGGAAGGGAGAGGACATGAAGGACTTCAGCAATCAGTTTTGGACACGCTATGACGAACTGCTTGACGCAGTAGAGGGCATGGGATACACAGTGGAATACGCCACGGATGAGTACATCATCGTGACGGATGAGGACGAGGACGAATACACACTGTACCTTGGATGGGCAGGAAGAACAATGTGGATAAAGGAAGTGAGGGCGGCATAAAGCTACCCTCTTTTTTATTGCCAAAGTAAAAGCCGGGGTTTCAGTTCCCCGGCTCGTTGTCTTTCCATGCGATCAGATCCCCCGGCTGACACCGCAGGAGTGTACAGACAGCGTCCAGTGATTTTGATCCGATCATCTTTCCCTTCCGCATACTGTTTACAGCGGACTGCGAGATCCCACACTTTGGATTTTGGTACAGCCACGTTTGGTTGTAACCGATTTTCTTTAGTTCCTCAAGTACGTTTACTTTGTATATCAGCATAGTAAAAATCCTCCTTCCTGTATGAGTATAGCACATCCGGCGGCGGCAGTGCAATAAAAATAATTTGAAAAAAGATTAATCTACCTATTGACAATAATCTAAATTAAGATTATAATGATACCAGAGTTAAGGAAATGAACCACACACCGAAAGGAGATAAGGAAATGAAAAAGGGTTACACGGTTGAGGTTATGAAGGAAAGAGAAGACGGCAAGGGTTATTATGGGAGCACCTGCTACAACTACAAAACGATTGAGGAAGCAAGAAACGACATGAAGCGCCTTTGGGCGGATAAGTTTTGCATACTGACCGAGTGGATGCAGGACGGCGGCTTCGGGGACTATGAGGTTGAGATTGAAAGACAGAACTGGTAAGCAAGGCGATGGGGGCGCAAGCCCCCGGAAGGGAGAACGGATATGAATAACGCACAGATCGTACTTATGGAGAGCATCAAGCTGATGGAAGCAGGGCTGATCGGCAAGACCGGGAGACAGTTTGAGGTCACGATGGCGGATGGAAGCAAGAAGATGTTGGACGAGCCCGAACCGATACACACATTTCAGCACTGGAAAAGCCTTGGCTACTCTGTCAAAAAGGGTGAGCACGCAGTCGCAAAGTTCCCGGTATGGAAGCACACAGCAAAGCAGAAGACCATGACGGACAGCACAGGGGTCGAGATCCCGTACGATGATGTAAAAATGTTCATGAAGACAGCAAGTTGGTTTTCGATGGCACAGGTTGAGAAGATTGAGAGGGCGGCGAAATAAAGCCGCCCGGAAGGGAGCAGGATATGAGAGAGCGCATTGCAGACTATACGGACGGCATGAGCAAGTTCACGGTATATCACAATGACCGTACTGGTTATTATGAGGCACAGCACGAGTACAGCAAGCACAGCAAACCGACAATCTACAGTATGGATTTCCGCAGAATGGAATACGAGATGGCAAAGCGTGGATTCACAAAGGTACATGGGGAATGAAGCCCCGGAAGGGAGACAGCATGAAAGAATATGTTTACGGAATGCGGCTGAGGGGGTTCGCCCCCGGCTGTCAGCCGATGGAAGGCTTGTTGGAATGGAAGGACGCAACAGGCACAAAGTATTATGACCTGCTTGTATATAGCCGCAAGCTGACGGACAAGGAATGCAGGGATTACGAGTTGGATTATGTTGGATTAAACGAGTAAAAGCATCCCACTTGTAACGCACTTGTCACAAAGCGGCAGAAACAGCCAGTAAAACCGGGCGTTGACCGATACCCATTTGATAACAGACACAATAACGAAGGAGCGGAAGAAACCGTGTAAAATCGGTGCTTCCGCTCTTTCTGCGTTGACGTAGACAATCGAAAACTGCCGTCTACTTGTCACAACTTGTCACAAGTTGGGCAAGCTGATCAGTTCTATGGATGCACGCAGTTCCTCAAGCGTCCTATGCCCATATACGGCGTTGGTGATATCTCCCCCGAATGAGTGACCCAACATCCGCTTCCGATCCGCCTCGGGCACATGGTACTTTTCACACAGCCGGGAGAAGGTGTGACGGCAGTCATGCGGAGTATGTCGGCTGATATCCAGTGCGGCACATGTCAGATCTATTGTGCGCCTGATGGATCTGTCGCTCATGCACAACAGCTTCATGCCACTTTTGATCAAAGGCTGGATTGCGGAGTGTATCGGTACAATACGGTTCTTCCCTGCCGCTGTCTTCACGCCGCCCCGGAAATACATCTGATTCGTGTTGACTTCCATGTCCTTATACGCTGTCACCCGGAAGCCCGAATAGCACATGATAAGTATGCTTGCAACATTCGGGGCATCCTTATGTGCCCAAAGTATGGACAGTTCCTCATCTGAGAACGGTACTCCATGCCCTGCGTCCTTGGCGTTGGGAACGTGAAGCAGTGCAGACTCGTCTCGCTGAATGTACCCACGGCTGACTGCGTACCTGTAAATCTGTTTAATGTACGTCACGGATTTAGCCCTGATGGACTCGCTTTTAATACCGTTGACCGTCTCCTGCAACCTTTGGAGTGGTATGCTGTCAAGGGCAAAGGGATCTAAGGTCGCAACGTGACTGCGCACAACCTCATCGCCTCTATGGGTCGATTCTGACAGTACCCTTGGAGCGTTCTGACCGTACTTGTATTCCATGTACTCGTCAGCCACAGCCCCAAAGGTACGCCCTGCGGATGATGCGCCGATGGTAGACAGCACCCGGCGGCAGAACGCATCGAGGTCGGCATAGGACGCTTGTTTCTCTTTGGCTACATCATATTCCATGCCGGGATAGTATTTCCCTTGATGCCACGCCACAAGGCAGGCAAAAGCCGTGTACCAGTCGGCGCAATAGCATATTGCCTTTGGGGTGATGTATCGCCCTTTGTCGTTGCACTGGGTCGCTGGTGGATGTACTGCGTATGGTCTGGATCTGCCCGACCCAAGGAAGCGTATACTGCCGTACTAATAGCCGTTTGGAAGGTTTGGATGTTTCTTCTTACTTGGCATTGTATCACCTCCCCTTCACTTTTTTCTGCACCGCCGTTATATTTGTGGTATACTTGTGGCAGAACAGGAAATTGTTCTTCTTCATTATTTTGTATTTCTCCCTTCTTTTTTGTGGGATGCCGCCGTCAACGGTATCCCATTTTGCATCTTGTATAATGCCCTCTGTACTATACCCAATAGGAGGACTATACAATGGACAGAAATGAACTTACAGAAGATGAAAAAACTGTGATTGATGCATTGAGGGAAGACCCCGAATTCATCCGGGATCTTGCCGAGATCTTAGGACAGCCAGAGCGGCGGCAACCGCAGCAGTCCTCAGATCCGGGGGAGCATCCCGGAGCATCATAATAATCTGTTCCTCCACATCGGAAAGCCTGTCACCATCTACGGTGATGGGCTTTTTCTTTTCCCTGTCTCCGAGACCCGTCAGCAGGTACTCAACATTCACGTCCAAGTAATCCGCTATCGTTTGGAGTGTGGTTATTTTCGGCATTGTTTTCCCCGTCCGCCATTGTGAGTATGCTGATGGGGTTATACCGCAGGCGGCATAAAATTCACCTTTCGACAGTCCCTTTTCTGCAAGTAAAGCATCAATCCTAGTCACAACGTCCGGCTTCATGGTCTGTCTCCTTCCGTTAAGTAATTCTAAAAAAATATAAAGAAACGCTTTACATTAAGCGGTACTTAATGTATAATATCATTGTGGTTGAGATGTGAAGCACTTCTTAACTACATAATACAAAAATCGGCACATGCGTTCAAGCGCAACTTTATGAAAGGAAGGTGAGATATGGACATTAAAGGAGCAAGGCTACAGGCAGGATTAAGGGTGACGGAAGTTGCAAAGGCAATGAATGTTACAGAGGCTTGCGTGTACCAGTGGGAAGCAGGAGACACCGCACCGAAGATTGACAAGCTAGTTAAACTTGCCGAGTTGTTCGGCGTAACGGTTGATGAACTGCTGAAGGGCGCATGACATGGAAAGGGTCAGCGTAAAGGAAGCCGCTCAGATCCTTGGCTTATCTGAGGATTATGTGCGATACGCACTCCGCCGGGGAGAGTTGCCAATAGGCAGAGCTATAAAAGGCAAGGGGCGGCATTACATCTATTTGATTTACCGTGATTTGTTAAGAAGGGAGATAGGGGAATGAGACAAAGTGAATTGATCGAACTGTACGCCAAAGTACGGTTCTGTCTAATCGTAACAGCCCCAATTGCGTTTTGGGGCTTCGTATACTGGCTGACAGGCGGTGAGATGCTTGTTTCAGTTGTATTTGGGCTGACACTGGTGTTACCACTCTTGGATGCCCTGCCGGGGAAGGCAGAAGTAAAGCATAGTCTCATGGCTGAGCGGAAGCGGCAGGAGAACATCTGGTTCCGAATGATATGAAAAGACCCCGGCGCACAAGGGTAAGCGCAACCGGGGAGATTAAGGGATACAGTGATTATATCACGGAAAGGGACGAAATGAAAGAAAGAATGATTGAGGTATTCAGACTTGCCTTTGATGTCAACGAGGCTTGTGAAAATGTCCTTGTGTGCTTTGATTACTCAAGGATGGGAACAGTTTTGTCTATCCGTCAAAACGGCGAGGTTACAACGTACTGGAGTACAACAGACTATTTTGCTTCCGACTGGATCGTTGATCCTGACTTTGAAAAAGCAGAAGTGGCGTTGAAAGCAATTCTGAAGGAGGAGAAGACGGCATGATGAATGTACCGGACAACGCTGATCTGTACGATATGTACGACAGAGAACAGGAACGCTTAAGCAGGCATGATAAGGAAGTGGTCACGGAGTGTGACCTGTGCGGTAAAGAGATCTACGAAGATGAAGATTATATGTACATCGAAGCATGGGATAAATGCCTGTGTGAAGATTGTGCGACATTCAAACTGGATAAGATGTGGAGGAATGGAGAATGACGATTTACGAAAAGATGCTTGGCATCACAGCAGAATTACAGACGGTAGCAAAAAACCTTATGGTGGGCGAAGGCAGGAACCAGTACAAAGCCGTTTCAGAAGGTGACGTGCTGGCGGCAGTTAAACCGCTTGAGATCAAATACGGAGTCTATTCGTACCCGGTCAAGAGAACGGTTATCGACTCCGGGGAGATCGTATCCAAGAATGTCTACAAGGGGGAAGAAAAGGAAACACGCCGTTTGTGGCTGAGAGTGGAAACGGTGTACAGGTTCGTGAACACCGAGAACCCCGATGAGTACATCGAGATAACAACATACGGTGATGGCGTTGACAGTCAGGATAAAGCACCGGGCAAGGCGATGACCTACAGTGACAAATACGCACTGCTGAAAGCATACAAAATCCAGACCGGAGATGATCCTGACGCGAACGCTTCAGAACCACTGGCACGGATCGAGAAGAAACCGGCAAGCGAAGTGACGAAAAATGTGATCAGGACAATCTGTGAAAAGCACGGTGTAAACCTTGAGAAATGGCTGACTCAGATCGGCACGACCATGGAAACGCTGCAGGAAGACACGGCTGCAAAGATGCTGTCAACACTGAAGAGCCGTTTCGGGGATGACTGATGCAAGGCACAGGAAGGCTGATGAAGACGGAAGTCTTCTACAACTACAAAACGAAGACAACGCTTCTGCCGATTATGGTTGATGGCGATGCCACAGCCGACATTAACGATCTGATGGATTGCGAGTCGCTGGACATCAAAGTCACAAAGCATCGCAAAAAGAGGTCACTGGATGCCAATGCTTTACTGTGGGCATGCTTGGGAGATATAGCAAGTGCGCTCCGGGCAGACAAGTGGGATATCTATTTGAAGATGCTCAAGCGGTACGGCAAATACACTTACATCTGCGTCAAACCAAAGGTCGTGGAAGCTGTAAAACAACAGTGGCGTGAATGTGAAGTGATAGGCAAGGTTGATATCAACGGTGCGGAAGCGGTTCAGCTACTCTGCTATTTCGGATCAAGTACCTACGATACAAAAGAGTTCTCGGCACTGCTTGACGGCGTGATTAGCGAGATGAAAGAAATCGGGCTTGCGCCGCCGCCAAGTAAACACGTAAAGGAAGCGTTGGAACAATGGACAAAATCACATTCAACAGCCCCGGCTTGAAGCCGTGGGAAGTATGCCCCGGTTGTGCGGTATGCGGCAGTCCGTATACAGAAGTACACCATATCTTCCCCGGTACGGCAAACAGGGCGCAGTCAGAGAAATACGGATTGACTGTTAGGCTCTGCCGGGAACACCACGAGGAAGCACATAAACGCCCGAATAAGGGGCTTGACCTTGAACTTAAGGAACAGGCGCAGAAATACTGGGAAAGCCTTTATGGGGGCAGAGAACGCTTTATAAAGGCATTTGGAAGGAGTTGGCTATGAAAGAAATCAAGTTAAGCACAGATTACACGGAACTGATCAATCTGCTAACAGATGATGAGGCAGGGATCTTGTTTAAGACCATCATGCAGTACGCAAGCATTGGAATGGAAAACGAAATCATTGTTACCGTGGATAACGACATGACAGTTGCCACAAGGATACTGTTTGAGGTTATCCGCCGGGATATAGACGCTCAAGAAGAGGGGTAATTATGAAAGGCACCTTTATTCTCTACACAGAGATGCACGAGCAAATGGATCTGCTGACAGATGAACAGGCAGGGAAATTAATAAAAGCTGTTTTTCATTACAAAGCTGACATGGAACTGCCGGAAATGGACAGTGTGACTGCAATGGTATTTGCCTTTATCCGTCAGAAGCTCGACCGGGACGAAAAGAAATACGATGAAGTGTGCGAGAAGCACAGGCAAGCCGGGGCAAAGGGCGGCAGACCAAAAAAAGCAAATGGTTCTGAAGAAAACCAAGAAAAACCAAATGGTTTTTTAAAAACCAAGAATAACCAAGAAAAACATGATAATGAACATGAACATGATAATGAACATGAACATGATAATGAACATGGTAATAATAAAACCCTTAAGCGCACAGGTGCGCAGGGAACAGCTTCTCAGATGGTCATTGATCATGGTTTTTCTGACCCGGTACAGACGGCAGTCCTTGACTGGCTGAAGTACAAGACCGAGAAAAGGCAGGGGTACAAGGAAACAGGCTTGAAGTCACTTTTAACTGTTATACAGAAACGGATTGACGAGTTCGGGGAAGCGGCAGTTATCAGATGTATTGAGGACAGCATGGCGGCAGGTTGGCAAGGGATTGTTTGGGATCGCATCAAGGGCAAGCCGCAGGAGAAGAAAGACCGCTATGCGGAAATCAGATCATGGTTTACGGAGGATGCAGGGTAATGACTGGCAAGGAAGATTTTATGAAGCTAGTTACCATACTGAGGGCGGCGTATAGCAGTGAGAAGTTCATGCCCGACAAGCAGTCAGCCCTTGTATGGTACGAGATGCTCAAGGACATTGATTACCCGGTGCTGATGCAGGGATGTTACAAGCTGATACAGAGCAGTCCATATCCGCCGACCATTGCAGACATCCGGGCATCCTGCGCAAGCCTCACGGCAGAGCCGCAGCGATTAACAGATCTTGAGGCGTGGGCAATGGTTAGGAAAGCACTGAGCAATGGCACATACGGAGCGGAAGCTGAATACGCAAAACTTCCGCCGCTGGTGCAGAAGGCAGTGGGAAGTCCTGCAAACATCCGGGAGATGGCGCAGGCGGACATGGAGAGCGTTGCAACTGTTTTCCAGTCGCAATTCTTAAGGGCATACAGAGCCGAAAAGGAAAGAGCGGCGGATCTCGCCAAGCTGTCACCGAAGATAAGAACGTTACTTGAGGGAACAACGCAGACAATGATTGAAGGAGGCGCAGTATGAACAGAGTTGTATTAGCAGGTAGATTAACAGCAGACCCGGATATCCGTCACACAGGCGGCGCAGAAGATTTGGCGGTTGCAAGATATCGCCTTGCGGTTGATCGCAGGGTGGCACGCAACAACGGCGAACAGACGGCAGATTTCATCAACTGCGTTGCCTTCGGCAAGCGTGCGGAGTTTGCCGAGAAGTATCTGCATAAGGGCATTAAGATCATGATTTCCGGGCGTATTCAGACCGGGTCATACAAGGACAAGGAAGGGCGCACCGTGTACACAACGGATGTTGTTGTGGAAGAGCAAGAGTTCTGTGAGAGCAAGGGCGCACAGGTGGAAGCACAGCCCGACAACGGCTTTATGACTCCCCCGGATGATGCAGACCTTGAAGGACTGCCCTTTGCATGAGGTGACTTATGACGCAGACGGAGATCATACTTGAGGTTCTGCGCCGTGGGGAAGGATTGACAGCGGCTGACGCTCTTTACCGTTACGGCATCGGGAGATTAGCCAGTCGGATATGTGAACTGCGGAAAGCGTCATATCCGATCCTGTCGATCAGAACGCAGGGCGTAAACCGATACGGCGAAAAGGTGTATTACGATACCTACAGACTGGATATGGAGAAGTACAAGGGAGTAAAGAATGGGAGCAACGATACCAAAGAAATGCAAGGATAAAAGACCATGCTTTGCGAGGCAGAGAAACACAAGGATATGTATGGCATTGAGTGAGTTGTACGAAGGCACTGGGCGAATGTGCCCGTTTTGCAAAAGGGACAAAGAGATCACAAACGGCATCCGATATCCGTACAACAAGTATATGGGAACGAGTTTCTTTAACGGAAAACCGAGGCACGAATGAGGAAAGTAGTGATACCGTGTATGTTTGCATCGGTGAATGTGTGGGTGGATAAGAACCGCATCCGACACGGCACATGGTCAGCAGGGAACTCAATGAAACAGAGGGATCAGAAAATCATCTTGGGGTATTTGCAGAAGCAGTTAAAAGCCCACTTGAACGAGCCGATCATGATCGAGTTCCGCTATTATTGCCCGGATGGACGGCGTGACCCGGATAACATCTGCGGATACTTCCACAAGATTTTTTTGGATGCACTTGTTGAGTCCGGGAAGCTGAGAAATGACGGTTTCCGAAACGTTGTCGGTTTTGTGGACAGCTTCTACATCGACAAAAAGAGCGTACGCATCGAGATAGACATACACGAGAATATGGACAGGGATTAGAGGATGGATATTAAGGTTAAGTACTTACGAGACATACCGCATTTGGAACGAATTAAGCAGGGGGATTGGATAGACCTGAGGTCAGGGATTGACGTTGATCTGATGCCCGGTGAGTACAAGGTCATTCCTCTTGGGGTGGCTATAGAGTTGCCAGTGGGATATGAGGCAATAGTTGCGCCAAGGTCATCAACGTATCAGAGATACGGCATCATCTGCACAGGGAGCATCGGAGTGATTGACGAGTCATACAGGGGAGATGGTGACGAGTGGATGTTCCCGGCTTACGCTCCGCATGGCGGAAAAATTAGAAAGGGAGACAGGATAGCGCAATTCCGAGTTATTGAGCATCATCCAAGGTTTGACATCGTGGAAGTGGACAGCCTTGGCAATCCCGACCGGGGCGGCATCGGAAGCACAGGGAGGCAGTAGGATGTGGTACGGAAATGTTGGCATCGTGCCGCATGGCGGAGTACCCTGTAAGGACTGCCCCAAAAAAGGCTGCGGATCGTATCATGACGAGTGCCAGGAGTACAGGGCATACCGGGCAAAGGTTGACGAGATCCACCACAAGTACGACATGGACAGGGAAAAGGACTCACGCTCACCGAAGCGTCCGGGGGATACGTCACCTTTTGCAATCACGCACACGCACAAGCACAGATCATAAACGTGTTACGGAAGGGAGAAAACATGAAAGGAAGCATAGGCGTTAATTGCAGTACGATTATTAACACACGCCGTGAAGGGTCAAAGCCCTGCGCAAGCTGTGAGCATCTGAAGGAAGGTATACACGAAGTAAAGGTTAAGCGCACACTGTCAAAGGCGGAAAAGAAAAAAGGTATCACGCCGAAGGTCAGCTATTACGGTTACAAGTGCGATATCTACCACAGGCGGCGCAAATACAATCAGTGGTGTGTATGCAAGTTTTTCAAGAAGAAAGAAACACAGGAAAAGAAAGCTGATTGCATTTATTTGAACTGAGGAGTTGATATGGCAGAGTTATTGATATTTTTGCTGGGCATCTTTGTCGGCGCAAGTTTGGGAGTCTTTTTAATGGCACTCGCAATCGCAAGCCGGGATGATGACGAGGATACACGTTAACACGCACAGAAACGGCTTTTAAGCGGCTTTTCTGCCCTTGCCAGATAAAGTGTAAGGGTGAGAGCGGAAAAGGGCTTAAAAGGGCAAATAAACGCATTGGAAGGGAGATACAAGGGAATGAAAAAAGCTGTCACGATTTATGTTGATGATGGTGAAGGGATTGAAGAGGTTTGCGCAACGTTTGTTCTTCACAATTCATCAGGCGATACATCGGTACATATGATCAACCTTAACTGGAAGGACAAAAACAAGGTGTATCTTCCGTGGAAAGGTGACGCTGTGATTGGGAAGGAGGACGAAAATGACATTTGTTGATTTGCTCATGGTGCTGGATTACAGGCAGAGCATTATAATCGTTGACCTTGAAAAGAAAGGCAATGACGCTTTCAGCAAGAAAATGAAGGTCGGAAATGTCAACATTGAGCGGCTCCGCAACATCGGAAACCGTGACGTGTATACCGTCCAGTGGTCAGAGAGCAACGAGTGCTTTCTGGTACGGATAGGAGAGAAGAACCGCACAAAAACAACCTTGGCTGTATATAACGTTGTTGATACACGGCTTGAACAGTTGGGGCTTGTAAAGGACGGAAGTATTGTGAAGGTGATGCCATGAGAAAACATAAACCGCATTTTGATGTGCTCCACATCCTGACGCATAACGGCTGGCAGTGGCTCTGCTACGAAAAAGACATGCTGAGCACAACGACAGAATACACGCAGTACAAAGCGGAGTTTTTGGGGAACAGCTACAGCAGTACGGTGGTGGCTATCATTTCAAACCTGCCTGAGCACTTAAACCTTGACGGGCATTATGGAGTGTTGTGGCTTGAGGCTGTCTATGAATGCGAGCGTGACGGATGCTTATCATG
>Ga0326512_10002932_pt1 | contig 12602 bp, 17 predicted proteins | sample 1_2617_0518_D_FD_203652 | JGI IMG/M metagenome (GOLD analysis project Ga0326512, IMG submission 203652) | Bovine rumen microbial communities from UC Davis, California, United States - 1_2617_0518 | ecosystem: Host-associated > Mammals > Digestive system > Stomach > Rumen | place: USA... | reverse complement strand
CCTGCAAGACTGGCGCTATCTCCCCATAGCAAACCTGCGCTACTGCAGCTGCCAGCAAACCTGTGTCAATGCTTCACGTGAAACAATTTACACTGTAAAATGTCGAAAATTTGCGCTTGTGGATAATGTGCAAAACTTGTGGATAAGTTAACATAATGTGTATAACTCGCCATGATATAATAAGCGCGTATCATTATGCAAATATATTGAAAGGTGGTGAAAATATGAGTTGTTATTTAATCACAAACACGCTAAAAACCGTGTGCGTTGCTATAGGCTACAGTCTCGCAGAGATTAAAGATAGTGCGCGGCGTGTGCTTTTCATCGAAGCATTGCGTGCGCCCGAACTGCGCGAGACATACGTTGTTTATCATCGCGCAGTTGATGGAACTGACGAGAGACTTGGCACATGTGAGGGGGTATTATATGGCGCAGTTTCAGAGAAAAACAATTCTGAGTTATAACCGTGAAATGTATCGTTTTGTTGATGCGGCGCGCAATATTCCTGACCCACGCGCCGAATATCGCAAAATTCGCAATGCCGCGCTAAACCGTATACGCAAGCTTGAAAAGGCGGGTTATGGTGACACTGAGACAGTTCGAAAAGCGCGAGAAACATTTGAGGCGTTGCCGCGCGATTTAACACAGGATCAGGCGGCGCAACGTTTACCTGATGCGGCGCGCTTTATAGAGTCAGCGCGTGGCACGGTTGGCGGTATGCGCGAGATTGAGCGCAAGACTGTGGAAACATTGAATGATAGGGGATTTGATTTTATTAATCGCCGTAATGTTCGCGCATTTACTGAGTTTCTTGATTGGCTAGGCCAGGAAAAAGCGTTATTTGTTCCATATATGGCGGAGGCGTTATTCCCGCGCGAGGGCGGCGCTGAGCGCAAGCCTGCATCTATTGAATTATTACAAGAAGCGTTTGAGCAATGGTTAAGCGGAAATGATTATTAAAGCAAGCGAGTTTAACCCTAATATCATCGCGGCGCTACCAGTACAAGCGCGCAATTCTGGCAATCAGGGCACGAAAAAGCGCCGCGAATATAAAGACGCTGTGTTTGCGTTCGATATTGAAACAACATATATTAAAGAACTTGACAGACAGATTTTATATATCTGGCAATTTCAAGTTGATGAGGTGTTAACAATAATCGGGCGCACATGGCGCGAGTTTATAGATTTTTATAATAGGGTAAATGCGCTTTTAAAAGCGACTGAATATATTGTGGTTTATATACATAACCTGTCATATGAATTTCAATTCATGCGGTCGCTTTTCGATATACAACCTGAGGACGTTTTTGTAGTTAAGTCGCGCAGGATTTTAAAATGGACGCAGGGGCATTTTGAATTTAGGTGTAGTTATCTACAGACGAACTTATCACTGGGCGCGTTTACACATAAGTTTGCGGTAAAGCATGGGAAATTATCGGGGGCAGAGTTTGACTATAGCAAGCGCCGCTATCCTGACACGCCTTTATCGGATCGCGAGTTAGAATATTGCGTTAACGATGTTCGCGGGTTGGTTGAGGCGTTAAAAGCTGAAATGAAGCGGGACAGTGATAACTTTTATACTATCCCGCTAACGTCAACTGGCTATGTGCGGCGCGATGTGCGGCGCGTGATGCGCGAATGGGGCGAGTATAGACTACAAGAGTTGTTACCATCTGTAGATGTATACACACTATTGCGTGAGGCAATTCGGGGCGGTAACGTGCACGCAAATAGATATTTTGTTAAAAATGCAGAATTTGAGTTACCGCCCATTGAAGATGTTAACAGCGCTGATAGATCATCAAGCTATCCTGACACGCAGGCTAATTATCCGTTTCCAATGACACCATTTAAGCGTGTTATAAAACCAGTATCATACAATGACTTAAAAGAGCATTATATAAATAAGCGCGGTTATGCATTAATTTTTAGAATTGCAATTAGCAATATAGAGTTAAGGGATAAATATAACCCCTGTCCATATATATCATATGCCAAATCGCGGAATGTCTTAGGTAAAATTTTAGATAATGGGCGCATATTAAAGGCAGACTATTTAGAGACAACTATAACAGATATTGACTTTAAAATTATTGACAAGCAATATACATTAAATAATGATAACGTAATTATAACAGATTTGTACTTTTCGCATTATGATTATTTACCTATGGAATTGCGTGAATTAGTGAAATTTTATTATAAGCAAAAAACAGAGTTAAAAGGCATACCAGAACAACAGCTTTATTATGATAAGTTTAAGAATCTGATAAATGCCTGTTATGGCTGTAGCGCGCAAGACCCCGCAAAAGACAATTTACTTTATTTGCAAGATGGTATAGAGGATGACCCCGACAAAATCTATAATTTAGAGGGTAAACCGATAGCAGATATTTTATCTGAGTCCCGCCCCGCAATGCCATATCAATGGGGCGTGTGGACTACAGCGCGGGCGCGTGAGTTATTACAATTAATGATTGATGCAGTACATGAAAATGAAGCAAGTGAGTTTGTTTATACTGATACAGATAGCGTTAAATATATTGGAACTTTTGACTTATTTTCTATCAATGCGGGGTTGCAAAGAATCGCAGAAAATAATGGGGCATATGCGGACGACTCGAAAGGCAAGCGGCACTATATGGGGGTATATGAATTTGAGGGGACATATAAACGGTTTGAAACGTTGGGCGCGAAATCGTATGTATATGAGGATGATAATGGAGAATTGCATATAACTATTGCGGGAGTACCGAAAAAAGCGGGCGCGCAAGAGTTAACGGAGATGGGGGGCTTTAACGCTTATAAAATCGGAACGATATTTAAGCGCGGCATAACTGAGACAGTATACCATGATGAACGATGCTATACGCAAATTGAAATAGATGAGCATAAATGTGAATTAACAAGTGACTTAGTTATTAAAGACTCTTTTCACCAGATCGGTTGGAGTAAGGATTATAGAATATTATTACAGTCGCTTGATAAAAAAGATATTGAAATGCTACTAGAAAAGCGATAAAATGGCACTGTAGGGAAATTATAGCCATATATAAAAGAGAGGTTAAACAATGGCGGCAAAACGAACTTATGAACACAGACACTTGATAACCCGAACGGTAACAACGACAACGGCAACGGTAACATATTTTGATGGTGAGACAGGGGAACTGAAAAAAATAGAGGTTTCCATGCATGGCAAAATCAAGGAAGACGCTTTCATGAAAAAGGCATACAGTCAGATTGAGGGATCGGATATCAAAATTTGTATGGTATCAGGCCTGAAAATGACTGAGCGGTTGTACGGCGTAACGCTTGAGGACTTTTTGAGCGTAGCGCAGGAAATCAAATAACTAAGGACTAAGAACTAAGAAAGGATAAGGACAACTATGAATATCATTATTAAGAGCGGCGATATGGATATGCCAACCCTTTACAGGCTCACGAAGTCCCCTGAGATCGCAAAACTGACAACTGTTAAGGGGCAGGAACTTGACCTTGGCAAGTTCATCGTGTACGAAGATGAAAATACTGCTGGCGTTAAAACAACGGTTGCGGCGTTTGAAACAACGGCGGGGGAACTTTTCGCCACGAACAGCCCCACATTTGCGCGTGATTTTCTTGATATTTTGGCGATGTGTGAGGAGGCGGGCGCACCGTATCCGAAGAAAATCAAGGTGCTTCCAAAGATCGGCAAGAGCGGACGCGAGTATATTCAGTGCGTATATATCGCTTGATAGCAATACATGAAAGGATGGGGCGGGGTAATTCCCGCCCTTTAATTATAATATGGATAAACGAATATATTTAGAGTCAGGTTTTTTGAATATCGGATATATTCTGCGCTTGCCTGCCCCCTTTATTTTCTGCGTAGGGGGGCGCGGCACCGGTAAAACATATGGCGCGCTTAAATATGTGCTTGAGAACGGTGTTAATTTTGGCTACATGCGCCGCACGCAGTCACAGGCGGACTTAATCAACAAACCTGAATTTTCGCCGTTTAAGGCTATTACACGCGATACAGGGCGCGAGATTATGAGCGTGCCTATAACTAAGTATAATGCGGCGTTTTATGACTGTGAGCGTGACGGCGGCAGGCTCGCGCCTATTGGCGCGCCGCTTGGCTATACTCTGGCGCTGTCCACAATCTCAAATCTGCGCGGTTTCGATATGTCAGATGTAACGCTTTTAATTTATGACGAGTTTATACCAGAAAAACATGAACGCCCATTAAAGAATGAGGCGAGCGCACTATTTAACGCTTATGAAACAATAAACCGTAATAGGGAGTTATCAGGCAATAAACCGTTAAAAGTGCTATGTCTGGCAAACGCGAATAATATCGCAAATCCAATATTTGACGAGTTGGGTATAATTAATAAGGTGTACAACATGACGCAAAAGGGACAAGTTATATCTATAAATGAAGCGCGGGGATATGCGGTAATTATGTTATCTGAATCACCTATATCAGAGCGCAAGCGTGATACGGCGTTATATCGTTTAACAAGCGGCACAGAATTTTCGGCCATGGCAATAGATAATAATTATAACGTGGATTATACAAATCACAGTGCTATAAATTTAATTGAATATAGCCCCATATTTACAGTAAATGATATAACAGTATATCGCCATAAAAGCGCGTCAAAATTATATGCGACAAATCACATAAGCGGCGGCGCGATAATTTTAACAGATAGAATCTATAAAAAACGCTATCGCAATTATATCTTAGATTGTGATGCAAACGGTACAATAGAATATGAAAATTTAGCAGTAAAAACTAGGTTGTTGGAAATTTAAGTTGACAAATTTTAACAGTAAAATATAATAAAATCGTGGGGGGTTGTATGGCATAGTCAGCGGTCAGAAACCGCGCCGAGCGCTTGACGGCGCACAAGTGCAATCCCCTTTTGAAAGGGGGATATGATGAATATGCAGGATATTTTGACAGCTATAACAACCGTAGGCTTCCCGATTGTGGCATGTATCGCGCTTTTCTGGCAGAACTCTAAAATGACAGAGACAATCAGCCATAATACGGAAGCAATCATAGAACTGACAACCATAATTAAAGAAAGGTTAAAAGATGGGGATTAAAGCGGCTATAGTGTGGGCGCGTAAAATCGCGGCAGATGATGCCCACGGCTATTCACAGGCGAGCCGCTGGGGGCGGGATTATGACTGTAGCAGTTTTATAATCTCGGCGCTTAATGCGGGCGGTTTCCCGATGAAATCATATGGCGCGACTTATACTGGCAATATGGGGGCGGCGCTTGCTAAATGCGGGTTCAAACGTGTATCAGGTGTTAACCTGAGATCGGGAGCGGGACTACAGGCGGGGGATATCTTACTTAACCCCGCGACACATACTGAAATGTTTATAGGCGGCGGCTATACCGTGGGCGCGCATTCGTCTGAGACTGGCGGCAAGACTGGCAAAACAGGGGATCAGACAGGCAATGAAATCTCTGTACAGCCATATCGAAACAAAAACTACACTGAGGTGTGGCGGTATTCTGGCGGGGATTCACAGCCACAGAATATCAATGATAGTTTGGATGCTATAGCGCGGCGTGTTATTCGCGGCGAGTTTGGCAACGGCGCTGAGCGAGTCGCGAGACTCACAGCGGCGGGATATAACGCAACAAGGGTGCAAGAGCGTGTTAACAGAATTCTGAGAGGGGGTTAAAATGACTGAGGACGAAATTACAGCGATGCAGACAGAGAACGAAACACTGAGGCAGAGCGTGAGCGACTTGACTGCGGAGCGGGACAGTTTGCGCGAGGAAAATGCCGAGTTGATTGCGGCGCGTGATGCGGCGGTAAACGAGGCGGCAGAAACTAAAAAAGTCAACTACACGTTGGCGCGTCAGCTTGACACTAAACCACGCGCAACGTTTGAGGACACATTACTTAACGCAATGGGGGTAAAATAAATATGAATACTACACAGATATATGCATTAATTAATGAGGTAAATTCTCAGGCTTTCGGCGAGACCGCTCTAGCGGTTGCTGACGCGCAGGGGCTGGTTTCACTCGGATCAACCGTGCTTAATAGCACAAGTAATACTGAGGCGTTCCTGAATACGCTTGTTCAGAGGATTGGGCGCACAATCGTAAGTTTCCGCGCATACCGTAACAAGTTTGCGGATATGGTACGCAATGACTTTGAATGGGGCGCGATCCTGCAGAAAATCAGGGTGCATATGCCTGAGGCACAGTCTGACCCCGCGTATGCCCTTACTGACGGGCAGAGCGTTGACCCGTGGACAGTTTACAAGCCCGAAGTAGAACAGAAGCTTTTTGTGACGCGCACGCCTTACATGTTCGCGGTATCTATCGCCCGCGACCAGTTGAAAGAGGCGTTCACAGGCGGGTCAGCTATGGGCGCATTTATCAGCGCTATTTTCGGGCAGGTCCGGAACGCGCTTGAGGTGTCGCTTGAGAACCTAGGGCGGCTTGCTATCAATAACATGATAGCTGAGACAACCCCGGCGGGCGCAACCCCAACAACTATCAACCATGAAATAACTCTTGTCAGCGACTATAACACAGAGCGCAATCTTACCGGCACTGACGCTCTGACAGCATCAACGGCACTGAACAATCCCGATTTTCTGCGTTATGCCGTAGCGCGGATCAAGTCCGTATCTGATTATTTTACAGATATGGGGGCACTGTATAATGACGGATCAATCGAGACATTTACCCCGCGCGAAAATCAGCGGCTCAAAATCCTGTCTGATTTTGAGCGCAGACTCGAAACGGTTGTACAATACAGCGCTTTTAATGAGGAAATGGTACGGCTTGATGCTTTCGATATGGTGAATTTCTGGCAGGGTCAGAACAGCACGGATTCCCGCGATGCGATCAATATCACCCGCGCAAGTGACGGCGAGACAGTCACGAAGTCAAACATTGTCGCGGTACTGTTTGACGTTGAGGCGCTCGGCATGTACCGCCGTGACGAGGATGTGCTGACAACCCCTGTTAACGCAAAAGGGTTGTACTATAACACGTTCTATCACCTGAAACAGCTGTGGTTTAACGATCTGAGCGAGAATTTCGTATACTTCACGCTCAACTGAGTATGGCTGTAGCAATACAGCGGCTTGCTGTAATTTCCTTTTTGGGGCGCGTAACTAAATAATGGTTGCGCGCTTTTATAATGCGAAAGGGCTTTAAAATGAATGGTGAGAGAACTATTTTAGATGAATGGCGTGAGTTATTCACATACGGCGCGACAAGCGGGGCGGGGATTTTGTCGCGTGAGCGGCTTGAAATAAACTATCGCGAATGGTGCTTAAAAAAGCTATTTGGCGCATTTGATTTTAGCGGCATTCCTGACTCGTGGGATTATGACTATATGTTGACACATCTATTCATAGACGGATATATCGCAATCACTGACACAAGTATTGGCGTGATACCGCTAAGGTGCGGCATTACTGGCATCAATGCGTTCGACCACCCTACAACGGCAATGTTTGCTAATTCAGTTTTAGGCACGTTTGAGCGCGAGTTATATGGTGATAATCCCGCTGAGTCATGTGCGCTTGTAAAACTTCAATATGATTATCGCGGCGTTATGCCGCTGATAGAGCGTTATGCGGCGATGCTAGCGTTATGCGATAATTCTATCGCAGTAAATTTACGCAATAGTAAAGTATCTTTTATCTGTTTTGTGAGCAGTAAACAACAGGCGGCATCTATGGAGCATTTATATAAAGATATTGACGATGGAAAACCCGCCGTTTTTGTTAAAAAAGATGATATAACACAGGACGATATTTATTATAACCATGTTAAAGAAACGTACATTGCTAATGATGTACAACTTTTAAAACAGTCAATCAAGAATGATTTTTTAACGGAAGTCGGGCTCAACAACGCAAACACAGACAAGCGGGAACGGTTGATTGTTGACGAGGTAAACGCGAATAATGACGAGGTAAAAGCCAATGTTCAACACTGGCTTGATAGCATCAGTGAGGGGTTAAAACGTGCTAATAAGTTGTTCGGTCTTAACCTGAGTGTGTCACTGAGAAAATTTGATGGTGAAAGGGGTGTTGGCAATGGCAAGGTTGAAAACACTAAGCCAGATGATAGCGCAGAATGAGAACTTGTTAAATTTTGTGGTTGTTCCATCTGATGTTACCGATATAAATGAAACCGCTTTAAAGCAGGCTATTGTCAGGCGTTGCGGCGATGTAGAACCATATTATCAGCGTGACACAGATTTTCAACTTTTCGGGGCGCTGTGGTTTAACTCTCACAAGTTTCTTTTTTCGCACGCTGTAGCGCTCTGGAACGCAACTTATAACCCGATTGAGAATTATGACCGCACAGAAACAGAAACGGTTGAGAGTTCGCGCACAGGCGAGCGCGGGAATACAGACACCCACAGCGGCACTGACTCGACAACAACAAGCGGCACGCGAAGCAATTCAGACGTACACAGCGGCACTGATACGACAACGCGCAATCTTACGGACTCCGCAACCACTAATCGCGAAACAGGCATAGCGGGCTTTAATTCACCTGATTACTCTGACGCGAACAAAGAAGATGAAACAAGCACAACAACTAAAACAGGCACGGAGACTTTACAGCATGGCGAGACAATTACCACAACTGAAACCACAAGCGGCACTGAATCAGTCGAACACGGTCACAGAATCGTATCGAGCGGCACAGACAGCGAAGACAGTGAGGTTACACGCAATAGCCGCATACATGGCAATATTGGCGTGACAACCGCACAGCAGATGATAGCGGCAGAATTGGAACTTGCTAACCGCTTTTGGATATATGACTATATCGCATCCGCGTTTGAATCTGATAACTTTATCACTGTTTATAGGTCATATTATGACGGGAGCCAATTCGATGATATACAGTAATTTTGATGTGTCGATACTGCTAATTATAGCATTTGTTTTCGGTATAATCGCGGCGGGCGGTATCTACATTATAATAATGTCACCGCTTAGGCAATCACGGGAGCGTCGCGCATATATGCAGGGTTATACCGATGGTTTGCGGGAGAGGGGGAACAATGCAGATAACATTATATAATAATTCGTCCCCAACAAATAAGATCACAAAAAACATCACGCCTGTGCTTGAAATTACAGGGACGTTGCGCGGCGAGACTGATGTTGTGAATCCGACTATTCGCATTTATGCGCCAAATTTGCCATATTTTAATTACGCATATATTCCTGAATTTAGGCGTTATTATTACCTGAGAAATGTTCGGGCTGTGCGTGACGAGGTTTTTGAAATCACGTTACAGTCTGACCCGCTTATGTCTTTCGACCTGTCAAATGTGAGCGGGGTTGTGATTGAAACACAGGACGGCGGCAATAATTATTTACCAGCCCGCAACTGGGTAAGAATGGTTAAAACTAAAACCGATATACTTAATTTTGGCGCGGGATTGCTTGACACTGGCGAGTATATTTTAATAACAGCAGGGGGTTAAAAATGGCATTAAATGTGAAAGGCGCGGCTGAATATCAAGCTGTATTGGAAAAAATAAATTTATGGTATGGCTCTAACGCGCAACAGGTTATAGATGCTATCAACCAGTATGAATTAACCCCGCAACAAGTCGCGCAAGACTATTTAAGTGGTAGCGGATTTGAACCGTGGTACACAACAAGCGGGGCGGTTGGCGGCTATAACAGTGCGGGGACAACGCCGCTTAATTCTGCCACGGCAGTACAAGAGGCGGTAAATAGTAATACAGGCGCGGCAACTGAGACACTAACAAAACTTAAAACGCCAGTTGAAACAACCATTGATTCAAACGGCAAAGTAAAGGCGTCAAGCGGTTTAACAAGCGTTGCAACTGGCGCAAAATCAGGACTTACTTTTATTACTAAAGAGGTTTTACCCGCAATCAGCGCGGCGGGGCTTGGCATCGCGCTCGGTAAGACAATAGACACAGCACTTTATAACATAAATCCCGATTTTTGGGATAATGCGGGCATGTCAAGCCTTAACCCTCAAACATGGAATAGTATTACACAAGATTATCCCGACGGATTTTTAAAAAAAGCGTTCAATACTATTTTTGGTTTGAATCCAACAACAGGGGAGACACAGCAGTATTTAGATCAGGATGCGGTCGCGTATTTAGCGCAGTATATGCAAGAAAAAGGCGTGTTTGACACTGGCGATATGACAGCGCGTAATGCTCATTACGGCACGTCTGAACAATCACAATATTTTAACTATTCAATATACACTCAGCCTATTTCAATAGGCGCAAGCGCTTCATATAAGAGAAAAGCAGACCCCAAAACCACCTATACCTGGGGTGGCGGCACATATGCAGGGATATTCTACACGCCATCACGTTTTGTCACGGCTCTCATATCGAAAAACCCCTTTACGGTAACAGAAATTGCGGCTAACCCTGACACCGGGCAAACACATACATATACATATACAGCGGGGCAGATTGCGCACACTAAAACAGGCGAAACATTTTATTGCTATGTGGAGACGGGACTGACACCCTATGACTATGAATTTATTAGTGCCGCTAATCGCATATCTATGATGTATCGCAATGAAGCGCAATTTTTATCCGACTTCTATACATTTACATTTGGTGGAACTGTTAGCGGCGGTGGCGGCGTTGACGGAATGCCTACGCAGGACGGCGCGACAACCCCCGATTTTAGCAACTGCACAACCCCGCAGGACTACTTGAACGCTTTACAGGCGCAATACCCTGATATGTTCAACAACGCTGTTACACAGTCAGTTGTTAACGCTGATGGTACAACAAGCACTAAAAAATATTTACCGATTGGAACGTCCTCACAGTATAACAATAATAACAAGACGCAACCAGTTACAACAGGCGAGAATAGCGGCAACTCACAATCAAGCCAATCAGCAGACCCCGCAACGGTTGATTTGACAGGGCTTCAGAACTTAATAAATCAGCTCACACAAACAATCAGCAAAACAGGTACGCCCGACACGCCGAGCAATCCTGACCCCACGGGTACGGGCGGCACGCCAGTCGTTACGCCGCCAACAGGGAGCGCGGCATCATTATGGGCGGTTTATAACCCCTCACAAGGTGAATTAAATTCATTCGGTGCGTGGCTATGGAGCAGTAATTTCATAGACCAGATTTTAAAGCTGTTTAACAACCCCATGCAGTCAATTATCGGCGTACATAAAATTTTTGCAACGCCGCCCACAAGCGGGAGCGCGTCAATAAAAGTGGGCTATCTTGATAGCGGCGTGAGCGCCAACGTGGTTAGTTCGCAGTATGTGACAATCGACTGCGGGGGCGTAAACGTGCGTGAGCAATTCGGCAACGTGTTTGATTATGAGGACACGCAAATTAGGTTGTATCTGCCTTTTATCGGGATCGTCCAGCTTGACACTAATGACGTTATGCGCGGGAGCGTGAAAGTTGTCTACCATGTGGACGTTATTACAGGCGCTTGCCTTGCTGAGGTGCGCGTTACAAGGGACGCGAGCGGCGGCACATTGTACCAATTTAGCGGCGATGCGGCGGTAAGGTACCCAATATCAAGCGGCTCGTATATGGGCGTTGTAAGCGGCGTTCTGGGCGTTGTTGGCGGCATTGCGAGCGGGATTATGTCAGGCGGTGCAACTCTGCCCATGGCGGCAGGAGCGATAGCGGGCGGCTTGTCAGGCGCTAAAACACAGGTACAACATAGCGGCAGTTTTGCGGGCAATGCTGGAGCGATGGGCGCGAAGAAACCGTATCTCATAATTGAACGCCCACAAACGGCGCTCACTGATGGTTTCGGTGCTTATCAGGGTGTTGGCGCTAATAGAGTGGCTCTAATTTCGTCTATGACAGGTTATTTTAAAATGGCTGATATTCATACCGATTCCATCGCAGGAGCGGCTGAGAGCGAAATTGAAGCTATTAGAGCGGCGCTTGCGGGCGGCGTGATAGCATGAAAAAAGCGGGGCGTGTGCCCCGCCTTATATTTTTAATAAATTTGCCTCATTCCCATTGTGTAGTCCTTGATAATATCCTTGCAATACATGCCGTGCAACCATTGGAAAACTGCTTCGAAATGTTCCGTTGCGGCGCGTTTACCGAAGAAATAGCGCTCTTTTGAATGATACTCACGACCGTCTAATTGGCACTTAACATAGTGAATCATGTAGAGTTCCATGCTGTAATCTCCTTTCCTTATGTGCCGCCCATAAAGGGCGGCGATTCATGATTAGCATGCTAGGCTTGCGGTATACGTTTTAATTTCACCCTTTTTCATCATATCATGATAATGATTTGAAATTACATTAAAAGCATCCATAACATTTCCAAACTCTTTCCCCGCGTAGTCATAAACTCGATCAACATTTCTCCAGTCATTTGTTACATACTCGACTCTAATTTCATATTTTTTCATATTTCGTATCTCCTATCAACAGGCACAATTTACCCACCCTCAATATAACAAATCTATACTATTAGTCAATAGCAAATTTTCGGCATTTTACAGTGTAAATTGCTTCACGTGAAGCATTGACACAGGTTTGCTGACAGCTGCAGTAGCGCAGGTTTGCTATGGGGAGATA
>Ga0326512_10002931_pt1 | contig 12604 bp, 21 predicted proteins | sample 1_2617_0518_D_FD_203652 | JGI IMG/M metagenome (GOLD analysis project Ga0326512, IMG submission 203652) | Bovine rumen microbial communities from UC Davis, California, United States - 1_2617_0518 | ecosystem: Host-associated > Mammals > Digestive system > Stomach > Rumen | place: USA... | reverse complement strand
TATGTTTAAGGGCATGCTCTCTTATCTTACATTCTTCAAGAATCCTGTACATATAAACGTTTCCATATTTGAATTTTTTTCTAGGTCTACCCTTTGAATTTTTCTAATCCAAATATTTTTGATATTCATTGTCAGTTAATGCAAAATAATAGTATCCGTCCCAAGGAATTTTCTTTCTTTTGTAAAGTACTCTAATCTTCACTGCCAGTTTTCTGGCATAATAATTAAAGTGTTTTAATGAATCATTGGTTAAATTGCCAATATAACACCATAAATCATTATCCTTAATCAATGTGTCTCCACCATAACTATTATGTAAATATAATGATTTAAATCCAAAGGTACAAATCCTTTTTATATCTTGGATTTGTACCTCTGGAAATTTTTCATGTATAGATTCAATATAGTCATTAACTGTCTTAATTTGCATATCAATCAATTATTGTCCATATTTCCATAAATGATTTAAAATCATCATAAGGTAGTAAAGTATAACCTTGCGAGCAGAATCTTTCTCCCCATGAATTACGAATTAAAAATCCTTCTTTATTCCACCCTACAATAGAAATAGCATGTCCTCCTAAAAAATCAAAACTCCCGTATTTTCTCCAAAATTCACAACTATCTGAATTAAAAACAGGAAGTCCTCCAACGCATGGCCCATTTAAAAGAATTGCTTGTTTTAACGCAAACTCAGAACCAATTAAAGCATACTTTTTGATTTTTAAAGTTCCAACATCGGTTTTAACGCCTTTGTGTTTTAAAAAATGCAAAGCTTCTTTAAAAGACATTCCTTCTTCTTCTGTAGTTTTCTAGTTATAAATTTGAAATAAATCTACATTGTTATCTTTTTTATTATTTCCATCATCAATATTTATATTCCAATTTATATGCGCTGATAAAGAACAAGGTACACATATTGGATGACGTCCCTAATTTATTATTTTTGGTAAATAAGGAATATAAGAATATTCTTCTGGAATATCTAATCCTGAAATCTCTCCAAACTTATGTTCAGTTCCGTCAAGTTTAGATTCTGTATATCCGTAATTCATTATTTTATAATTCTTTTAGTTATAAATACGCTATCTTCTCCTACTTTTTCTAGTCTGTAAATTTGTTCGTTTTTACCTAATTTTTTAATATATAAATACTAATAGAATCTACTACCTTCATAATCTTGTAAAGGAAGTTTTTTCCATTTATTTAAATCATTAGGAATACTATCTGCAATAGCAATAGAATCAAATTGGATGTTAGAAAAAACTTTTTCATATGAATTAATCATAGATGTTCCATATGAATCTGTGTTAATTATAATTTTAGGAGTACACCCTAATAATAAAATGGTTATAAATAACGTTAGTAATTTTTTCATTATTTAAAATTAATTTTCATTACTTTAGAAGCATCAGAAACAGCTCTTGTATTTCCTACATTGTATAAATAAACAACTTGGTTATGTTTACCAAAGTTATTAGCTGTTACTTTTTTGCCGTTGTATTTACAATTCTTAACATTAACTTTCCAAGTTGCAATTTTTGAAGTATCTCCACCAAGAGCAACATCTTGACTAGCAGGCTGGAATATCATTAATCCTGCCCAATTCCAATCACTAGCGTCTGTAGAAGCGTTTTCGTATGTCCACTCTACATTTTCAAAGTTAATAGTTACATTTTCAGCATTTAAATAGTTAGCCATTCTAATAACATTAGAATTATCTACATTTAAATCGAATTTAGAATTTTTAATAGTAATAACAGCTCCACTAGCAGGTGTATAAACGTTAATTACGTTATGTGCTAATGAAGGTGATAAGAAGTTAAGATCAGTTGCAGTAAGTTTCTTTAATCCAGTATAATTAGGATCGTTTACAACTTGAGAACCTTCAAATACATTATAAACAGTAGAATCTGGTTCTGCTGTGATATTCTTTAATGTTACTTCAGTTGCTTTGAAATTGATTTTACCATTAGATGCTCCTTTTTCTCCAGCTACTGTTAGACCGTCAATAGTCATAGTATCTGCAATTAATTTAACATCTTGGTTAATTTGTCCACCAACAATAGTTTCTTCTTTAAAATGTTGATTACTTAATGCTTGTATACCTTCTGTAGAAGAAGCTACAACTTTTGCTTCGTCTTTATTTTCAATTGAAGCAATATCTTCAGGAGAACTTACTTTTACCGAATCTTTTCCAGCATAAAAGTCTACAACATCTTGTTCATCAATAGTACCATCGTTATTAATGTCATATTTTTCTAATGATTTCTTATCAGTTTTTCCCATGTTATCTCTGATAGAATCACTTGTAGCTTTTTTACCGATTTCACTAGGTTTAATTGTTTCAGCTTTGAATCTTGTTTTTTCACAAAGCTGAATATCTTCTGGGATTACTAAAAGATTTATTTGTTTCATATCCAAGCCCAAAATTTACGAGTTTTTAAATAATTTAAATTATCTTGATTTTCATATGCTTCTTTTTCAAAAGCATTTTTTCTATAATTAAATCCTGCAAAAATCCATGCTAAAAAATAAGCAATTAGATAAAAGATATAAAGTAGTTCTTTCCATTGAGCTGTATGTATAGCTTCATGATTATAATCTACAGGATCCCAATTAGCTGGATCTGCTAATCTTTTACTACGAGTAAAGATTAATCCTCCAATATTTATATATTTATATCCTTGCAATGGAATTAATTTATTATATATAAGTTTCATATTAACAATATTGTTTCCCCTAATTAGTATAATTAGTGAGTTTGCTTTTTAACTTATTATCTACATAAATAGGTTTTGTTCTTGTAACTCCTCCATCTTTATTATACATATTTAAAACAAGCTAATATCCACTAAAGTATGATTCAAGAAAATCAACATCTTGCCATTTTCCATTACGTCTGGCAGCAGAAAAATCATCCCCAGTAGTACGCTAAACATGTATGTCAGCCTATCTAGCTCCTGTTGGGAGCTAGAAGGTGACATTATTATCTATTATATCGTTGAGAACCTCTTTTACACATTCTCTAAATATTTTTTCTATAAGTTTATCTTTATGTGGGTCTCCGTTGACCTATTGACATAACTCACTAGTCATTTTTAACTTTGACTTGTCAAAATTCATAAACATTTCATGCATATTGAAAGCATGACCTACTGCATAGTTCATAATTTTAATTATTCAGATGCTGTTTGAATTGTCCAACCATTTGGAATACCATTAACACCACTTACATTCCAAGTTGCAGCAGCATTCTTTACAAATGTACCACTTGCTGCAACTCCACTAACCCAATTGTATGTATAATAGTTTGGAGACGAACCAGTTGGAGTTGTTGTGAACATTGCCTTAATATAATTCAAACTTATGCAACCATAGAACATTTCTCTATAACAACTTTTTGCTAATGTAGTAGCAAGCAATTGTGGCACATTTATAAGACTTGTACAACCACGAAACATTTTATAATAACAAGCCGCAGCCAATGTTGTTGCAGGTAATTCAGGTGCATTTATAAGGTTTGTACAACCATTGAACATACCATTATAACAATTTTCTGCCAATGTAGTAGCAGGTAATTGCGGTGCTGTCACAAGACTTGTACAACCACCAAACATACCACCATAACATCCAGTAGCTAATGTAGTAGCTTGTAATGCAGGTGCTATTACAAGACTTGTACAATCATCGAACATACTATTATAACAACCATTTGCTAATGTAGTAGCAGGTAATTGCGGTGCATTTACAAGACTTGTACAATCTTTAAACATATAACCATAACAACCAGCTGCTAATGTTGTTACTGGTAATTCAGGTGCATTTACAAGACTTGTACAACTGCGGAACATACTGGAATAGCAACTATTTGCTAATGTAGTAGCAGGTAATTGCGGTGCAGTTACAAGACTCGTACAATTAGCGAACATATATCGATAACAGTCAGCTGCCAATGTTGTAGCAGGTAATTGTGGTGCATTTACAAGACTTGTACAACCTTCGAACATATTGGAATAGCAACCATTTGCTAATGTAGTAGCAAGTAACTCAGGCGCATTTATAAGACTTGTACATCTAGTAAACATATATCTATAACAACTATTTGCTAATGTAGTAGCATGTAATGCAGGTGCTGTCACAAGACTTGTACATCTATTGAACATACCATCATAACAAAAATCTGCTAATGTAGTAGCAGGAAGTTCGGGTGCTGTCACAAGACTTGTACAACCTAGGAACATACCATTATAACAATTTTCTGCCAATGTAGTAGCAGGTAATTGCGGTGCTGTCACAAGACTTGTACAACCATGGAACATACTATCATAACAATGATTTGTTAATGTAGTAGCAGGTAATGATAAATTCTTGGCATTTACAACATTGCATTTTTTTTCTTCATTACAATCAGAGAATAACCAACAGAATATTCCATCTTCAGTTATTGTTGTTTCACCTTTAAAATTATCTCCATAAAGCAATGACATCACATTACCTTTTACATCAAACTCACAATCAGATGAAAAAAATGAGCTATAAATCGCGTCTTCATCCACATCACAATATCCCGTTTGTGTTGCTTCACCCTTCCACATCACCTTGTCACCTTCACTTACATTAACTGTAATTTGAAGGTCTTCTGACTTATTATCTTGGTTCTATGTTGTAGTCCAAGTTGCTCCATCATCTGTGGAATAACTAATTGAGGTTATCATATCAGTTCCCATTGATTTCCATATGTTAAACGATATTGTACCATCTTCCCTTGCGACGGTAGCTAGATAATCCTTACTGTAATCATGTGGTATTGGACTATAATGCACTTCGTTTTCCTAAACACATAACGAAACATTAGGCTTTATAAACTCATCTGTTTGTATAAAGGTTTCGTACTAACTATGTTCTTCAAATTTCTTTAAATATTTCATAATTTTATTTAATTAGTTAAAGTTTAACTTAATTGTTATTCACTTGCTGTTTGTACTGTCCAACCTGTTGGAATACCATTAACGCCACTTACATTCCAAGTTGCAGCAGCATTCTTTACAAATGTACCACTTGCGGCAACTCCACTTACCCAATCTTTTGTATAACTTGTACTTGGTTTTGTTGTGAACATTGCCTTGATATAGTTAAGGTTTGAACAACCTCTGAACATTTGGTTATAACAATATTGTACCAACGTTGCTGCAGGTAACTCTGGTGCTGTTGTAAGACTTGTACAACCATAGAACATATTATAATAGCAATTAGCTGCTAATGTAGTTGCAGGTAACTCAGGTGCTGATGTTAGACTTGTACAATTTTGGAACATACCATAATAACAATTATTTCCCAATGTCGTTGCAGGCAACTCTGGTGCTGATGTTAGACTTGTACAATTTTGGAACATACCATAATAACAATTATTTCCCAATGTCGTTGCAGGCAACTCTGGTGCTGTTGTGAGACTTGTACAACCATAGAACATATTTTGATAACAACTGCCCCGTGTCAATGTCGTAGCGGGCAACTCAGGCGCTGTTGTAAGGCTTGTACAACCATAGAACATATTATAATAGCAATTATTTGCCAAGGTTGTAGCAGGTAACTCTGGTGCTGTTGTGAGACTTGTACAATTATAGAACATTTTATTATAACAACTAATTTTCAATGTAGTAGCAGGTAATGCGGGTGCTGTTGTAAGGCTTGTACAACCTTGGAACATACCATTATAACATTCCTCTACCAATGTAGTAGCAGGTAATGCGGGTGCTGTTGTAAGGCTTGTACAACCATAGAACATATTATCATAACAATTATTTGCTAATGTAGTTGCAGGTAATGCGGGTGCTGTTACAAGATTCGTGCAACCATAGAACATATAATTATAACAACTATTTGCCAATATTGTGGCAGGTAATGATAAATTTTCAGCACTTACTACCTTTGTATTATTTTTGAACAACTAATAAAACGCATAGTTCTTTCCCGTTAAATCAGTTTGTCCCTTGTAGTTATCTCCGAACAATAATGACATTACGTTGCCTTGAACGTCAAAATTGCCCGTTGCACTGAATATACCAACACCAGCACCTGAAGAAGGTATTAACTCTCCCTTCCACATTATCTTGTTTCCTGCCGTTATAGTTGGACTTGCAGTGTTAGCAGCTAATTCTGTCCATGTTTCACCATTATCCAATGAATAGCTAATAGTATTTGTACTTAATTGGAATGTTCCATCTTCAAGTGCGACAAAGGTGAGATATGCTTCCGCATAGGTCCAAGGATTATAATGCACCTCATTTTCCTAATTACAATAACTTACATTCGGTTTATCTAAACTACTCTTTGCAGTATTGTAATCTGAATGACTTGTAAATAGTCTTAAATATTCCTTCATAGTAAAACAACAATTAATGCTCCGATTAGTCCACCTAATGCACTTAGTCCTAAATTTTTAAAACTAGATCCACCTAATTCACTAAAATATAAAAATGTTTCTTTTGCTACTCCTATACATGCTCCAGCTAATGTTCCAAAAGCAAGTAAATTAATAGCAGGAACGCCTATCTCAAAAATAGTAAGTAAAATACCAAGTATTAATCCGAATATTGTTGAGCCTTGCCAACTTTTTAAAATATCAAGTATCATAATAATAAAATGTTAATTATAGTTGCTAATAAGCAACCGATTAAATTAAATAACATATCTTTCCATTCAAATTGACTATCTAAAAACAATTCTTTTATAATCCCTAACACCATAACTAATATAGGAGCAATAATTATTCCGTATAATCCGAATAAACCTCCTATTTGAGTAAGCCATCCTGCTAGAAATAAATGTAAAAATTTATCAGAACCTATCTTTCCAACTATTTTATTAATAAATTCCATTACTAAATAGGTTTATAAGATTTATTATATATTTTACGGTTCCAAGATGTTTTAGCATCTAGAATTTCATTCATCTCATTCATTGATACGTATTCTGGAACTCTGGCAGCATCACATTTTTGCAACCATTCTTGTTTAAGAAGTTGTGCCATTTGAACTATATTAGGATTATTTGTCATTAATCCTTCTTTAAATTTAGTTACATAAGCACAGTAAGTTGCAATTGCAATTGCTTCATCATCTGTAATTTTTGGAAGACCTTCATCATCAACTATATCTCCTTTGTACAAAATGTAAATTTTTCCGCCATATTCCTAATCTAAATATAATGTATCGCCTACACGTTCATATTTCACAAAGCGGCCTGGTATATAGTACGGACTCTTAAACGCTTTCCTACCTTCTATATAAGACTCTACGAACTATGAAAAAAAGTCTCCTTCTGGATATAGGTTCGATACATGATTCCAATCTTCAAATCCATAAGTAACTGCTAAAATAGTATCACAGTTACAAGGAAGCTAAACAGTATTTGTTGGACACTATACTGTTAAACAGGCTTTATAAATACGCTAACGTTTATTTCCAATTAAATTAAAAGCTACAAGTCCAATTTCTTCAAAGTTATCAGGAAGTAATGCTAAATTATAAAGCGTATTTGCCATAAACATGGCATAATGAAAGTCATTAAAGTTTGCCATTATCCAGCTGCATATTCTTGATCGTTAGGTAATATTGGTGCAGCAAGCTATCTGTAGTAACGAACTTTCTTTTCGATTAGACGTCTTTTAACTTCATTATCAATAAATGAAAAATTATGATCTGCTAAATCTTCACAACAGCCATAATTTTCTAACTAACGCGGGTCTTTAAATACAGCTACAATTGAGATTTGTTTAATCATAGGTGCATTAAATATAAAACAATCATACATTCCATTTTGATTTGGAGTAGTATCTATAAAAACAAACGGTTTCTATTTACCACGTTTTCTATATTTATGATAATAATTCCAAACGTAAGAAGATGTGTAAAATACAAAAGGAAATTGTCTATCGGTACTTCCGATATAATCAATTGCCATATCACCATAATCATTTACAACCTACGGTATTTCAAAATGAGCTACTGGACGTCCCACATAACTACTACACATACATCTATCTAAATCTTTGCAATCTACATCTATACAATTAACTGCAAGAAGTAAATCACGAATAGGTAATATTCCTTTTAAAGAATATTCTTTTATTACTTGAAGTCTCTCTTCTACAATTTCATCTTCTAGTTGTTCTAAAGACATCGACATATTATGATGATAGCCGCGAAGTCCAGATACAACATCATTCATTATCGCAGAAGCGAGTTTTGCAAACATTGCCATAGATAAAATAAAAAAAGCGAAGGCAGCCCTACTTATAGGGAGAGCCTTCGCCGTATTAATAGTTTAATTAAGCTTCACATTTAGCTAATCCTTCTTCGTTCTCTCTGTTACCAAGAGCTGCAGCTACATCTTCATCAGAATATGTTTCTCCATCTGAAGATTTTAATGGTTGATCGTCTTTATCTTTATTTACAGTTTCAACCTCTGCTTTTTCAAGAATACCTGCTTCTTCTAATGCTTTTTCCCAATCATCAATAACAGCAGATTCTACATAGAATACATGATTAGTAAGAGATTTAGTAACTTCACCAACTGCGTCAGAACCCATGATACCACGATTTACACAATATTTAATAATATATTCTGTATATTTTCCATGAGGCATTGGAGTTTCATCAAGAGCAATTCTATTCCAACGAGTATTAGCAGCAGTAGGAAGACGTAAGTCTTTAGTAATTTGTCTAAATGTACCAAATCCTTCATGTCCAACTCTATCTTTACCATTTTCATCTTTAGTATATTCAATGTTACCAGCATATACTGGAGACATTTCATTAATACTATCTTCTCCTTCGAAACGACCAAAGTTAGCACAGCAGTCGTAAGTCTTAGCTTCTTCGTTATACCATTCTAATCTTACAACCTTAAATCTCTGATATTCATCAGAAGCTGTAAGAATAACTTTATTTTCCTCAGCTTTTACATCAACAAGAGGGAATTCATATACCATATTAAGATATTTCTTAGCAATTCTTTCAACTCTTTTAGCAATTACTTCAGGAGTATCAGTTGCTGCAACTTTTTCAGGATCATCTTTATCTGGTTTTACGTAGAACTCAATAAAGAATGGTTTTCCTTTAAATACGAAATCGTTAGAGAAATAAGAATTTTGAGAACCAGAAAGTCTTAAGTATAGAGCTATTCTATAAACACCTGGTTTTGTAATAGCACTCATATCAATACTTACTTGTGCTCTTTGAGCAGGTTCATAACATCTTTTATAAACACCTACTACATTTTGATCTCTAAATTGTAAATGATACTTTACTCTTAAAACTGTTCCGTCGTTTGTTGTATAAAATCTAGGACTGCCATCAGGCATTGTTGCACTATTAATAAGTGTGTTTGTTGAAAATTTAAACATAATTTTAAAATTTTAAAAGGTTAACTCGTCTCCATCATTATTTACTTTGTGGAGCTTGAGCTTGAGCTGGGGCTGCTATTGACTAGCTAAAAGCTGGATGTGTCTGCATCCTTGGATCGCTACTATTTTCCATAACGATGTGTACCAGCTCGTTAATTATCTCTTGACATACATAATCTGGGAATTCCATCTTCTGAGACGTATCTTCGGTTAAGTCTAATTGTTCTTGAGTTAATCTAATATATTGAGGAGATTTTATATAATCTACCCAAATATTAGTTAATTCAAATAAACTATTATCTTTACCGTAACGAATTTCAAGTCTTACTTTACTTGCATTACCATAACGTACTTTTCCTATTTTTTCTACGGGATTTGTGTCAAAAGGATTATTTTTATCTAAGATAATAGTTCCTGCGTTAGGTCTATTAGAACCATCTTTGATGATACCTTTATTATATAAATCATATCCGTTTTCATTATCGGTTGGTCCTCCTCCTGCATACTTATTATCAGAAGTATCTTCTGCACAAGTTTCGTAGTCTTTTACATTAGTAACATCCGTACCGTCACCTTGTCTTCCTACTGGAGCGGTTACATGATTTGTATTACATACAGATTTATCTTGCATACCATCATCCCAAGTATTGTAAGCTGAATCTTGATACGGATCTGTAGGAACGTTAAAATCATTATTTACATTATGAATATAGTAATAAGGTCTTTTATATTGAGGTCTCATATAGAAATTATTAATAATTTGAGACCAAGCATCAGCAGTTAAACGTTTAGCTCCAAATTGAACATATGTTCCAGCATCATAACATTTAAATTGCTTTTTGACTCTAAAATTACAAATACAATTTAATAAATGTAAATAATCAGTAGGTAATTCAAATTCATAGGTTGCTCCGTACAGTGAATTTAAACTAGTAACATTTGCAGTTTTTCTACCGTAAGCGTTATTTTGAGTATCTCCACCTTCTAGAGTACCTATTGGTGTAAGTATAGCTGTTGACTTTAAAACTCTTACATCATCAGTAGTTTGTTGATTAACATCATATATATTGTACTTTTTATTAATGTACTAATATATAGCTTTATTAAAAAGGTAATTAAAATCTTCCAGTAACAAGCTTGGAGCTTGTACTTTATTAAGTTCGATTAAAACTCCTTCATAAACTTGTCTTGCTGTAATAGGCTTTAATTATTGTAAATTTACCTATATAGTTGGAGTTGGATTATCTGTTCTAGTCCATCTATATCCATTACACTATCTATTTAATCTAATGGCTTGACTAATACTACATAGTTTTAAATTTAATTTTTCTTTAGCTTCTCTAACAGTTTTAAAACTATCTATATATTTTCCATCTAATGTGTATCTGTTTAATTTTCCAGATAATTTAGTTACAGTTATTTGAAGTTTTTCAAATTTCTCATTAGATATAAAATATCCAGATATTTTATTAGTTAGTTTTATCGCTCTTGTTAAATTTCCTCTATTAGTATTTAAAAATTTTAATAATTCTTCGTAATCGACAAATTCTTTAATAAAATTTCCATCCTAATCATAAATATAATATTGTAATTTTTTCTTATATCCAAATTCTGAAATATCTATTTTAGAATCATAGCTCCAATAAAATCCATGAGTTCCTCTTTTATTATGAATAGCAGTTAATAAAGTTTTATATACAATATCATTCATTTTTGCTCCAATTACAACAGAATCATATTTGTTTACTAAATTACCCTAATAATCAAATTGAAATAATGTTTGTTGTTTTGCTTGGGGTTTATGTCCGCCTAAACAAACATTATAATTACTAGAATTTTTTATAAAATCTTCATTTACTATTTCTGCCTCTTTTGCATATGCTTCTTCCTAAGTTTCATAAACGTAAAGAGTCTTTCTTCTAAAATTATGAAATCCATATTTTTTTACAGCATAATGAAAAGGAAATTTTGGATTCTCTATAGCATATTTTCTATTAAAGATGTTTATAGAATTTCCTATATAACCATCAAATACATCAGGATTTTCAGTTTCATGTACTCCCACATAAATTTTATTATTAACAAGACAAGTAGTTTCGTATACAATAAACATATAGATAAATTTTAGTTAATTATTACTTTTTAGTTTTATTAGCTTTGATGGCTCTTTCTACTACAGGATCTACTTCTTTTTCAGTAGTTAATTGCGGTTCGCCATCTAAATCTAAATCTTCGACTTTATATTGTTCAGGAAATACATCCCTACGAATTAATTCAAGTATCTTTTTGTGTTTAGGATCCTTCATCCAAGTAATTACAGCATCATCAGTAGCACCAAGTACTACATCATCCCCATAAACATAAAGTTTATTTTTAATCATAATTACTTTTCTGTCTCTGGCTTCCATAAATAAGATACGTAAAGACATATCGGTTCCAGTATATAAATTGATAATTTTATCTGGATTCTTTTCTGCTACCTGTAATAGATAATCTTCTACATCTGCGTCAGGCATATTTTTCATATTCTTACCTAACAGACGTGCTTTAAGCAATCTACCTTCTGAACCTCTTTCATCAGTGAAAATATATTCACTAGCTTGGTGAATTTTTCTCTTACGAGAAATTTTATTAGCTGTTTCAATTCCTGGTTTATCTACATAAAGTTCAGCAACACCATAACGAGGTCTCTTTGATTTCCAATCCATTGTTCCATCAATAAGATTATTGCCATTTTCGTCTTTAGCATATCTATCAGGAGCAATCAGAACACAATTTTTAATGGCTTCCCAAATATACTAATCTTGAACTCTATCTAAATTAAGTGTGAAACCGTCTTCCACTATAATAGGTTCATTTTCTTTTAAAAAGAACTTTCTATTTGGGTCATTTCTTTCTGAATCAGAAAGAATCATGTCGCCATTTACATCAACATGTTTTACACAATCTGGATAATTTCCGTATTTATCTTTACATGGTTGAATATAGTATTTCATTCCTACCTTACCATAAACACTTCTTAAAACAATTATATTTTCTGCAAAATTGCTTTTGCTAACATTATTTTCAGTACTCATATTAATTCATTAAAATATATATAAAATTAGTAAGGGAGATTGGTTACTCCCTTACCCTTATCTAAAAAGTTTTATTTATCGAATAAATTAAATCTCTCTTAAAATGAAGCTTCTGTAT
>Ga0326512_10002929_pt1 | contig 12611 bp, 9 predicted proteins | sample 1_2617_0518_D_FD_203652 | JGI IMG/M metagenome (GOLD analysis project Ga0326512, IMG submission 203652) | Bovine rumen microbial communities from UC Davis, California, United States - 1_2617_0518 | ecosystem: Host-associated > Mammals > Digestive system > Stomach > Rumen | place: USA: California... | reverse complement strand
TTATATATCTCTGGTAACGGTAGATTGAACTGAGTATTCTCTCCTTACTTCTTTGCTCAAAGCTGAGATGCTGTTAGATGAGCGTTCAGACTGCCATCGTGAGTAACTGACATTAGAGAATATAATAGTTCATTAATTGCTATCTGACCTAAACAAATCTATTGAATTGTAAGTGAAGATCAGCTTAAGACTTGAGTATTCGTATCATCAGGGGATAATGAAGATTGATGTTATTGCCCATGAAGTTACTTCAATGATGAGTGAGAGATGCTGATTGTTAGAAGATGAAAAGTATTAGAGAGCATGCAACTTACAGTAAGTTATGGTAATGGTGCTATCACCTTTGAGCCTTCTACTTGATTCTTTATCAATTGACATATTAAAGCTTGTAATAATAGAACTGATAAAATTAATATTGACGCAACAATTAATCATCGTTATATAAGTATTTATAATGATGACGATACATCGGATCATTATTCTAAACTTCTTATTTACCATAAACATTACAACTGTTGGGTACATTGGCTTATCAATTGAGCAAGGGTTGTACATGTAAAGGATTGAATATTCTTGTGAGATAATGTCTATGTAAATAAATGAAGAACTTGGAATTGGGAGGAAGATGATACGAAAGGTAAAGAAATTATAGAAAATGTTTCTTTATATATCTGAGAAGAATGATTACAAACTCCTAAACATATTCAATATGTAAAGACAGCAATCGGATGTCATTCAGTTATTACTTCAAATAGTAAACGAAATATTGATTTGTTTTATTGAGGTAAACATTTTGAAAGAAGGAATGATATTACAACTACAAGATATCCTAGATTGTTATTCAGAAAAGAAGAAGACGGAGTAATAGAAACCTATACTATTGGAGAAAAAATATATTGATATTGAAAAAAAGTTCCCTATAACTTGGTTAGCGAGATATCTAATTATCGTAACTTTGATAACTTAGACACACCAATCCTTAGGGAAATGTGAGAAGACATTGATTACGATTCTAGGTTAGCAGTGTTCGCAAGTATCAAAGAACCAGTCAACGCAGAAGCAAATGTTATATCTATAAGCATTTCTGCCAGATGACTTGATAATATTCAGTTTTGATCATTTTATATAGGTTACTATCAACTAGATGCTGATTTCGAGGATATTGAAAATACTCATATTGATATTACTCCTTTTGCTGATAGGACGAAATCACATGATATAAACGATCTCAATAAATGAGAATATTGTGATGAAGTCTTAGCAGGGTCTGCGTGTGATGTAACTTATGATGATGATATTTTACCTATTAACCCATAATAAAAATGATTACAATCGATGACGTAATTAACTTTATTCTATCTACTGATGATTTGACTTCTTTGCCTACAATCATGGACGCTCTTACACAAAGAGTTGCTGGTGAATTAGGAATGTCTTCTGAAATGCCAGCAGAAGAAGCAGAAGTTCCAGAAGAAGAAATGCCAGCTGAAGAAATGCCAGCTGAAGAAATGTCAGCAGAAGAAAATCAACCTGTATACTTTTAATTACTAAATGATAATTAGATGTTTGACGATAGAGTAGACAAAATGATTTGACTAATCTCTAAGTTGCCAGCTGATCAAATAACAGTAATAATAGAAAAATGTAAGAGGCTAGGGGAGATTTCCCCTAGGGTCTCAAAACTAATTTCTTTATTTGATAAGTTGTCAGATGAAGAGAAACACCAATTTTTTACTAATGTAAAACCAATGGAAGATGGATGCATTACAGATTCTAGCGAATGTTCAGTCGCAGCCGAGGGAGGAGAACTCACAACAGATGACGAGTAATCTGGAACAATTGGCTGTACTATGATGAGGTAATTGACAGCTGATATCAGGTAGAGATGACCATGAGATTGTCGGAGGACAAGTCTCTAAACAAGATAAAAAAATCCAGAATTATCAGAATAAAATGAATAGCTATCTTACAGATGATGAAGCTGCTAATAGTATTATTACAACTCCACAGTCTCAATGGGATGCTTATCAGATAGCTACTGCTAATCTTAATCCAGATTTGAAGACTAGAAATAAGAAATATCAATCAGCTTTAAATGATATTAATGTTCTAGAAAATGAAAAAGTTAATCTTGCACAAGCTGGTGAAATGATGATGAATGCATATAGAGATGCTATTAATAGTACTCAAAATGCTGCTGATAATATGATGTATGCTAATTCTGCGAATGCTGCTATCCAAGCCTGAGGTGCAATCTCAGGTACTCCTGGCTTAGCAAGTAATCCAGCTGCTGCTGCACAGACAAGAATGTCTGCACAGAATATGGCAACATTACAGAATGCTCAAATCCAAAGCAATGCTGACCAGAACATCGGAAATATTTATGGACAAATGGCTAACATCCCACAAGTATTATCTGGTATCTGAGCACAGAATGCTAATATGGATTTGCAAAAAGAACAATTAGATTTGCAAAGACAACAACTTGCACAACAAGCTCAGCAACAATCCAGCTGAAACCGTTGATCTAGTTCAGTTAGTACAAAGGTTCCGTCTAATACTACATGATTACAATGGGGTGAAAAAGGGGAACCAACATATAACTGACAAAAACTAGAATTGTGAGTTGATACTAATTGAAATGTATATATTAAGAATGCTGATAAACTTTGATTAAGTGAATGAGATATAAAGAATATCCTATCTCAAATCCCATCACAAACTTCTTCTACAGGAAGTAGTGAAGAATCTTCTTCTACAACAGCGTGAGCATCAGTTGCTCCAAAGTGAAAGAGATTTGATCCAAGTCAATTAGCTTCATATAATGCATTATGAAGTCAAATATTAAACAGATAATTTTATTTTAAATTAATACACATGGCACAAAATTATATTTACCCTCCAAAGGATGCAGTCATGCCAGACGGAAGCATTGCTTTAGGAGGGATCGAAGCTACTGAACCAATTTGGTGAGTAGAAAAACTAACTGATCTTAATGACATAGATTACTCTCCGTTGAACAATCCTAAAACGTGATGTATTTATTTGTTATGATATCAGCCTAATAAGGAAAAGAAATTTACTTTTTTCCCTATAAAAGACCCTAGGTATAAGAAATAATACTAAAACTTTTTAGATATTAAATTAATAGGTTATGGCTAAATTAACGAAACCATGTCCAGTCAATGCTGCGGATGTAGAATTTTTGGTTGGAAAAGATTATAACAACAATGTTGTAGATGTACCTATTAGTTCATTACCAGACTTTCCTGAAGTAGATGTTGAATGTGCATTACAGAATTCACCAACTATCAGAGATCTAAGAGCAGAAGATGCTAAGTTACTCCAACTCTACCTCGCTCTAAAAGGTAGACTTGATGACTTTAGAATCCTTCCTATTCATCTACAAAAATCTATCGAAGATTTAGAAGAACTAAATCTTTGTAATGTTAAATTGACATTATGTGATGTAGAAGGTGATACAACTTTCCACGGTAATGTTAATGTAGATGAGAAACTTACAGCTCATGAAATTGAGACTGAAGATCTTATGGTAAATGGAACAGCAACAATCAATGACGAAAAAGTTGCTCACTCACATATTAATGAATTCAAAGCAGATGATGCTACTATCGAAAGACTAACGGTAAACGAAAGTATTGATGATAAAGGTACATTAAATGTAGATTGAATAACAACTACTCACGATATAGAAAACACTGGTGATATTGTTAACAGTGGTGATATTACTAATGGAGGTAATATAGAAAATGTTTGAGATATTGATAATCATGGTAACTTTACAAATGATTTAGATATTGTAAATCATGGTAATATTTCTAATGATTGAGATATAACTAATAATGGAGATATTACAAATGAAGGTAAACTCACTAACAAAAATGGTATTGAAAATACTGGTGATATTACAAATCATGGTAATGTAATTAATGATTGAGATATTACTAATGCTGGAGATATTAATAATTCTGGTAAAGTAACCACTGAAGACTTCGAAACTAATACAGGAACTGCTAATACATTTACTGTAAATACTCAGCTTGAAGTTATTGGTAACACTATCACAAACGGTATTACAAACACAGGAACTATTGATACAGATAATATCACTTCAGATACGTGAACTATTACTACATTAACTTCAGATACTGTTACTGTAAATACTAAATTTGAATCTCTTGGAGATACTGTTACAAACGGTATTGAAAATACAGGTAAGATTACAACAACAGATATCGAAACTGAAACTGCTACAGTTACTACTAAACTTGAAGTTACTTGAGCTACTGAAACTAATAGTATTCTTAATCATTGAGATCTTACAACAGATGATGCAATGATTAATGGGGATTTAGAAGTAGATGGTAAAACTGATATCCAAGAACTTGAAGTTAATTGAGAAGCACATTTTAGAAGAGATGTAGAAATTTATAATAACTTTGCTGTTTCTGGTGAAACACTTTTAAATGGAGATACTAAAATAAACTGAGATTTAGAAGTTAATGGAAATGAAACTCATAGTGGTGATGTTGTATATAATGGAGATCTAGAGGTTAATGGTACATTAATAGCTCGTGATCTAGATGTTGATATGACATGATATCAAAAGACTGATGAAAAAGGTATTGCTAATTGATATGCTTCACTAGATAGTACAGGTAAAGTACCTAATTCACAACTCCCTAATATTACTGGAGGTATCGATTTTAAGTGAGTATGGAATCCTAATAACGGTTTCCCATCTAATCCACGTAATGGAGATATGTACCAAGCAAGTGTTAGAGGTGTAATTGATTGAGTTACTTATAATCCTTGAGACAGAATTATTTGGAGTGAAAATCAACAATTATGGCAACATCTTGTAGATAATACTTGAGTACAATCAGTTAATGGAAGAAGTGGAGCTGTAACAGATGTACAAGATACAACTGATAGAAAAGATACTATCAATCTAACTACACCTGCTACAGATAAATATCTTTCAGAAAAGGCTGTCGCTGATATGGTTAATACTCTTATTGAGAGGATTGAACAACTTGAAGAATCTTCTCCTATTGCTTTAGATATTAGCACTTATCTACCACAATCTATGGTTGAATGAACTGAATATAGAATTATTATGTCTGATGTTAGAGCTACTGATGATGTATTTCCAACTGGATCGAATGTAAATGTTGCAATTGATACATACGATTGATACATTATTGTTACTCCAGCTGCGGATATCACGAATCCTGTGATTAACGTTTTACATATTAAACATAGATCATAATGGCAACAACAAATCTAGATTTTAGAAAAATTGATTACGATCAATTAATTGATAAGCCTATTGTTAGAACTACTGCTAATGTGGATACTATTACAAATGCAGGAGTATATGATAGAGGTGATGGTAAGAGATTCTTGGTTTATGTTAATGGTAATACTATTACACAAATTGAAGAGTCTTTTGATGGATATAGGACAAGATCAAGTTTGGATTGAGGTATTGTTCGATGAGAATGGGATGCACTTCAATTCTCTGATGCAAGTCATAAATGGGATGTTGTTGTTATATCTGATACAGAACCGTCTATAAAAAGAGAAACAACAGCTTGGATAGATACAAGTGATTGAAATAAATTTAAAGTATATGATGGTACTAAATGGTTAGAAGTTTCTGGACAAGCTTCTCAGATTGAAGAAATGCCAGAGCCAACTGAAGCTCTTGAAGGTAAAATTGTACAATATGATGGAGAAACTACTGCAGATTTCACACATGGATATTTCTATGAATGTGTATCATCTGAAATCCCTGGTACGTATGAATGGGTTAGAATTGATGTACAACCTATAGATGCTGAAAATATTCATTATGATAATACAGTTAGTTGATTAACTGCTACAACTATTCAAGAAGCAATTGATGAAATTGCACCACAGATTATTGAATATTATGATTATTCTGCAATGCAATGACCTTGCGAAGAATGATATCATATTCCATCTATAGAAGAATGGAGAAGTATTATCAACACATGATTAACATTATCTCAATTTAAAGAAGCTTTGCATATACCACAAAGTTGACAACGTTCTTATAGTGGTTCTTGGATGTGAGAAAATAGTAATGGTATTTATTGGTCTTATTCTGTAGATTGAGTAAAAGCTAATTACTTAATGTTATCTACAAATCCTTCTGCAAATAATAGTGATAAACGTGCTTATTGATTCTCTCTTCGTGCATTTAAAGATATGCCAGTTATTCCAGATCTTTCATGGAATGAAACAGTTACAGATAAGGTATGGTATAATGAAGAACTTTGACTTATTTCTATCTTAGTGGATACAGATAAATATGTTACTATTAAAGATAAGAACGAATGAGCAACAGTTGTATGGAATAATGAAGATGCTTTAACAACATCTAATAGAGGTAAATATTTTCAACGAGGTAATAATCACTGATTTTCTTGGGGTTCAACATGAGATACATCTTCCACAAGAGTAAATGCATGATCATATTGACCTAGTGAATATGAATCTTCTACATTCATTACATATAATGGTGATTGGTCTTCAGTTCAAAATGATAATCTTTGGGGTTCTGTAACTGGAGTCGCTCATACAGTAAAAAAATGATATGATGCCTCAGATGTTATTTATGATAATACTAATAGTTGACTTAATAGTACAAATGTACAAGATGTAATTGATGAAGTTAATTCTAAAATAGAACATAATAATATACAGGTTGAGAAAATTCCAACTGCTTCTGAAGAATATAGAGATATTATTATTCAATATAAATGAGAAACAACTTCTCAATATAAACAATGATATTTTTATAAGTGTGTATGAGATTGAGAAGATCCAGAAACGTTTAATTGGATTAATATAAAAGTACAAGATGGATCAAATCAAGTAAAAGTTATGCCTACTCCAAGTGTTGAGAATGTAGGACAAATTATTCAATATGCTTGAGATACTAATAACTATTATACTCATGGACATTTCTATGAAGTTATTGAAGATCCTGAAAATCCTTGAACATATATTTATCAAGAGATTGAAGTACAAAATTCTCCAACGCAAGCTGAAGAAATGGAAGATGCTTCTGAAGATAATGTAGGTAAAATTATTCAATATGTTGGTGAAACTGATGAAAATTTTACACATGGATATTTCTATGAATGTGTATCAGATGGTGAAGATCCTGCAACATATTCTTGGGTAAATGTTAAAGTACAAAGCTGATGAGAATGAGAAGAAAATATTATATATCTTACAGAAGAAGAATATGCATTGATACCTGAAGAAGAAAAATTAGATCCTACTAATAATTATGTTATTTATTGAGATGAAGATCCTGAAGAATTTGATTCAAAAGAAGTTGAGTATGATAATACATGAACAACTTTAACTTCAACAAATGTACAAGATGCTATCAATGAATTATATTATTATATTAAAAGAATAGATAACATTACTGTTGAAGAGAATCAGAATGAATTATTGTTTACTAAATCAATAACTACACCGTTTGAAATAAAAGATAATGCAGCATGAGCACCATTTATACCAGAAGAAACATATCTCGTATATTATACATATAGAACACCAATAAGTGCTGGTAACCAAGATGCTGTATGATATTTTTGATTTGAAGAATATGTTGCATGATGATGGAGATTTATTGAGTCTCAAGCTGTTTATCCTAACAATTATGGTTTTCCACATCAAAGAAGGAATAAGATATTTTTAAAAGCTTGACATGTATATAGAACAAATAATTACTCACCTTATAGTGCATGACATTGACAATTCATATCTGTAAATGTATTAGCAATTGATAACGGTTGACAAGAAGCTAAAGAACTTATAATAAAATTATCTCCAGTTGAATGAACTTTACAAACACCAAGGTTTTGAGTTGCTGTTACAGCATATTCAGAAAAACAAAATAAAAAGTTCTTTTTCCAAGATGGAACAATATCAATAGCATCAGAAGATGATTATGATATTTTACATATTTTACCTACATCTAATGCAATAGGTTGGGCTAAAAACTTTAAATATAATAATTCAAGTATAGCACCATCACTTATTGAGGTTATTCAAGATACTACTTATGATGCATATAATACTACAAATTCATTAACTGCTATTGGTAATGATTATAGAGCTAATCAATTTAGATGATGTATTAATCTTATTAGAGTAGCAGAAGATGTTAATATGACATGAATAACAAGTATTGGTAATAATTTTAAATCAAGACAATATGAATGATGTTCAAAAATAACTATCGCTTCTGAAGAAAGTATGCCTAACACAGTAACATCTATTGGTAATTACTTTAGAGCATATCAATATAGTTGATGTGAATTATTAACAGCTCCTGCAACAGAAGTTATGTCAACCCACATTACATCTATTGGTGATTACTTTAGAGCATATCAATATCAAAGTTGTAACTTTAATGAGACTGCTGAAGAAGTTATTTCTACTACAGTACAAACTATTGGAACAAACTTCAGAGATTCTCAATATAGATCATGTATTAATATTAATAAAATTAAATGATTATATGATTTAGATATTGGTAATACAAGTTATAGAATTAATCAGTTCCTTAGCTGTAATGATACAAAAGATGTAATAGTAAAATCATGAATTTGATTTGAGTGGGGTACTAATCCTATATCAAATAAGTATGTAAGAAATGTCTATGTTAAAAATGAATATCTACAAGATTTTATTGATACTCCTAAAAGACCTTGGTATCAATTTACTAACAACAAATATATTTGATATTAAAATTTTATTTTTTAGAATATAATACATGGAATTAAAAACAGATATATTCTTTAAGAATACTGAACTTGATATAAATACTACTGCATCTATGATAATCCAACATCCTAATCAATCAGAAGAAATCTTGAAGTTTATCGCTTGTAAGATTAAACACTTTGCAGAGTTTGATGTAAAGATGGAAATGTTAAAAGAAAAATATGATAAAGATATGATGGAGTTGTATGCTCATTATATGAAAGAATAAAAATAAAAAAAAGTATTGGAAACTCAAAGCCTGGAGCACTCCAATAATTAATAAAATTTTACACTTTAAGATATAAAAAATGGACACAACATTAAATACAAATACATGAATGTGAACATGGTTGATTATCTTACTCTTATTCTTGTGATGGAGTAACGGTAGCGGATTTGGATTTGGTAATAACTGAAACAATGCTGCTGCTTGGATGATGGCTAATGCCAATAACAATAACAACCATGACAACACGGTTGATTTGATTAACAATAATACAATGTGGTCAAATCAGTTATTCAACCAGCAATCTGTTGCTAATATGACAAATATGATGCAAATGGGTTTCTGTAACACCAACAATAACATTGAAAAAGCTATCCAACAATCTCAAGCTAATACTGCGGCTATTATCACTAATAGTACTGCTAATACACAGAAAATCTTGGATTTAATGTGTTCACAGGAAACTCAAAGGTTGAGGACAGAGTTAGCTGAACAAAAAGTAATTGCTCAAAATAATCAACAAACAGTTGATTTATTAAGTAGATTACAACCAACACCAATCCCTTCTTATATAGTAAGTTCTCCATATACATCAATTTATCCACCTGTATCTACTACAGCTAATAATGGATAAACACAGAAAAGAGTTTTAAACTCCAGGCTTCTGAAAATAAATATTTAAAGTATTTTATATTAACCCCATGACAAATGCTGTAAAAAAAATTTGTAATGGATGAACAGAATATAAAATTTCAAATAAATCTGTAGTTGCTCCTGAAACAGCGAATCATATTGGTTATGATAATACAACATCTGAAATACAATCTACTAACGTACAAGATGCTATTGATGAGGTTGTAAGCATGATTGAATGAGGATGAGTTGTTACTAAAGCAATACAAGTATCAGAATTACCTGATGCTACAGAAGATGAACTTTGAAACATTTATCAATATGTTTGATCCACTACAGAAACTGAAACAAATGGATATTTTTATAAGTGTGTTGTTGATGGACCTACAAGTTTTAAACGAGAAAATATAGAGGTTCAACCTGGTGGAGGAGAACAACCAGAGGCTTCTGATATAATATATGTAACTCAGGAAGAATATGATAATCTTCCCGATGAAGAAAAATTAGATGAAACTAAAAATTATGTAATTTATGAAGAATGAGCAATTGTAGACATTGTTGTTAAAGCTGTTAACGTTACTTATGATAACTCTAATACGCATTTAACTTCACATGATATACAATGAGCAATTGATGAATTAAATGAAAAAGTTGAATCTAAATGAAATTCTACTATTATTGTATCAGATGTTGAACCAGAAGAAAAAATCGAATGAACTTGATGGTTTGATACAACAACTAATACTTTAAAAATATGGGACTGAACCACTCGACAGGAAATTGAGTGAGGAGTTCCGACTGAATGAGAAGATATCATTTACATTACTGCAGATGATTATGCGGCTTTACCTGCTGAAGAGAAAGAAGATGAAAGCAAGCATTATGTAATCTATGCGGCAGGTTCAATAGATCCATCATGATGATCAACAGATGCTATCGAAATTAGTTATGACAATACTGATAGCTGATTAGAATCTACTAATGTTCAAAAAGCAATCGATGAAGTTGTAGATAAAATAGATGACATTAAAACTAACTTATCTGATTTGGAAGATGTTGGTTTAAATGACATTGAAGACTGACAAATATTAGTTTATAATGCTTCTGAATGAAAATGGGAAAATAGAGATTTTAACCCAACAGGATGAGAAGATGTTATATATATCACTGCTGAAGATTATATGGCTTTGCCTGAATCAGAGAAAGAAGATGAAAGCAAACATTATGTAATCTATGCGGCTGGTTCAATAGATCCATCAGGAGGTTCAACAGATGCTATCGAAATCAATTATGACAATACAGATAGTTGATTAGAATCCACAAACGTCCAAAAAGCAATCGATGAAGTTGTAGATAAGATGGATGACATTAAAACCAATTTGTCTGATTTGGAAGATACAAATATTGATAATCCTACGAGATGACAAATATTAGTTTATAATCCAGATAATGGTAAATGGGAAAATCAAGATGCAAATCTAAATTGATGAGAAGATGTTATATATATTACTGCAGAAGAATATGCAGCTTTATCTTCTGAAGAAAAAGAGGATGAGAGTAAGCACTATGTAATTTACGCTTCTTGATCAATAGATCCATCATGATGATCAACAGATGCTATCGAAGTCAATTATGACAATACAGATAGTTGATTAGAATCCACAAACGTCCAAAAAGCAATCGATGAAGTTGTAGACAAGATGGATGACATTAAAACTAACTTATCTGATTTAGAAGACTCAGATATTAACAATCCTCAAAACTGACAATTCTTAGTTTATAATTCTGTTGAATGAAAATGGGAAAATAAAACTATTGAATGAATGTGATGAGAAGATGTGATCTATATCACGGCAGAAGATTATGCATGATTACCTGCGTCTGAAAAAGAAGACACAACAAAACATTATGTAATCTATGCTGCATGAACAGAAACTGAATATAAAGATAGACTCAGTTCTAATCTTGAAGTTCATACTTCTATAGGACAATATACTGCATGAGAAACAATTCCTGCATGAACTCCTTTAGAAGATATCATAAGAAAAATTCTATGATAAAAATTTTTATTATTAATCTTTTATAAAAATGGCTAATATAGTTCAAAAAATTATGAATGGAGAGAGAGAATATATTATCCCTCAATCATGAAAATCTCCTCAAACGCTTGATACTGGAGGTATTACAGTATCTCTTGAAGCTTGAGAAAACTTAAAAAAAGGTGATGTTGTTGTTCAATTTGGAAACTCAAATCGTGTAGATTGAGAAATTAAATCATATTCTTGACAAACAGCATCTACTAGATCTGATGATATTGGTAACAGTAGAACAAATATTAATTATACATTTGAACTTCTCAGAGATGTATTTGTTGTTAATTTTGTACATTGAGTTGGTAAAGTATGAGAAAAAACACCTGCTGCTCTTACATTTAAAATCATGGATTCAAATGATAATGTAGTTTTTGAAACTAATAATGTTACAAACAAATTAAAAATTAGTAAACAATTTACAAAAGGAATTTATAAAGTTGTTTATGAAACTACAGGAGCAACTAGTACTACTGATTATTATAATATTACTACTTGTAATACATCAACAGGAGCTATTGGTGAAGTTTTTGCAGACAACACTTCTTTAAATGTTCAACCATATTATATTATTGAATATGGTACTCAAACACAACAAAATAAAGTATATAAAATGAATGGTAAAAGAACAGAAAACTATTCAGCTTTATGAGTTTGTACAGAAAATGTTAACAAAGGTAATCTTGCTGTTATATTAATCGAAGGAAAATTTGATTGATATAATATGACAGATACTTCAAATATTAAGGTTATGAAAGAAGATTGGCTAAAAGGTGAATATCAAATTCAACAGTCTACAGAAGTAAACGTTTGATATAATACAA
>Ga0326512_10002928_pt1 | contig 12621 bp, 15 predicted proteins | sample 1_2617_0518_D_FD_203652 | JGI IMG/M metagenome (GOLD analysis project Ga0326512, IMG submission 203652) | Bovine rumen microbial communities from UC Davis, California, United States - 1_2617_0518 | ecosystem: Host-associated > Mammals > Digestive system > Stomach > Rumen | place: USA... | reverse complement strand
TAAATCAAGCGTATATGGTGCGGTGAATGAGTTTGCGGTGTGTGAATAACTTGTACCGTTAATAGTTGTTACATTTCTGTTTTTGCTTACTTCGTATGTTTGCCCAACTGTGGCAGTTGCCGTATTAACTGAGGATGTTCCGTAGTTGCTCTGCAATGTTCCGTCATACGGATACAGTTCAAACGCTCTGCTTGCATAAGAAACTCCCGAACCAAAAACGTATACACCATCATTACTTGTACTCAACGGAACGAACTTTACATCAACCCTTGTGTCCTGATTTGGAGTGAACCCCGTGTCAATGTATTGCGTTCCACTTGATTGGATATAGTCTAGTTTCGTGTAACCTTCCAACTCCCAGTCAACGAACTCATATCCTCTGTTTGGAATTGCTTCCAGTGTTAGTTTCGTTCCACTTGGGAACAGTTCTTCTTCTGAGACGAAGGTGATTATTGCGTAGCCGTTTCCTTCGTTGACTCCGCTTTCCGTGTGTCCATCTGTAAGGTTATCGATGTAGGATGAACCGCCACCACCGCCACCGTTCGCAGTGTTAGATGATGACCAAGATCCGCCTGCACCACCGTACAAGCCACCGCCACCACCGCCTGCATCACTGTCGCTACCGCTGATGCCGGTTTCTGCGCTTCCACCTTTGCCGAATGTTCCGAATGTATAGTGTGTTGTTTGGCTCTTGTAGTATTCGTTTTTACCGCCTGCGGTCTGAGTACCACCGTGTCCATAGTACGAACCAGTACCATCACCGCCTACAAGTCCACCACCGTCTCCACCGTGTTTGCCGTTGTAGCCACCGCCACCGCCACCTCCTGCGACAATCAGGATCTTATTGAGATTTGATGCGCCGATGGAAGAAAGCGTTCCAGTTACAGTAGCGATGTGCGTTGCACCACCGCCAGTTCCAGAGTATGCGGTTCGGTTTCCGTTTCCACCACCGTTGTAGGTGTTTCCTGCTCCACCGCCAGAGACGATGTAAAGGACGGTATCTTTCTCTAGATACTTTGTGCCACTTGCATAACCGCCCTTGCCACCGTATCCAGTAGTGCTAGAACTTCCTCCACCGCTTCCGCCGTAGGCTTCCAGTTTGTAGTTACCGCTTTTAGGAACGGTGAATGTCTGAACTGCTCCAGTGTAATCAAATGAAACGGTTGCAGATATTTCTCCACCATCGCTTGGGTTAGGAGTTGTCTTTAGTTCATTGATAATTTGTCCTGCGGTGAACGATCCGCTTCCACTGTTTGTAGTGAACGTATCGTTTACGGCATCATACATTCCAAGAACACTGTCACTCTTGCGTTGCGCAGGAATGTAATGACGGATCAGATTTCCTTCGCTATCCCAGAACTTTGCATAATACCAATATCCATTCGATCCACCACTTCCACCATTCATCCACATCAGATAGAAGTTGCTCGATCCATAACCTCCACCCGGAACAGAAACTGCATATTCCGTTCCATTGTCAGTGAACACAGAACTGTTGAAATGAATCAAGTGTCTGTTGGTATCAACCGCAATATTCCATGTGTTTCCGGTTCCAGTCATGAAATGGAATATATTGTTGTAGTTGAAGCAACCAAATCTGTTTGTTGAACTGTCTTGCCTTGAACCGAAGAAAGAGTTATGTCCTGCCGATCCGGGAGATGTCAATTGAAAGTCAATCTCAAACTCACAATACCCTTTTATGCCAGTATCAATTCGTTGCGATCCGCCAGTCTGCAAATATTCAAGGCGATAGTAATTTGTGTAGTCAAACATATATCACCTCACTCGGTGTAGAGAATATAGATATCTCCATTCACGCCGATATCACTTGTCGGTTCTGTCGTTCCGCTTAATACGGTATTTTGTTTAGCCGATATGGCAGAAGAAATCGCAGATAATGACGTGCCACCATCAATGGCTTGTCCGCTTGCGTTGGTTAAAAGAATGTTGTTGGCGGTCGGTGAAGAAACGTATCTCATAGCCTCATCGTCAACGATGTTGTGTGTCGTTCCGTTTACGTTAATGTTTGAAATATCCATAAATCACCTCACACCGAAACCGGGAAACCATCCGTCAGGTAGAGCGTGTTGTTCCTGACCGTTGCAGTCGCAGTCACCGCAGTACCAAAAATGTATTCCCCATTTGCGTAGGCTTCCTTGCCCACTAAAATATCGCTTGCCGTAGCACCGTTGGCTACAGTCGTGTCGATGTAGTTGTCTGGAATTGGATTGATCGTGATGTTCTGGCTACAGATTAGGGAACTTGTGTACCCAGTCTGTGTTGATTTGGTCGGAGTGAAAACATACGGTCCGGGATAATTCCCAATACTGAAATCGGGGATAACGATACCGCCCGACAATGTTACCGCCTGCCCTACTGTAATGTCGCCAGTAATACTAAGCGCATATGCAATATCGATCATAATACCTGAGTCGAAAGAACGCTCTCTAAGTCAAAGTCAGAGATCTCGCTCGCTCCAACCTCGCCGTTCATCTTGATTCTCAACTGGCAACTCGTCTCGCCTGCTCTCAGAGTAAATGTCTCCGCTTGTGTCAGGTGGACAACATACCCAGTGAACGATCCGCCATTATAAGTTACTTTTTTCCAGACAATGTCTCCATCAGATAGGAGTTTCTTGATTGATGCGCTTGACGATTGGTTGTTCAACTGCAACTCAATTTCCTCATAAGCACCCTGCACCAAGTTTCTTCCGTTGACTTGGTAATTCAATAAAAGATATAGAGTATCACCACGATTCATTATGCTACCCTCTTCCAGACATAAACGCCGATGTAGTACGGATAGTATGCATCACCACCGCCTGCCTCTGATGTCGTTCTTGTGGTCGATGTGGACTCTACAGACTTATTGAGGTAACTGGATGGGTTCCACCCCATATCACCACTGTAGTTGTACGCATCCGTCACTGTATGGGTGTGGGCAGGCATGCTCGCAAGAGGAATCTTATGCTCTGATGATGTTCCACCTGCCACTCCGCCGTTTTCCGTCACGATCTTCAAGTAGGCATCCGTTGTGATCTGTTCCCAAGTACCACCGAAATACACCGATGGGGAAACATTTGTAACGGAAATATAAACGTAGCCGACTGGGAAGATGTTACTGATTAGGCTCTGAACATCAAGGGTTTCCCATCCAGTGTCATAGTCGTCATCCGATGCCTTTACAAGGAACTGCCCGGTCGTGCCACCTTCCGCAACACCTTGCCCGGGTTGACCCTGCTCACCGTAAAAGTCTACCTCGTTGAAATTTGTTCCGTCCGTGGAGTAGTACAATGCACTGTTCTCATAGTCGAGTTTCAACTGTACGACATTGTTGGACGAGTCAATATTCGTGGTCTTGTTGATATAGTCCTTGATTTCCTTTAAAGGATAGGACAACTGTTTTCGTGTAACCGTTTCTGATATTGGATCTGTGTAAGATACATCCGTGAACACCGCATCCGTGTTCTCTGGATTAAAAGACCCATAACTAAACCTATTCATAATTCACTCCTTATTTCACATTTTTGACGATCTGGTATTGCATAGCGATATGCGTTAAGGACATATCTCTGCCCGGTTCATCATTTTTGAATAGGAAGGAAGCCATTTGTACTTTCTTCAATGAGCATTTCCTTCTGTATGTTATCGCCCAGTTGACCATTGACCACTTGAATGAACCCCAAGTGAAGTGATTCCAGAGTTTACCACCCACCATAATAGACTCGGCATCCTGCTCCGGCTCCTGAGATTCATCCGTGTAGTAGTAGATATCAATTAATGAAGCGGTATCCCCTCGGCATTGTACATAGAGATTTTTGATATTTTTTAAATACTCCACCGCATCGAACTGAAGAAATGGGGTCATATACCATGCTTCAATTGCATCCGGCTGTCCATTGCCATCAAAGTCCAGATCGTAGAAGGTGTTGTTAAGCACAATTATTTTGTCCTTGAACCCATCCCCTGACCCGGAATAGACCAGATCCTTCTTGAACTTTAGGAATTCTCCTACATAGAAGTGGTCTAAAATGAACCAGTCCAGCTGTCTTGGTGGAGTCTCTCCTCTTGATGTGAAGGTGTATGGTGATATCTCGTAATCCCAGATGTAGCAGTATCCATAGGTTGGGAAGCAGAGGAAATACTTGTTGTCAAAGTCCGCACTCTGTACATTTGCGGGATCTTCATCAAGGTCAAGGATTCCCATCGTTCCCATTGCATTGGTTCTCTCAATATTCCTTGAGATGGTTCTTACATTTCGCTCATCCTGAATGTTGGTTGAGACCAGAGTGCATATACCTTCCTTGGAGTTGAACCATGTCAGAAGGTTGTTGATTAACTGGATTGAATAAGGCGCATCACATCCAATTCGTGGGTTGACGAGTTTGGAATTGAATCCTTCTTCACCGATCTTGTCTTCCGCAAGTGTGGTTGCCGTGGTTTCAACGTAGGAATAGATCGCATAGATTTCTCTCGGTTTGAATACAATCAACACATTGTACTGTCTTCCGAAACCTACGATATCCTCTTCCGTGTTACCTAATACTCCATAGTTGTTTTCCGGGAAGAATGAAATATCGAAGGACTCCGAATAGAAGTATTTGGATAAACCGTTTCTGGCCAGAAAGAGTCTGGAGTTGTTTGCACCGCCGAATGTCTCGTAGGCCTTGCATCTAAGCAACTGCGCCTTTTCATCATTGAATGCTGTTGCTACCATAGGCATCGTGACCAGAAGGTTCAGTTCTCCAGATAATGGAGCGGTTGTAAATACAATCTTCTTGTCTGTTGTGTTGACACTATAATCCGTTCCTTGGGTAAGGACATCACCATCAAGTTCCACTACAAACTCCGATGTTCTTGACCAGTCGATCAGGTCTAGACCCTCGTCATATTTTCCAACAAGGTAATTCGTAGATGTCCCATCGGCGTTGTATACATATGTGAACTTTGTTCCCAGAATGTTGAAGTCATCCAGAGGATCTGAATGAGACCCATCTGCCCTACAGTTGATCAATACCTCTGGGGCATAGTAGTCCAGAACATTAAAGCTCGTTCCATTGTACTTGTAGAACCCCGTTGAAATAAGATAATAGAGATCCTGGGCATAGGTTATGAACAACCCTCTTATTTCTGGGAAACCACTTCCCACCTCTGTTGGAGTTCCGTCTTCAGCAAACTTGTATATCTTTGTTCCCGCATGGACGAATATCTGGTCAAAGTATGTAGTCATGGCATAGATGGTATCGGCACAATCAAGATAGATTTCCTGCCCATACCTTTTGCCAAATGCACCATTTCGGTACATCATATTAAGCATATATGGAGATTGATTGACCTCTTGCTCAAACTCCAAGTCTTTTAGGTTGAGTCCACCGATCCCCGGTGATGGCAGTTCAAAGTTCTTTAATGGCTCCGCCTTGAACTGCGGCATCTGTTGAATAGGCATTAGTAATACTCATCCAGAACGCTCTGTGGCAGCATCTTCTGATGTGATACCCTGGCGTTGTTATATTCTGTCTGGTAGATGGACATTTTGGCGAGGTCATCGTCCATCAGAAAGTTTGCATCAATTCCCTTTGGAATGACGTCATACTGATATTCTTCCTCATAATCGAGCTCATCAGTCATAGCTGAGACCAGATGTTTCTGGAGACCAGTGAACGGCGCTTTGCCATTGAACATTCTGCACATATTGTTTTCCTCAAACAGTTCTGCCAGAACCTTGTTGCAAATCTCGATTATGTAATTGTCATAGATTGTAGACGAGGGTTTCTCAAACATCCACGCCTTGGTTTTTTTGTACATTTCTTGAACTGTCATTTTATACCCCCGTTAATTTGATAAGAAAGGGGGATTGCTCCCCCTTTTTGTTTGATTATGCCAGGCTGACGTAGATGCCCTTTGCCTTGGTATTCAGAGCGAAAGCATCAAACAGCCATCTGACTTCCAGAAGAGCGCCGGAGATTCCAACCGGATCGGAATGGACTTTTGCATCCTTAATCTTTGTCGGAGTCAGAACAACGGACTTCTTGACGATCATGAAGTTGATGCCTGCATTCAGGTTTGCATTGCCAGCGGTTGTGAAGTAGTCATCTGGTACAGGAACAACTTCAACACCACGAACCTTGCCCATAACACCTCTTTCAAGGTTTCTTTCACCAAATGCCGGGTTCTGGTAGTTTACGAACTCGTTGGAGAGCAGGAGTTTTGCAAACAGAGATTCACCAATGTAGCAGTATGCATCGGAAACATCCGTGCCTGCATTTCTGATGGCGGTTACACCATCAAAGATTTTTTCAACGATAGTGTTCTTTGCAAGAGCGCCATCAGCTGAAGTGGTGATGTTTGCTGCCCAAGATGGAGCAGTTGCCATCTGGCCAGACCATCTTGCAAGTGCATACTTGTCAAACATCGGAACGAACTGTTCTCTCAGTTCACGAGCCATAACAGTTCCGGCATTCTTGATGAGCATCTGTTCCGTGTTGTTGCCCTTGTCAACAGACAGAGAAACTGCCTTGTCCTGAGTCAGGGTCATAACCTGTACGGTATCTGCTACTTCATATGTGCTGCCATAACGTGCATGTGCGCCAGTAATAGCATTGTCATTGCCCGGTTTCGCATAGTCCGTCGGAGCATAGGTGTTGATTGTCCAGACTTTGATGGACTGTACACCATCCCAGTCATATTCCTTGGACGTCTTTCCAAGGACGACAGAGTCAACATAGAACTTGTCTACGATCTTTTTAGAATATTTGTCGGCTAAGTTAATGGTTGCCATTTGTATTTACCTTTCTTGACCATTCGGTCATCCATTGAGGAATCCCTTCATGAAGTCATCGGAGTCTACACTTCCCGCATTGGAAATGTTGCCTAAGGACTTCTTTCTGTTCGCCTCATTAATCTGACTGTTCTTCATTTTGGTCATTGCCTGAGAGGTTCTGGTCTGTTCCCTATTCCACTTTTCGTATGCTTCCAGCAAAGAGTAACCATTGTTGATGTAGTCATACACTTTTGGGTCTAGAGCATCTGGGCCTTTGTCACGGAACTCTGGATACTCATCAAGGAACTTCTCGATCTCTCTCTGGACTTGAGCCTCTTGGGCGGCAGTCTGCCCATTGATCTCTTCCTGATACTGTTTGTCCTTGTTGCTAATGCTCTCATTTACTCTGGCGGTTGCGATTTCCTCTAGAACTTCATCGCTAACACCTTCATACTTGGGATCATTGCGAAGGTTTTCAATCTCGTTGGAGACCTCATACTGAATCTGCGTGTCATTGAGTTTGTTGACATAGTCGCCAACACTCATACCGTTCATCCTTGCCAATCTTTCAATTGGTTCATAGAAGCGGTCATAATTCATCCCCTTCTGGGCAAGAACTCTGGCTTCATCCTCATCCAGGATCTTCTCTTCGCCATTGAACTTGATTTTCAGAAAAGGGTCTGGTTCGGGTTCTTCTGTTTCTGTAGGCTCCTCTGTGCTTTCAACTGGTTTGTCTTCTTCCACTTCATAGTCATCAAACAGATTCTCTTCCGAATCATTGACGGTTAATTCACCATCGTTTTGAACTTCATTGAGTTCGTTATCCATTTGTCTTCCTTTCGTGCCTATGGTTGGGCATATTTGGAGAAGTAGTACTCTATAGTGGCACTACTTCATCGGCAGGAGTTGAACCTCTGGACTGGAGATCCGCCTGCATCGCTTCGGCCTGCGCCATCTTGTCCTGGTAAGACTTCAATAGCTTGGACTTCTGCGGGATGTACTTGCTAGGAACAACGTCGATGTAAACACCAGGATCGATGTACCCTGCCTGTACAAGTTTATCTAACGTCTGCATCTGGGCAATCTCGGAGAACTGCGCTCCATTGCCGATCTCGACGTCAAGATTGTAGTTAATGTCTTTCAGTTTTGAAAAATCAACAACCGCCAACTGATGGTCACTTGTCATAACCTGTCTAGTTCCATAATCGTTGGTGATGATTTCCAGAATGTTCCTCACAACATCTTCCCAGAAGACGTGGAAACTCTGCTTCTGGATCTCCAGAGGAACTGCACTTGACTCCTGAAGAGCAATGATGGCGGATGTATTGTCTGGTTTGACATTGCCCAATGAGGCATCCGTAACGCCCATCATATCCTTGGTCTGTGAAATAGTCTCCTTCGCAAGTTCAATGATGTTGTTGGAGAAGTCTGGAATCTTGATGAAGTCTATGAACTTACCAGCAATGTCCAGACCGGCTACGGCCTGTGGAGTTGTGGAGTTCATAAACTCTTCTATCTGCATCTTGCTCTTGTCAAAGATGATTTTAGGGAATGCACTCTGCAATCCATACATCTGGGCAATGGCAAAGCATTTGTTGATGAATACCTGATTCGCAATGACAGAGGTCATCGGTGAACTGTAGCAATATGAGTTCTTGATGATGTCCCATCCAAAACAGGCAAGAGGATACCTTCTGTACCCCAGATCGGTAGGCTCCTTGATCGTGTAGTCCTTTGTGGTCTTTGTGAACCAGACGGAGCATTTGTCCCCTTCCTTCTTCTTGTAGAACTTGATGAGGACTGTAACAAGGTTGTCCGCATCATCCTCATTTGCCTGAAGTCCTTCATTGTCCGGGGAAATGGATTTCACTTCTTCCTCTGGAAGACCATTCTCCTTTGCTTCTTCCCTTACCTGTCTTACATCCTGCCTCAAGGCAACGATGATATAGGGCTGCTTCTGCAGGTCATTGGAGTAAGGGTTGCCGAAGTACACATTGGTGTTGTCCACGATTTGACTTTCAATGACTCCCTTTGCGTCCTGCCCCGTTTCCACATCTGGGTTGAATGTCTGGAGCAAGTATCCAGAACCATCCACAAATGCATTCCTGATGACAATCTTGGATGCTTCCTTCATCCTTCCCACTTCAATGATGTGTTCCACCTCTTTGGAGATGGGGATCATTCTGTTTATATCGTCCTCTAAGGCGGAATAAGGCACAAGGTTGACCGCAACGTCATTAGAACCTATCGTTGATACCATGAACTTTCCCGCCCTCTGCAGGACATTAAAAACGGGTGTAGGAAGGTTCTTCGCTTCAAGTCCTTCCCATTGTCTTCCGTCCCAGAAGCGTTCATTCACCTTTATCTTTTCGTAGTAGTCAAGGTTGGATAGATACTGGACTCCCTTCTGGTATTCCGTCCAGATTTCAATCGGTTCTGTCTTTATCATTCTCTACCCCCATAGTTCCGCCACTTCAACATCTCTTCGATGAATTCCTTGTTCTGCTGCGTGACGGTGATTCCTTCATCATTCGGTTTCTTTGAATGGATGTAGTATCCAAACATAAAGAAACCCAAATTAATAGCACCCATCAGGATGCCACATAAAATAATCAAGATTGCGTTCATATGTCTCCTTAATAATTGAAGAATGCTACATCCTCATCATATTTGACTTCCTTCCTCTTTGAAGTTCTGTTGGAAGGAAGCTGTCTCAGGGCTTCATACGCTATCGCCAGACCCATCACAAGGTCATCGTGAGTTCCCTGTGATGCTTCCGCCCTTCCCTTTGCATTCCTTACGAATGACAGCATCTCCTGAAGAGTCTCTCTGTCGTTTATCCTATCCACATGCTCCCTCACGATCTCAACGAGCTGGTTGATGATGAGAGGTCTTGTCAATGAGGTGGTCTTGAAACCAAACCTCTCCTGCACATTGGATACGATCTGGTCATAGGTCTCCCTCACATAGAGGGTAGGATAGTGAAGTCTCTGCAGTTCTCTGTTTGGGAAAGTGGAGAAGTTTGACTCAATCGCAATCAGAGAATGGTAGTATGCTCCAAGGCAGAACATCTGCTTGGTGTACAGGTCTTCATCGAACTGGTGGTGAAGGGTAGCGCACAGATATCCGCTCCCATCCAGAACCTGCCCGACGAAGAAGTCAGAACCTTCTCCCGCCGTATCTCCGCCGAGAACGGTGGAGCCGGTAGTTCTGTCCCTGTATATCCTTATATATCCATATGGGTCATCCACCCATCGGATATTGGTAATGTGAAGTCCGTCATAGTCATATGAGAAATAGCCGGTCTTGATCGGCGGCCTGAGGTTCTTCATATGCTCAAGGATGAGTTCATTGTTGAAGATGGACGTGCCGGAAGTGATGAATGCCTCTTCCGGGGTGATGGGATATTCCTGACGGAACTTCGTTTCATCTCCCCCACAGTTGTTGGCTATACACCATCTTCTCCATTGGAGCTGATCCAGAGTGAGGTTGAAGCGGTCCATGATGTCCTTTTCATAGGAGGAAAGCGCAAAGCCATCATAAGGCCTTTTGTATTGAGGATCGACGTACCAAGGGAAGAAGATGGGTGTATAGTCATTGCGTCCATTCACGGCATCCTGCCACAGGTTGTAGAAGTAATTAAAGCCATTTGCGGTGGACTCCATTATAATCAATGAGTCATCCGTCATAGGGACGGCCTGATTCAAAGCCAATAGCGCATCTTCGGGGTGTTCCCAGAAAGCCACTTCCGACAAGTGGGCGTACTTATAAGTGGAGCCTCTGGTGGCGTCACTTGCTACCATAACTCTAATGGACGACTTTAAACCGTTTTCATCGGCATCAAAAACGATCTCTTTGGCATTGGAATACTTCTGTTTCGGTTTCATCCCCGCAGGGAGTTCATCCACAAACAGTCTTGTCATATTGAATATCGCCGTGGCACTCTCACTAAGATGTGCCATTATCACACTTGAAGTGTTGGGGTTGAACATCGTCATAAAGGAAATGAATGCTTCCGTGAATGTCGATATCCCCAACTGTCTCGCCTTCAGGACTATGTATCTTGAAGGCTTTTTTCCATAACTCTCCTTCAGATTGTCATAGAGAGTCTGCTGGGCGTGGTTGAACTTCAGTTTGATGAGCTGTCCGTTCTTGTCACGGATCTTGAAAAACTCCTCAATGAAGTCCTGCGCCGTAAAGTCCATCATCATTTCTGTTTCTGCTGCTGTGCAAGTTTCTTTCTTCTGGCAATTCTGCTCAATGCTCTCTTATATACCGGGGAAACATCTCCATTGATGTATCTCCTCGTACCTGAGTTGAGAGCATACATATCATCCACAGGTTTCTGCTTCATAGCTTCACCTTATGGTTCTTCGCCCAAGATTCAATGGTAAGGGACTGATCCACCTCAACCTTGTCGGACGGTTTCTCTCCTACGGTATCACGGATGGCGATATAGGCATTGACGTCTCCCATCAATGCTCTCTGCACCATTGCGATATCCATGGCGGTCTGTACCGGGACATTGAGTCCTTCCGCCTCGGCGAGAGAAAGGATATCCTCTGGGTCAACCATATCCCCCTTCTTGAGGGACAGTTTCAAAAGGATGTCCAGATCCTCTTTCAGTTTCTTTCTTCTGGCGATGTTCTCTTTTCTCTTCTCCAGACCTTTCAATGATAATTCTCTTGCTCTAGGGTCTCCCTTGAAGAATGGTTTCATATTCTCAGGGGCTCCACCGGGTCTTGCCATATGTTCTCCTTTCCGTAATTCAAAAATGGGGTGAGTTTAAAATGTGAGTTCTATATTCTGGGCGATCGTGCCAGGAACCGGGGCATACCCCCCCCAACCAGGATCCTGGATTCCCATCCCCGGTCTTTGTTATCCCTTGGGGTTGCAAGTCTGTTGCAAGTGTGGGGATACTCCAATAGATATGGGGTGATTGATTCCCCTATGTGGGAATGGGTGCAGATGCTAGGGAGCAGAAGTCCCCTTTCCTCAATTCAAAAGGATGGATGCTTGGGTATTTCCTTAAAGTCTCCATCCTTTCCTTATTGGGTTCTCTTGGTTTCTGTCTTGGTTTCTGTCTTGGGATGTGCGATCTGAGTGCTTAGTTGCTCCCCTTCTCTTCCTCTTGTTCTTGTTCTCTCTCCCTTATCTCTTCACTCTGTGATTTGCCTATGTGGTATCTGCAAGAAGGACATATGTAGGCATAGATGTGGTCTTCTACTTGTATCCTTCTCATTGTGTGTCTGCACCTTGGACATTTCATTTTATATCTTTCTCTCCTTATATGTGGGGCAAAATCTTACACTATCACTTTACCCTTTTCTGTTGGTTGATGTGTACCCTTTTGGGATGTGTTGCCATCATCTTTTCAATTTCTTTCATTTTGTGCTTGACATAGGTCTCCCTATTTGCTAGTATGAAGATGCAGATAGGGTTCACCTATAGGCATAGTTCCTTGAAAAGCACAACCTAACAAGCACAGACTTGAGCATTCTCTCCCTACTTGTTGGGAAGGATTATATCCTCTCTCCTTTAATGTCACCAATGAAGGTTGCAAGTCCTTAGGCAGAAGACAGAGCAGAAGGAGAGGATGAAAGATGACAAAAGAACAGATGTTAGAGAACCTAACAGAACTATCAAGACAATACCATTGCTTTGATGATGAAGATCCTTGGGATTATGCATATGAGAAGGGTCAAATCATTGATGAGTGGGACAATCTTGTGCCTAGTGCAGAGAAGTTGGGCATTAGTCACAAGTATATGAAACACATATGGCAGAAGGTCTGGTGGGACACCTATGAGGGGGATGAATAACCCCCTTTCCTAATGCTACCAACGAAGGTCACAAGTCCTT
>Ga0326512_10002927_pt1 | contig 12622 bp, 20 predicted proteins | sample 1_2617_0518_D_FD_203652 | JGI IMG/M metagenome (GOLD analysis project Ga0326512, IMG submission 203652) | Bovine rumen microbial communities from UC Davis, California, United States - 1_2617_0518 | ecosystem: Host-associated > Mammals > Digestive system > Stomach > Rumen | place: USA... | reverse complement strand
TACCCGAACATTTTCAAAATTTACAAAATCAAGTGAAGGTTAGGCAAGTGGATTTGGGAATCGAGAGGGGGTCAAACTAAAATGACCCCTATATGGGGGTTAAGTCAAGATGATTGTCTTACAAGCCTCGATGACTCGCTTCATCACTCGCTCTCTGACCTTCGCCTCTTCATGGGCTATCCATTGAGGTGGTTGCGAAGGGCAATCGATGTAGGCAGCGGCTCGGAACTCGTCGCCCGTGGCATAGACATACGCATGGCACTTGGTCTTCTTGGTATTGTACCCCAAGTCCCACATGTATATTCTATCCTTCACAACTTTCTTTCCCATCGCTTGTGCAAGCTGTTCAAGTGTTATCATTGTTGTCTTCTTTATAATTTGGATCGTTTCGTTGAAGGAATCCGATGCGCTTCTTCTGCTTGCGCTCCTTGACTGCCTCCTTTGTATGACTGCCGGCCTGTTGGTGAATTTCCACATGGTGACGGACACACAGGGCCATAAGATTGTTTGGATTGAAACACACGCGCTTCATCGCCGCCTCGCCCTGGTCAATCACCGACTCCACCGGCACGATGTGATGAATGTCCACCGCCAACGCGTCGATGCCTCGCCATCCCTCGCGGTAGCATATCTCGCAGTAGCCTTCCGTTTGTCGGAGCTTCCACGCCCGCAGTTCTTTCCATCGCTTAGAGTTCAACAGCTTCTGGTATCTTGGGTCTCTGCTCATATCACCATTTACACTTTGTGATGGTGCATTTGTTCAAACACAATCGGATTCCCGAAGAGGTCAATCATCGATGGCTGTTCATTGTCGTGAGCTAACCTTGCCGAATATTTTGTCCCTGTTATCATCCGGCACAGTTTCCTTTCAAGTCGGCGTTCTTCGATGATCATTTGTCGAACGCTTTTTTCTTTTAATCTTGGCATACGCTTACCATTCTATCCCATGAGGTCGCCACGGCAAGCTTTCCAGATACGCCAGCGTCTCTTCCGCTTGCCGTTGTTCCTCTTCGGTCCGTTCACGTTTCGGTTCCTCATGTGGGAACTTGTAATGCTCTTCGTCAATCATCTTGCACCTCGCTTTCCGTTGGTGGTATGAAGTCCGTCTGACGGTGTTCGCCCTCCCAGTCGTCGAAATTGAATCGCTGGTCAGTGGCCACGCTGTCGGGTGTGCGGTGTTGCAATCCCTTGGTCTTCTGACCATAGGCTACCGCCTTTCCGTTATCCATGCGGGCCGCGTCTTCGAACTCCTGGCGCAGTTCACCATTCAGGTGCATGATGACCTCGGCATCGGCCAACATGTTGATGACCTCGCTCACTCGCCCACATCCCAGGATGATGCGGGCACGGTACAGCTTCATGTACAACTCCGGCATACAGATATTGAATATCCGCTCAAAGATGTCCATCACGTTCTCTGTCTGCGTCCACTTGTCGAAGAATGGCTTGTTGACCATCGTCGCCCTGAAGCCTTTCTTCTCTCCGTCAGCATCCTGGAAGATGTACACTGCTTGCGCCACCTCTTTGTTGACTGTCGGGTCTGCCAGGTTCAGCGCGTCAGCCCAACCCGTCATGTGCTCGAAGACGGCCATCGCCCGCTCTATCTCTTCGCTGAGGTTGTGCTGGTCGTCCATGTAGCGGATGATGGTATCGCACACCATCTGGATGAGCGTGTAGATGCTCATGTTCTTCTTCTGGGCAATCCGCGTCAGCCGCTCGATGGAATATTTTGACAGCTTCGATGATACGTTTTTATACTTTTCGTCGTTCATTGTTTGTCTTGTTAAAGTTATATCGTTGTCTCAGAATCTCGCGCCACATTCTGACGCGAGGGTCTGCCATTTCGATGGGATCAAGGAATGGCTCGTCGGTGTTCCAGACTTCAGTGATGATGTCGCCTATCCTGACAGGCTCGTGGGCAGGGGTCGCGCCGCTTTGGTCGGAGGCCGTAGCACTTGTTTCGGTCGCGCCCTGCCCGTCGCCCGTTGTCTGTCTTGGCTTGTCGCCCGTGGTCATCATGCGGATGGCAATGTCGGCCACGTCAGCCTTGTCACCGTCTTCCTCCGTCCAACAGGTATCGAAGAAGTGCGTATATACTCGGCAATGGTCGTAGCCCAGCTTGTCGGCCACCTCCTGCCATGCCTCGCGACCGTCCTTGTCGGGCCACAGCCAGATGGTGCGCTCTTGGTCTATCAACGGCTGGAGGCTGTCGAGTTGCAAGAATTTTAGACCTCCGCACGCCAGCCATATCTGACTGTCATGGTTTCCGTAGTAGTTGGCCATGACGAGGGCGGTCTTCTCCGACTCCACGATATTGATGACCGCCTTCGGGTATCGGTTCAGCAGGTGCGAGCCAAACAACGGCTTGATGATCTCGTGCTTGTCGGGTTCCAGCTGTTGTCGACATCCGTCTTGGTTGTATATCCAGCCAGGGTGCGCCTCTTTGTCACGGTGGCCGTTGGATAGGTACTTCATCAGCTTGGCGGCGCGAGGAATGCCCGTGTGGTCAATCTGCCAGAACACCACGCGCCCATCCTTCCAACCGCCAACGCAGTACATCCACAAGGTCTGTTGCAACCGTGCCCGCTGCTCGTCGTCCCACGGCAGGTGCATCAGCCAATAGATGAACAGCGTGTTGTCGCCTCCTATCTCCATTGTCCGCTTCACGTAAGCCCTCGGTATCTCCAGCACCGGCAGCGGTGCGGGTTTCGGTCGTGGTGGCGGTGGGGTGTAGTTCAGCGGTATGTCATCGACTGGCTCATTGTACTTCTTACCCAGCCATCGGATAGCATCGGGGAATGACAGCCGCTCGTGCTCCATGAGAAACTGAACGGGACCGCCTTTCTTGTCGCACACAAAACAGCGGTAGGTGTTGCCGTGTCTGTTTTCGGGGATGCTCGACGGTCTGACGATGAAGTTGCCATCGTGCTTATCGTCGTGGAACGGGCACAAGCCGGTGAGGTTCACACCCGCCTTGCGGAGATCCACGCCGCAGTCTTCCACGACATCCTCAATCTTCGCGCGGTCAATGACTCGCTTTACTACTTCGTCTGGTATCTTTGGCATAGGTCGAAAAAGGCGTATAGTATAAAGGGTGTCAATCGATATAGTATAAAGGGTGACAAGCGATATAGTATAAAGGGTGGTTATCGGCTTAGTATCGGCCTTCTGGAGTCGATTATCTGTAAAACCAATAACGTGCGTGTGCGTGTGCGTCACGCGCGTCGCCCGCGTGCCGCTTGCATCCCTCCACACCCCATCCCCCTATATATATAGGGGGTGGGGGTGTGGGGTGCGAGGGGCTATGCGGAGGGATGTGTCATTTTGACTCGTCTTTGTCATAGTCAATATCGTTATCGACATACCATGTGCTGATGCACTTGCCGATGGTCGCCCAGATCAGACGCACGTCCTCTACGCAGCAGGTGTTGAACTCGTCGCCGTTGGTCGTGGTCAGCACGGCTTTCCATTGGCCTGGCTCGTATTCTTCAGCGTCCTCTACTGCGTACCATTGAATATCTCGAACTTGGTCGATAGGAATCATACACCCGTCGATATTCAGCATACGGCTCTTGATGAACACTTCGAGTTTCTTGGAATAATCCTGCTCTTCGTTGTACTCATCCAAATAGCTGCTCCTGCGGTCTTCGCCATAACTGCCGAGGTAGTCCTTTTTCTCGATACCAAGTTTCTTGCGGAGTTCGTAGCGGAAATCCATGCTTTCGATGAACTTCTTCACCTTCGGAATCATATCACGGACGGACTTCTCTTCGTTCTCAATCCATTCCTTCGCCATTTCTTCAGTCTCGAAATAGCGAAGCAAATCCCATCCCGTTCCGTATTCTGAATTTTTGTCGTTCGGGTTTTTCGACATTAACACTTTGCCGTCTTCAATGATGGCGACTCTCTCGATAATCTCAAAATCGCGGGTCACTGCCCACGCTGTCTTCTTCTCAATCATAGTTCCTTTTTGGTTTAATACGGTGCATTATCACTCGTCGGACCCTCGAACGGCAAATCCTGACTGTTGTCCTTCGGCATCTCTTTGAGTCCGTTGTAGTGGTATTTCTTTTTATCGCTCTTATAGATGATGCCGTGCTCGGCGGCAATGTTGATTAGGTCGCCAGCACGTCGCCCGCTGACACTCTTACGCAGATAGCGTTCAAGTTCGGTGTACGTCGCGCCCGCTGATGTCCAGTTAAAGGTCTTCAACCGCTCGTCGGCCTCCTTGATAAAGGCCATTTCCTTGTCGTTGACCACCTTCACGCCATTGTCCTCAATCTCGACTGGCTGTCCCCATCCTCCGGCATTGGTGACGTATTGGAACAACCAGTCGGCTACGTCGCGGCCACGGGCCTTGTTCTGCTTCACGCGGAAGTAGATGTCTGGCAGGTCAGGACGCTGCTCGTTAGGTTTTAGGTCGGCCTGCTTTACCTTGATGACGGTGAATATCTCCGAGACTTTGCGCTGGGTGATACTTCCCAAGGTACCTACCAACTTATCGACCATTGGGTTTTCGTGCAACACCGCCCACAGGCTTGCGTCATAGTGTGTCGCCATCATCATGCACTTGCGGATGATAGGCTGGCACTCCTTTTGGTCGTTGTAGTCTTCCACAATGTCGAGCATACCGTCCAGGAATATGTCGGTAGGTTGCATCTGCCAGATAGCTTTCAGTATCTTGCGCCAGCGGTCCTTGGCCAGCTCCGTGTCACGCAGTCGGAGAATCTTCAGATGCTCCTTAGCGTCTTCCTTGTTGACTCCCGACATCGAGATGACGCGGTTCTTGAATCCGATGGTGTCATCCTCGCCCTGCTCAGTATCAACGTATAGGATGCGCGTAGGCAACTCGTGAAAGTCATCCGAGCCATTCACCTTGTGGCCAACCTTTCGTGCAATGGTATTGCCGAACCTGCCTCCGAGTGTTGCCGCTATCAGTTGCGCCATGAGTCCCGTCTTGCCGTTGCCCGGCTTGCCACTGATGATGTGTATCTCTCCGACGTCAGCGAACGGCACGCCCTCACGCTCCATCGTGTAGCGTGGCGGTCGGTACGGTTTGTCGAAGTCGAGAAAGTCATTGCCAATGTCAACATCAAACCAATCATCACCCTGTAGGAAGTCAGGCTTCCGTGGTTGCGGGTCCATCTCTCCTGGGAGTGGTATCTTGTTTTCTTCGCTCATAGTTCCTTATTTCCTAATATTGCCCGTCGCTCACGCTCAATGCGCTTTCGTTCGCACTCTCTCACTTTGGCCGTGACTTCTGCCTTATGCGCTCGGTAGTAGTCGCGTTGCTTCGCCTGCCGTTCGCTCTGGTGAGCCATATACCGCAGGTGGTCTCTCTCTTGCCGTGTCATGGGTTAAGAATTATGAGTGGTGACCTCCGTAGGCCACCACTCGCAGAAATAATAATCAGAAGGGTAAGTCATCATCGTCACCTCCTCCCTGTGGCTGTGGTTGTGGTTGGAATGCCGGCTGTTGTGTTTGCTGCTGTGGCACAGCAGCCCCTTGCACCAGCACCTCAAACTTATACATCCTTACCTCGTTGATGGTTACCTTGGTTCCGTCCTGACGGTCGAATGTCCGTACCGAATGACTGAATCCGCACTTGCACTTCAGTTCTCCCAGCAGCACGCACTCACCATTCTCTACGACTGCCTTGCCATCGACACCTTTCTTCAGGTACTTTCCAATCTGCGCCATCACGTTGGTGTCGAATGTCTCCAGAAGCACCTTGTCGCTCCATCGCTGGTCCTGACTCTCAAAATACTCAAACACGAAGGGCAGAGCCTTCCACTCACCCCTCTGACTCGTGCCGCTCCTTACGGGTAGCACGCGCTGAATTCTACCTTCAAATTCCATATCTTATTAAATATTAAATTAATCACAACCGTTATTCTCCCAGTGCTCTCTCAGTTTTTCTTCCATTTCCGCCAGACGTTGCTCTTCAGCCACTTTAGCAACGAGAGCATCAGCAGCCTTGTTACGACCTCTCTTAGCCTTTGGCTTAGGCTCTTCCGCTGTGGTCTTCGGCTCCTTTTTCTTCTTTTCAGGCTTTTCAGTTTTCTCGCTTTTGTCTGGCTGGTTGCCGCTCTCGTCTGCTGGTTGTTCATCATCAGGAATCTCGTCGCCAAGTCTGAATTGCAACTTCTTGATAAGCATTAGAGCCTTCGATGATAGCAACTTTTCTGTATCATCTACATCATTTGAACGACGTTGAATTTTGTCAAGCAGTAATTCAGCTTTTGTGGTTGATGCGCTGAATGAACTTTCAATCTTTAATAAAGAAGCCTCCAGGTCGTTGATGCGAAGATTGTATTCATGATATGGCTGAGCAGCCTCCTTATAGCCTTCATTCATCTTCTTAGCAAGCTCCGTTATCTCGTTGATGTTACTCTTCAACTGGTCATGTCGCTCGATAGCGGTGTTCAGGATAGAAATCTGACTGTTCAGATTCTCAATGCGTGAAGCATATTCCGTTTCCAGCCTGTTGATAGTCTGGGTTAACCGCTCCACATCCTTGGCATACTTCTCACCAAGCATCACATCGAAGAGACAATTCAGGATGCTGCCTTTCTCCATGTCCTTGGTCTCACCACTTCCTACACGAGCAAGAAATCCTGCCAGCAGGTCCACCTCGTTGAAATACATAAACTCGCTATCGCCATAGGTCAACGAATAACCATTTGGAAGCGTTGATACTTTGATTTTCTTTAGACTTTTCATAGTTTAATGTTTAAAAGTGAATAATATTAATTGTTCGGATATACGCTCACGACTCCGATAACGTCAGTCTGTAGTATTGGACGCGTTATCTGATGTGCAAAAGGCTCGCCGTTTCGCTTCAGATAAGTGCCGTAGAATTTCAGGGTAGGATATTCAAAGGCAGCAGCCTCGATACGTTCCACACGCATGATGTACCTCTCTGTCTTGATTACATCACCAACATCAGCAGGGCTGTTTTGCATAGCAAATTCCTTCTTTAGCCGGTCAATGCTCTTCATCGCCTGGTGCTCGAATTGACTGCGCAGAGGTTCTGGCTTAATAACCACCTTCTTAGCTTCGAGACATTCCTCGACATATTGGTGATATGCTTTTACTGCTCCGGCATACCGCACATCAATCATGCTCTCAACATCCGCAATCTTCTGTTGTAGTTCCTCGTAACTCATACTCTCTTCTTGTTCAGTATGTCGCTATGGTATAGCGACCATTACTTACCTACAATCCCCATCAGGATGAAGAATGCTACCAGACCGATGTGTGAATACACCACCTCTGCGTTTGTGAAGGTCTCACCGCAGATGGCCGAAAACGTCATGTTTTTCCGAGCCATCCAATTCAAAAATTTCTCTTTCATAGTTCTGTTGTTTTTAAAATGGTTAGTAACTCATCTTGCTTGATGTTTGCTCGCATAGCCTCGTGTCTAATGAATCGAGCAAAATCCTCTCTGATTTCCTTCTCTGATATAGTCATATCTTTATGTATTAAAGGTGTCGTGGCCGGACTTGAACCGGCGACTCAGCCGCTCACGGCCAGCTCTAAACCAACTGAGCTACACGACACACCATATATATATTCCCTCATACAAGCAGCTGGTAGCCACACCAGCCTACGCCATGTGGCGCAGAGCCCATCCGCACTATTGGACTTGCAATCAGGATCGTATTTCAATCGTTCAGTATGTTGCTGTGTCACAGCAACCATTCAGCCTTCAATTCTCACAACTTCCCTCGGACTTGCACTACTACCTATCTGTTCAGTATGTTGCTGTGTCACAGCAACCGTCACGCACCAACTCGTGATGCTTGCAGATTCGGAACTTACCTCGACGCCTCCGGTTGTACTTACGGGTTGGTTACCGTCTATTTCCACTCCATACGTTGTGAGGTCTCTTTCGATGCCGTTTCAGCTCATGGCTTTGCACGATCCCTTGCGGGATTACTCGCCACCACTCTTGCCATTGTGTATTCAGTATATTCAGCCTACTTGCCGGGATTGCACTCCGCACGTCCCTCGGCGTTTGTGGAAGGTGAGGGATTCGAACCCCCGCGCTTTTCAGCTCACGGCCCTATGCCGCTCTTGCCTTTGTCCTCTCAGCCAACCTTCCTGTTCTGTATGTCGCTATGTCATAGCGACTCTCACCAGGACCTCTTGGTCAAGTCTTACTACTCTGCATCTCAGCTTCATAATCTCTCCCGATGCAATCATTCTCTGTATCTTGTGTTTTGGGTAAGCCAAACGCTGTGTGGGATGCTCCACACCCATCTCATCCACCACGATAGCCCTTGCTGGTTGCAGGCATTGCCCGTACCTCTTCAACCAGTCGTGTGTGAACATCCCGAACTGAGCTATCAGTTCCTTCTCTGTCAGCCACACCTCGTCGTACATCTCGCGCTCTTCCTCTATCGCACGACGTACAACAGCCTTTAATTCGTTCAGCTCTTCCCGTGTCATAAACTATGCCAATCTTGTGATAGTTACACTACATCTACCAGTCTCAGGGTCAGGGTCGCCAACGACCGCCTTGAACTCACGCTGATTAGGTGTGCCCAATGTAGCCTTCTTCAGTTGGTTGGCATAACTCTGAGCACTACGGGCGAGGTTCCAACTCGGCAATGTGAACACCTTCTGATCGCCCACATTGAACTTCATCAAGTCCTCTTTTGTCACCTTTTCTTTTACCATAATTATCTTAAATTGTTTTAAAGTTTTGCTTGCTTTCGCACAACGAGGCAAAGAAAATTGTATATTTGCAACCCACTACCTTTGCAAAGTGCCGTGTGCGCTTTTGCTGAAAAGACGCTCAACGTCTGACGGCTATTCTTATGCCCGTTGTGCTACTTGCTTGCTTTCGGGTGCAAAGATAAAAGAAAAACTGATAACTCAGTATAAAAGCCGTATAAATTTAAGAAACATTAAGAAATAATGGTATAATTATGGGCAAAATCGAGAATGACGAACTGAGAAAACTGAAAAATGCCAACTTCATGAAGGCATTCAAACATGTTGCCTTAAAACTCAAAATGAATCAAGGGCAACTCGCAGAAGCCATCGGCAGCAAGTCGGCATACATCAGCAACTTCTCCAAAGGTCTGCGTCCGGTTCCGGAAGAAACCATTGACGCACTCGTTGATATATCCGCCAAGATTCCGAATGGGCAGATATTCCGTGAATTTCTTCTCGGCAACAGTGACATCATGCTGCTGGCAAACGTTACCGATGAAGAAATGATTGCTGCGAAACGCCGTGCAACAGACCCAGACTACGACGTAATGCAAGCACGGCTGAAAGAAAAAGAAAAGCAACTTGATGCAAACATTGCGCAGAACCTGCCATATATTGACCCATCAAGTCAGCAGAACGCATCCATTACGGCCTACGTTCAACTGACCAATCGACTGTCTGATGACCTAAAGAAAAAGGAAATCGAAATGGAAGAGCGGTTAGCAGAAAAAGACGTCCGCATCGCTGAACTCAAAGATACCATTGCCGCCAAAGAAGAAATCATCAAAGCCCGCGATGCACGCATCATTACCTTGGAACGTCAGCTGGCTGCTGCCACCACTGGCGATCTCTCACGCTACCCATTTACTATGGGAGCTGCTGAAGATGAAAAACAACCTAATATATAAGTATATGAGTATCCTATTCCTATTTATTATTGCAGTATGTCTGCTTGCTTACGCTGCTAAAGTTTCGCGCAAAAACAAAGCAGATTCAGTAAATTCGCAAAACACAGAAACGCCAAATCACTTCAACCTGCTTGATGATAATGGTGAACCAGTCCAAGAATCAAAAGTTAATATTGTTATTGGCAGTGGTGATTCTGATGCTCCAGTGCAAGAGTTCCAGTATTTTTGCATCAAAGACAAAGGCTACCATGTCAGCGTGTGGCCAAAGAATCATGACCAATTCGATATAGTCCAGTTCAATATTGCAGGCATGTCTCATTGTGATAATATAGATAACTATTTGGGTGAGTCCGTCGGCATGTTGGTGGCTGAGCCGGACAATCCATACGATGCAAATGCTATCAAAGTGCTCGCCACTGATGGCCACCACGTCGGCTATGTGCCACGCGATATGACAGCAGAAGTCCGTAAAGAATCAGAACTGCCATGCGTTTGCTGGTTCTACATAGGTTGCAACGATGGAACCTACTTCTCAGAATGCTTTATGCTCCGAAAATAACCAAATGTTTCCCCAAAGATATAAAATAATGTTAATGAATTCGCGAGAACCTACCTAAATACAAGCATTCCCCAAAAATCTATTCATTTCCCTCCACTTCCACAATCATAAAAGTTAGGATTCTGGCGGAAATGCTGGAATCCTCAGCATTTAAAAGGGTTTTGAGCGATTGGTTAGAAATGCGATGGAAGTCGAAATGGGTGGATTTTGGTGGATTTTGGGGCAAATGTTTCCCCAAATGTTTCCCCATGTTTACCCCAAAACCATGAAATGGGGAAACAAATGGTAGTTTTTGGGGAAACAAGTGGGGAAACAAACGGATGAAAGTATATAAAATAAAAGAAATGTAGAACATTAAAACTATAAGATTATGATTACGATGTCAATAGTATATGACCACCGTCAACGCACCAAAAAGGGTGAAGAAGGTCCAGTTGAGATTCGTGTGACGGTGAATCGCAAACCTTATTATATTAATACGGGTGTGCGCGTGCCTGCGCATAGGTTTGTAGCAGGCACAATCCGCGATGACAAAGATTCGTCGAATGCTGACGTGCTGAATGAACGTCTGCGCGTCATGACTCACTTGGTGGAACTGGAGGTGAACAAGTGCATGGAAGAACGTCGCCCTATTGATGTGGTTGATATTCGCCGTAGAGTGGGGGATGTTGACGTAGAATCCGGCAATCATGACCTGGAGCCTACCTTAGTGAATTGGATTAAGGAACAGATACCTATGCTGAATGTTTCCAAGGCTACCAAGCAGAAGTATTCGGCTCTTTGCAATCGTCTGACGATGTTTGGAAAGCTGACACGATGGGAACAGCTGAACACGGAGGTTATCTATAACTTCGATGCGTGGCTACATCAACAGGAACGTCCATTGACGCAAACGGAAAAAGAAAATGGTCGTGAGCCACAGAAAGTTGGTGACGCTGGCGTGGACTCATATCATAAGAGCCTGCGGGCTATGCTTAACCGTGCCATGAAAATGGGTAAGATTAACGCAAATCCATACGACCGTCTGCGTGGCGAGTTCAGATGTAAGAAGAATGAAATTATCAACTACCTGACAGAGGATGAAATGCAGAAGATATTAAACATTACACCCGTTCCAGGTTCACAGGTTGCTATGGCTCGCGACCTTTTCATCTTCCAAATGTATACAGGACTTGCTTATTCGGACACGCAACGATTCGATGCCACTAAGTATAAAAAGGTCAATGGAAAATGGAAATATGTTGGTGAGCGCGTGAAGAGTGGTGTGCCTTATGTGTCGATGCTGTTGCCTCCAGTTGTTGAGGTGTTGGAAAAATACGACTGGCATGTCCCTAAGATGAACAACCAGCGATATAACCAGATGCTGAAGGCTATCGGCATGGTGATTGGTGTGGAACGCCTACACTCGCACATGGGACGACACACATTTGGCACCTGGATGCTGGCGAATGGAGCTAAGATAGAGAATGTGTCTCGCATGATGGGTCACACGAACATCACCCAGACGCAGCGGTATGCAAAGGTGCAAGCTAAGGAAGTGTACGATGACTATGACAAGGCAGCTGAGAAACTGGAGAAAAAGAAAAAAGGCTGAGGTTATTTCTCAGCCTTTTCTCTATGTTGTGCGTTGATAGCATCCAGTTCTTTCTGAAAGTTCAAAGCGTCCTCATCAGTTAGCGGAGAGTTTTCGTAGTCATCTTCATTCTTGAATAATTGCGGGAACATGTCTGCAACAGTCTTTCCTTGCGGGTCTCGCATGACGTGTATGGTTGAATATACGACTTCAGCTAACAGTTGATGTTTCAACGTGTCGCGCTTGCGATAGCCTCTGATGATGCGACGGACCTCCCAGAACGTGATGTCGTACAGAAACTCACGCCTGCTGATTCCTATCTCGCCAACGAGCAGTTGGTAGATGTCGTTGGCGGTTAGTCGTTTTTTTCTTCATTGCCTTCAGCGGGTTTGTCTTCTGGCTCATCAGAAGGTACATGGTAGAACTGACTGCGCAATCCGATGATAGTGCCAAGAGCCACACCTATCTCCTGCGGTGTACATTCGTACATCAGTTCCTTGTCGGTAATCGGGCATTCTTCGCCTTTCGACTCGTAGTACGACTGCATAGATGCGATAATGAGGAAGATGGTCTTGCGAATGTCAGGCATCTGCTCGTGCTGAATCTTCTCCACGACCTCCTGACCAAAGTCGAAGATGTCCTCGTCGCTCAGTATTTTATAACTGATTTCTGTGGCATAGTTATAAGCAAGCGTCACTTGCTTGCCACATAATTTAATTTCTTTTGTGATCATTTCTTCTGGGTTTAGGTGGTAAAAAGAAAAACCGCCCGCGCTGCTCGTCAAAGGTATAGCGAGACAGGCGAGCGGCCTTGATAGTGTATTAGTCGTTGCCAACGGTCACTGGGCCGTACATGGTC
>Ga0326512_10002926_pt1 | contig 12624 bp, 13 predicted proteins | sample 1_2617_0518_D_FD_203652 | JGI IMG/M metagenome (GOLD analysis project Ga0326512, IMG submission 203652) | Bovine rumen microbial communities from UC Davis, California, United States - 1_2617_0518 | ecosystem: Host-associated > Mammals > Digestive system > Stomach > Rumen | place: USA... | reverse complement strand
AATACCCCGGTTGGGACGGTTGCGGCTGTTCGATTGCGTGAACCTTTGGAGAGGAGGAAGCCACAATGGAGAAATATGTGGAAGCCGAGCTGGAAGTGATCGAGTTCGACGAAGAGGACGTGATCACTTCGTCCTGCACGACGAAGGGTGATACAATGACGCCCGAAATGTGTATCGAATCATAATAATGAAACGGTCAAACAAGCGCGGTCGGTCGATAGTGTAGAGGCCATGCGATTTTTGAAGGAGGAAGCCACAATGGAGAAATATGTGGAAGCCGAGCTGGAAGTGATCGAGTTCGACGAAGAGGACGTGATCACTTCGTCCTGCTCGAATGATTACAGTAAAGATATAGTAACACCCGAAGTTCCTATCAATTAATCGTAATGAAACCTCAAACAACCGCGGTCTCTCAATTGTGAATAAGCCCTGCGTTTTTCGGAGAAAGAAACCATGATGAGGGGATATGTGGAAGCCGAGCCGAAAGTGTCGAATTCGACGAAGAGGACGTGATTACCTTATCCTGTTTAACGTATGGTGACACAATGCCGTCCGAAACGTGTGCTCATTTATCATCTCTGAGCAGTCAAGCTGGCGGGATGTCGAGCGCGGAAGGCCACACGGCTATTGCAGCCTCGTGGCCTTCCCTTCCTGCGAAGGGGGAGTCCTGTGAACATTCTGAAGGCGGGCGCGGGAAACGCCGCGAAGCTCATCCGCCAAAAAAAGCCGCGCCTCGATGGGGAATACCGGCTTTCCCTGCATGCCTATCCCTTTTCGGAGGGAGGTCGCCATTTGCTGCTGCACACCCTGACCAAGGAGGTGCTGGAGCTGACGGCGGCGGAATGGGTGGACATTCTTCCGTTCCGAGACGCGCCGCGGGGCTATGAGTTCATCGCACGGAAGGGTCTGACGGAGCTGGCCGAGAAGCGCTATCTGGTGGAAACGGATTACGACGAAGCCCACGCCTACGCCCAGACGCTGTTTCTGTTGAAAACCATCACGGGGCGGAAAAAGGGCCTTTCCACCTATACCATACTGCCCACCACCGGCTGCAACGCCCGATGCGCGTACTGCTATGAGGAGGGCATGCCGGTCCAGACCATGACGGAGGCCACCGCGGATCGCCTGATTGACTTCGTCTGCGAAACGAGGGACGACGGCCCGGTGCGGCTGCGATGGTTCGGAGGCGAGCCATTGGTAGCGGCGTCCGTCATCCGCCGGGTCTGTGCCGTGCTGGAGGAGCGGGACGTGACCTTCTCGTCCGACTTGGTCACCAACGCCAGCCTGATGACTCGAGAACTGGCCCACGAGGCGAAGGAGCGGTGGCATCTGAAGACGGCTCAGGTGTCGTTGGACGGGGCGCGGGAAGACTACGCCCTGCGCAAGCGCTACGTCCAGCCCGAAAGGCACAACTACGACGGGGTCATGCAAGCCATCCGATTCCTGGCCGATGAGGACATCTGCGTCAACCTGCGAGTCAACGTGGATTTGGGGAACCTGCCTCGTATCGAAGGCTTTCTGGACGAGATGGGGACGGCTTTCGGGGATCGGAAGAACGTCACGTTGTATCTCGCGGCTTTGTTTCAGGAACAGGGCAGCGCACATTACGCGGCTTTGCAGGAGGCGATTTTTGCCCTGCGCGACAAGATCCGGGCTAAGGGGCTTGAGCGACCTTCCAACGCTGCGAAAAAGGGTCGGTTGTCCCTGAATTACTGCATGGCGGACAACTTGGACAGTGCCATCGTCATCATGCCGGATGGGCGCTTCTTTCACTGTGAGCACCTGCCAGCTGGACAAAGCTGGGGGAACATCTTTGACGGCGTGACTGACCCGGCGCTTTTCGAGGCGCTGCGCCGGCCCCATGAGATCGACCCCGAGTGCGCGGGGTGCCCCTTTCTGCCCAATTGCACCCCGTTCAAAAGACGTGGCTGCCCCGACTGCCCCGCCAGTGCCGACGAATGCCGCTTGTCCCAGCGCCTGGAAACGGAGGACATGCTGCGTCAGCTACTGTGCGGCGAGGTGGCGGAGGCTTAAGTGGACGATGATGAGGGCGACGATGACGGGATGCTATAAGATTGCCGGGAAAACGGTGGCGATGACCTCGCTATACCCGGATGTGCACGAGTACTGCGCGGAGTATCGGACGGACGAAGCGCCCGATTTTGCGGTGGAGGTCACGCCGGCGGATATCGAAGACGAGGATGCCCGGACTCGGCGGGAATATGCCCTTGAGGAGCGGCCCGTCCCGGGCTTTTCTCCCGAAATACTGGAGCAAACCGCGGCATACCGTAAGATCGCGGAACGGCTGATCGCGTACGACCGCGTGGTCTTTCATGGTGCGTGTGTGGCCGTGGACGGGCAGGGCTATCTTTTCACTGCGAAATCGGGCACGGGCAAATCCACCCACGCCGCGCTGTGGAGCGAGCTGCTGGGGGAGCGGGCCGTGAACGTGAACGACGACAAGCCCATACTGCACGTCGCTGACGACGGCGTGACCGCCTATGGCACGCCTTGGACCGGAAAGCATCACCGGGGACGCAACATGGCCGTGCCGCTGAAGGCGATCTGCCTGCTGGAGCAGGCCGCGGAAAACCACATCGCGCCTATCACGTGGAAGAGGGCCTATCCCATGCTGGTACAGCAGACGTACCGACCTCGGGATGCGGAAAGGCTTGCCATCACCATGCCTCTGGTCGACCGGCTGGCGAGAAGCGTCAAGTTGTACTGTCTGCGTTGCAATATGGATCTTTCAGCGGCGGAAACCGCCTGGAACGCGATGAAAGGATGAGCGATATGAAGCTAAATGGCAATTATTTGATTCACGACGACGGGAACACCAAATACGTGGTGTCCACCGGGAGTACGAATTTCAACGGCATCGCTCGGGGCAACGAAACCGCGGGCTTCATCATCGAATGCCTGCGGAGCGAAACGACCGAGGATGAGATCGTGTCGAAGATGCAGGAGAACTGGGACGTTTCCGACGAGCTTGCTCGCCGCGACGTGCGGAAAATCGTGGAACAGCTCAGGACCATGGGTGCCGTTGACGAATAATCCCCTAGGTCTGTCTCTGCGACGAGTGCGTCATGCACGCTCGAGGCGTTCGTGGACCGTGCGACGAAACAGCACAAGCACTGCCAGCGAGAGAACGGCGGCGAGCGCCGCGGCGACGGGCATGTTGAGCCACAGACCGGTAAGGCCGAGCGGCCACAGCACGCCGAGAGCTATGATGGGGCACACGAGCGCCTGCCCCACGGAGACGACTGATGCAAGGCGCGACTGTCCCACCGCGACCATATAGGCCTGCATGGCAAACGGCAGCCAGCGCACCACAAACGAAAGACAAAACACACGCAGGGCAAACGTCGCCTCCTCCATGAAGGCCGCGTCAGCCGTCGGCACAAAGACAAGCACGATCTGGCTGGGGAAGACGAGCACCAAGGCAATGTATATGGCCGAGAGCAGGGCCGTGGCGACAAAGCAGCATCTTTCGAGGGCCTTCACGCGGTCGAGGTTCTTTGCGCCCCAGTTGAAGCCTACGGCTGGCTGCAACGAATCCACCGTGCCGTATATGAGGGGAATGATGATGCCATCCGTAAACATGAGCACGCCGTAGATCGACACTGCGACCTCACCGCCCAGCGCAAGGAGCGCCACATTCAAAACGATGGACGTGATGCGTCCCGCGACGTTCTCGAGGAAGCCCGGGGCGCCGTCACGTACGATCTCTACGAGCAAGGCTTTGGAAAAGTGCGGTCTCACGAACTTAAGGTCCATGCCGCCCCGAAAGAACGGCCACATGGAGACGGCGATCGCGAGGACCATCGCAATGCAGTACGAGAGCGCCGCAGCCCCCACGCCGAGTCCAAGGATGCCGAGCAAAACGTACTCGATCGCAGCGCCAGATATCGCCATGAGCAGGTTTGCTAGCATGCTGCGGCGGATGTGTCCGCAGATGCGCAGGTAATTGTCGGCGGCAAAGCCGATGGAGGTCAAAGGAAGAAACACCGAATACACGCGCAGGTAGAGGGCTCCCTGCCGTGCGAGCTCGCCCGTAGCCCCCATGGCCTCCATGATGAAGGGGGCCAGCAGCAGGAACGCGAGTCCTGTAACCAAACCTGTGACCACATTGAGGATGCACGCACAGGTAAAGAAGTTGTCTGCCACATCGCGCTCGCCCTTGCCGTGCGCAATGGAGATGGGTACGGAGGACCCTACGCCGATGAGATCGCCAAACGCGAAGTTCACGATGACGAACGGCATGGCGAGGTTGATGGCGGCAAAGGCTGTCTCGCCCACGAACTGCCCCACAAAGACGCCGTCCATGAGACCATAGACGGACGACACCAGCATGCCAAAGGCGCCGGGCAGCGCAGCGGTAAGAAAGAGCCGCAAGGGCGGCGTTTGGGAGAAGAACTTTTCCGATTCGGTAGCCATGGCCCATCCTTGCGCGTCGGGAGTGAGTGTCTATCATAGCAAGGATTGGGGCTGGGCATAAACCAAAAAGAGGTTGTCCCACCATTCCCGTGCCAAGCGGTTTGGGAGAATGATGGGACGAACCACTAGCCCATGATTTTCTTGCGGAGGATCTTCATCTCGCGCTTGAGGGCGTAGGGGATGATGGCCTTGAGCTTGTCGTCGACGTTCCACATGGTGGAGCATTCGGGCAGATCGCGGCTCAGGTGGATGGCGTCAAAGTCGCACTTGGTGGTGCATACGCCGCAGCCCACGCACTGGTTTGGATCGACGTAGCTCGCCCCGCACTGCAGGCAGCGTGCGGTCTCGGTGCGTACCTGCTCTTCGGTGAGGGTAAGGTGCCAATCGCGATACGTGCGGCGTACGTCCACGTCCTCGCGCGTACCCTCGAGCTGCCGTCCCGCGTGGTCGTAGTCGTTGGGGTTGAGAACGATGTCGTCTTTGTTCAACTCCACGTAGCGGCGCTGGTTGCGGCCGAGGGTGAGTGAGTTGCCCGGTTGCACGAAGCGATGAATGGAGATGGCAGCCTCGTGACCTTGCGCGATGGCGTCGATCACGAAGGAGGGTCCGGTAAGCGCGTCGCCTCCCACGAAGAGGTCGGCCTGTGCCGTCTGGAACGTCTTCGCGTCGGCTTTGGCGCGACGTGCGCCATCCAGTTCCACGGCTTCGCCCGCCAGGAGATCGCCCCACTCGATGGTCTGCCCAATGGCAAAGACTACGTTGTCGCACGCAATCGTGCGCACGTCCTCATCGTCGAACCGAGGGGCAAAGCGGCCGTCCGCATCAAAGACGCTCGTGCAACGCCGCAGCTTCACGCCGCACACGGCGCCGTCCGCATCGCGCAGGACCTCCGTGGGCCCCCAGCCACAGTCCATTGTCACGCCGTCGAACTCCGCCTCGTCAATCTCCTCCGCAGTGGCGGGCATCTCGGCACGCTGCTCGAGGCTCACCATGGAGACCGCATCCGATCCAGCGCGCACGGCAGCTCGCGCCGCATCGATGGCCACGTTTCCGCCGCCGATGACGACGGTGGTGCCCTTGAGTGCACGGCTCTCGTCAACGAGCACCTCACGCAAAAGGTCGATGGCGTTCCATACGCCCGGGCCGGCTTCTCCGGGGATGCCCGCCTTGCACGAGCCTTGAGCGCCAATCGCTAGATAGAACGCCGAGAAGCCCTGCTCGCGCAGCTCGTCCAAGGTCACATCCCTGCCGACCTCCACGCCGCAGCGGATTTGCACGCCCAGCTCGCGCAGCACGTCTATCTCGGCTGCGACGACGTCTTTCTCCAGCTTGTAGCTTGGGATGCCATAGGTCATCATGCCGCCGGGAAGCTCGTTCTTCTCGTATACCACGGGCGCATAGCCCAACGTAGCCAGATAATAAGCACAGGTGAGGCCGGCCGGCCCCGCGCCGATGATCGCGATCTTCTCCGGATACGGCCCGCGCAGCGACGGCTGCAACACGGGCGGCACGAAGCGTGTCTCGCCTTCGAGGTCGCGCTCGGCTATGAACTTCTTCACGGCTTCGATTGCGACGGCTTGGTCCACGCGGGCTCTCGTGCATGCATCCTCACAGCGATGGTTGCATACGCGCCCGCATACGGCGGGGAACGGATTCTCCTTCTTTATGAGCGCAAGTGCCTCGGTGTAGCGACCTTGCGCGGCGAGGCGCAGGTACCCCTCGATTGCGATATGAGCGGGACAGGCCACCTTGCAGGGGGCGGTGCCGCTGTCGTAGGTCTCTATGCGGTTGTTGTCGCGATAGTCAGGGTCCCACTTTTCCGGGCCCCACTCCACCTCGTCGGGCAACTCGCGATGCGGGTAGGTCATGGGCCCGTGGCTCGTGCAGAGTTTCTGTCCAAGCTTGACGGCGCCGGCGGGGCAGTTCTCCACGCACTGGCCGCAGGCCACGCAGTTGGTGGCGTCCACGTGCGCCACGTATGCCGACCTACTGAAGTTCGGCGTGTTGAAGAGCTGGCTCGTACGCAGCCCAAAGCATACCGATTTCTGGCAGTTGCACACGGCAAAGATCTTGTCGGATCCGTCGATGTTTGTGATCTGATGCACGAAGCCCAGGTCCTCGGCCTTCTGGATGATCTCCATGGCCTCGTCGTAGGTGATGTAGCGACCCTTGCCCGTCTGCACCTCGTAGTCGGCCATGTCGCCCACGCCGATGCACCATCCCTCGGGGTCGTCACCGGTGTTTATGCCACGCACCGTCTCGCTCATGCGACACGAGCACACGCTGCTCGCAAAGCGATCGTACTTCTTGAGCCAGTGGGAGATGTGCTCGACGTCCACCGAGCTCTCGATCTGCTCGATGGCCTTCTCCACGGGAATCACGTGCATGCCGAGGCCACCGCCTCCGGGAGGCACCATGGGAGCAACCTCGCTGGGGCCGGTGACGGCTATGCGCTCGAAGTACGTGCTCATCTCGGGATGCTGCTCGAGCGCCGCCTCGTTCATGGCGTAGAACTCGCCCATGCCCGGCAGCTGCACTGGCAGCACGAAGCGTTTCCGGTGCTCGGGGTTCTTTCCGTCGAGGTTCTCCCAGTTGTACTCCAGGTTGCCGACCTGAGCCATATGGTTTACAAGCGGCTCGACCTTTTCCAGCGGCCACTTGCAGGCCTTGGCGATCTGCTCCATGGTCATGGGGCGACGCACGCCCATGTGGTTTGCAATGTAGGCCGTCTCTTCGGTAAATACCGAGAACAAGCCCCAGTACTCGGGGTCCGAGGCCTCAATCTTCTTGATGCCGAGCTTTTGCGGGATGCGGTCGATCATGAGCTTGGCGAGCTTCATGGTCTCGGGACGCTCGGACGGGTCCACCTGCGTGGCGGGGACATAGGGACCCATGGGCTCGTCCGGCCGATGCGGTCTCGTTGGCCGCCATACGTAGTTGGGCTCCCACAGCTCGGGATGCTCGCTCTCCTCCTTGGTGCGCGCCGTCTCCGGCCCCTCAAACACCTCGACGATAACGTTGCCTTGGTTTCGCTTCGGATGCAGGCATTCCTCACTGGGTGGCGCATCTGGCGTGGCCCAATGTTCAAATTCTCCCATGGCTCCCCCTGAAGTTAGAATCCGCGCTGGATCGTGCTGTGTAACCAGTATACACGCGAAGGATGGGGCCCTTGACAAGAACGCCCACACCTCCGGGACGTACGTACGAAAGCGGGGCTGCCCGCTGGGGTACGCGTGCACTATCCACTTGCCGTATGCGTCGACAAGTAGAGCTCCGATTTCATGCGTACGTCCTGTCAGCGCCTCCGAGCTTGTTGGTCGTCTTTGGCCGCCACCAACGTATAATCGTTGCATAGTTTACGGAACAGCTGGAATGTGAGGTTTGGCTCATGACAGACTACAACGAGGATATGCTGGCGAAATCGGTGTCGGTCGATACGAAGTCGGAGTTGCTCGCGGAAGAGGTCCAGTTGGCGGAGGCGTACGAGAGCATAAGGCCCAAATGGGTGGAGCTCTTTTTCAGAAAGCCGATGCGCGTCCCGTGGGACTGGCGTGTCTTGTTTCAGGATGCCGCTTCGGGGGAGCAAGACGACCTTCTTGCCATCATCGGACTTGCGCTGAGCCGTGCGTGCGAGAAGTCATCGGAGAGGGTCGAGTCGACGCTTGGGATGCTTGGCTTCAGCCATATGGTGAGCAGCCACTACAACTCGACGGATCATAAGAGAAATGACGTGAGCGACCCCGCACGTACCTTTGCGCACAAAGCCATCGGCGTGGACAACAAGACCATGCACGTAGTCTGCGCCGTCTTTCGAGGAACCACGTCGTTTGCAGATATCCTCACCGACCTCAGATCCGTCGACGACGGATTCTATTACGCGGGGAGGAGCTGCGCGGAGGCGTTGGTGGACTACGTGCAGGGCATCGAAGGCATCACGTATGAAAACACGATCTACTTCATCACGGGCCACAGCTTGGGAGGAGCGGCGGCAAATATCGCGGCGCGTCTGACGAGAGACTTTGCCGACGACAGCATGCGGTTTGTATATACCTATGGGTCGCCAAACTATGACTGCGGCATAGACTATCGGCTCAACAAGCCATTCGCAAACTTCCACACGTTTTCCAACGCAGCGGATTCCGTTCCGACGTTGCCGTCCAACTTCCCACGGATTGGCATCGAGCACACCTACGACCTTGTCAATTTCGACAACACGCGTCGCGAGAGATTCGAAAAGATATACACGCACTTCTCGGGTGTGGCGTTCGCAGACGATGACCCGCTTGGTCCAGGCGTGAGCTGGCTGGTGGATGATGAGTTCAGGGACGGCTACAAGAACCACGTCACCTTGACGTACTTGGCCCTCATCCTATCCGGGCTTTCTGAGGAAAAGGTCAAGCGGTATCTCGAGAGCCCATCTGCGCCTCAGCCAAAGGGCGTTGGTGCCGAGTGATCCAGCTCCTTTTGGCTGAGGCGACATGGTACAGATCAGTATGAGGCGCCACCACGATGTGCGCCTCAAGCGTCAAACAAGACCCGGCTCAGCAGCTTCCGAGTTCCCAACGGCTGGGCACGCCCGAGCCGTCGAGACCGCCGAAGTCAAGGCCCGAGAAATCCGGGGCGATGATCTCGGCACACGTGTAGAGGCCGTCCTCCCATGTGTACACGTATATCATGCAATTCGTGTTTGCCACGAAGGAGGCGCGCGACGTGGCCTCGTGCATCCCGTAGAAGTGGCGCAGAGATCCGCCCGAGCTGACGATGAGCACGCTTTGCGTCTCGGCGTCTTCCATGATCTGGTCTATGCAGGTGCCGATGCGTGCGTCTACCTCATCGTCGGATTCACCGCCGGCAGCCTTCATGATCTTGCTGCGCGCGGGACCGAAGCTTGGCTCACAGAAGTCGTCTTTGGCTTCAAAGATGCCAAATCCGCACTCGCGCAGACCTTTGAGGCGTGCGTAGGGTTTCACCTCACCAAAGGCGGCCTCGCATACAAGCTCCATCGTGTCGGCGCAACGCTCCGAGGTGGAGGTGAAGAAGTGGTCGAAGGCGAGGCCGCGTCTCTTCAGGAGCTCCCCGGTGACCTTGCACTGCGCCCGGCCGCGTGGCGTGATGGGCGAGTCGCACCATCCTTGGGACTTGTGCTGTACGTTGAAGAGCGTTTCGCAGTGGCGCATGGCATATAAAGTCTTTTGCATAATATCCAACTCCTTGAGGCTTGGTTGCACATGCCCATCTTAACAGCAAATGAGGGCGGCAATCTGATCGCAATCCCAAGTGATATGGAGTTCCCTTTACGGAAGGTTGCAGCTCACACCCCTGGCACGCGCAGGATCCAGGGGCGTGAGCTGCAACAACGGATGTTACGCGTTTGTCACTGCTTCTTGAGAAGGCGACAAAGAGTGGGTGATTGTATCCCGCGCTCGTTTCCCTCGTGGAGCGTTCCATGACTGGCCAGACTTTACGCGTGAACCTCCCGCACACCCTCGCGTCGTGCCTGCCTCGAAAGACGTCCAGTGCTCCTTCGGCATGCGCGGCACGAATCCGTATCGGGAGGCTCGCGCGTATCGTCCATCTATTTGTGGAACGCTTCACTACACAGCTGACTTGAAGCCGGAGAACGAGTTGACTACATCTTCTTGGGTTGCGCCAAAGGAGACGAGGTCAAGGTAGTGGCCATCCTTCTCAACGACCGCTTGGCCTATGGCGATCGCCTTGTCGTCTTTGGATACGGTTGTGACAATCACCGGAATCTCCTGCTTGGCTCCTTCGAGCTTCACGTTCACCTCGTTTGACGTGCAAGTATAGTCACTTTCAAGTTTCTTCCGCAGCTCCGTGGCCTGGTTGTCGAGCAGCTTCGATGCGGACTTGTTGGCGTTGGTAATCTTTCGGTTTACGACGGCCAAGAGCACGCTCGAAGTATTGTCCGCTTTGGCTGCCACCATGTCGATGGTAGTATATCCACTGAGGGCCTTAATAAGTGCCTTTATGAGGGGGTTCGCGTTTGAAAGCGTACCCGTGTCGGAAAACGACCAGCCTTCTGGAGGAGTATAGCTGATGGCAAAAGCCTCGTTTTCATACGAGGTGGATTTCGACGGGTCAAAGGTCGGGCTTGTCAACACGCTCGATCTATCAGAACCAACGGATGAGCTCGAGGAAGAGCTCGAAGCTGAGCTCGAGGACGAACTTGAGGACGAGCTCGTGGATGCCGAGCTTGATGAGCTGGTGGGAGCGCTGCTGCTTGCCGAATTGGCGATGGAGCCAGCGCTCGGGGACGAGGCGCTTCCACCGCATGCGGCCAGTACAAGCGACAAGGACAGCGATGTGGCCAACGTGGCAATCTTTCCAACGGTCTTCATATTGTTCCTCTCTTGAATGTGCCTAATAAGCTCGCTTTTCGAGATTTATATGACAGATGATAGCATCGCTTTGCAGGGTGGAAACCATGAGATGAATCATCAATGCTAAACCACTATAAGGTGGGTCCAATCGACTTGGCGATGTGTCGGTGCAGTTCTGCGGCGCAGCGAGGACTGCCTGAGCACGGCGCATGCCCGGTCGATGTGGCATGGACAGGACCAAGGTGTGCAGGCTAAGCTTCCCAGCAGAAGCGCTCCATGTCCACGCGACCGTCCGGTAAGAATTCAATGCCCTCCGCTTGGAGCAAATGTCGTTGCTCGTCCTCGCCGCCAAAGGCGAAGCCAGATGCGAGCGACCCGTCCTTAAACACGACGCGATGGCAGGGCGTCACTCCAGGCTCTGGGTTCGCATGGAGAGCAAAGCCTACAAAACGTGCGTTGCGCGGACGACCTACGAGGCGTGCGATTTGGCCATAGCTCGCAACGCGTCCTTTTGGGATTTGGCGAACCATTTCATACACCTCGACGTTGAATGTGCCCATGCATACCTCCGTGGGTCTGGGTTTTTATTTCTGTCTCCTGTGCCTTGTATGCTTGCCTCAGGTTGCACACCAATCGTAGCAAAGGAGCAGCACCATGAACCAAGCAACAGCCCTCGTAGCATTCATCGTCTCGTTCTTCATAAGTCTTATACTGATGCCCTGTATGGTGGCTCTCGAGTTTGTAGGATGCTGATTCGCTGGTCAAAACGAGCAGTTATCGTTTACGCCCCTTGCCCCTGCGCATGCCAGCCAGCGGCGACTCACGAAGTGAGCGAGCGAAGCGAGCGCTGAGCCGCTTGCTGGCTGACGCGGGGCAAGGGGTGTGAACGACAACAACGAGCAACGATTCGCCTTATCAAAAGAAAGACCAGAGCCCCTTTCGCAAAACCACGTGGTACTCTAGTGGCATGGTTGTAGGGTCTCCGTCTCAAGTGAGGGGGGAGTCGCGTGCATAGAAGCAAGTTGATCAAAGACACCACGCGCGAGGAGCGCATGCGTATCGTGGCGGAGGGACTAGACTGGTGCGGTGACTCAAGCTGCGAGACGTGCAGCGGATGCAGTCTTGGCGCGCCAAGAATCGAAGCCATGTATGCGCCATACATTGACGGCAAGCTAGAGCTCTCGGAGATAAACATGCTTCACGCCGCCACGAAGTATACCCATGGTTGATGAATCGTCGGATGGACTGCTTTTTTGGCGCTGGACGGATTCGAGTTCAGGTGTGCGAGCGGAAGCGTGGGCTTGAATGAGCACGAGGAAAGGATGCTATGAAAGCCATTTACTACGACATCTACAAGGATTTGCGCGATAAGATCATAGCTGGAGAGTACCAATACAAGACGTTCATTCCGTCCGAGAACCAACTGATTGAAGAATACGAATGCACGCACAACACCATCCGTAAGGCAATGTCGGTGCTGATCGCGCACGGCTTCGTGCAGCCCTTGCGAGGAAAGGGCGTCAAGGTCATTTGGCAGCACGGTAGGCGTAGGCGATTTGTGCTGGGCGATATCGAGTCGTTTCATGAAGTGGTGGAAAAGAACGGACTCGAGTCGCAGACGATCGTACGCGCCTTCGAGTATGTGGTGGCAGACGAGGCGCTGGCTGAGCTCACGGGCTTCGCAGTGGGCGATGAGCTCCTGCACGTGGATCGCGTGCGCCGCATAGACGGCTCAAATCTCATTCTCGACAAAAGCTACTTCCTAGCATCGCTGGTCAAGGGTCTCACGCCTGAGATAGCGGCCAAGTCCATCTTTACGTATCTCGAGGATGAGCTTGGCATGCGC
>Ga0326512_10002925_pt1 | contig 12624 bp, 10 predicted proteins | sample 1_2617_0518_D_FD_203652 | JGI IMG/M metagenome (GOLD analysis project Ga0326512, IMG submission 203652) | Bovine rumen microbial communities from UC Davis, California, United States - 1_2617_0518 | ecosystem: Host-associated > Mammals > Digestive system > Stomach > Rumen | place: USA... | reverse complement strand
CGGTGGACGGGTTCGACGCGGCGAAGATCGCGGAGCAGACGAAGAGCATGAGCACCTTGCTCGACGCGGTGACGATCCTGGCCCGGGAGGGCGAATACCTCGAAGGCCGGGAGCTGGACGTGGACCGGCGCTGGTTCGGGGCGCACATCTCGCCCAGCCCGCTGAGCATGGCGAAGGTTCAGATGGCGGTGCTCAACGCCATCGCGGAGGGGATCCGCATGGAGGCCGAGGCCGACGAGGACGAGGGCGAGGTTGACGTCGTCCTCGAAGAACTCAAAAAAAAAGAGAACACCTGACCTGGCGCATGCTGATGAGCTACGGCCTGGTGGCCGGGCTGCGCTGGGGCGAGATGGCCCACCTCTCCCCCGGGCTGATCTGCGATCTGTACGTGTACCGGCTGCGGTATGACGATATGGAGCACGGGATCAGGCGGGAAAAGGAGAAGATTTATGATTGACGGAGGTTTTGACCCATGAGCGAGATCAAATTCTTCGACGGCGGCGTCGGGATGCCGGACGCCGCGTTTTATAACGCGTTGGAATCGGCCGCGCCCTACGCGGCGACGGCGGATCGAAGCTATGAGAGCGACCCGGCCATCCAGACGGGCGTGCCGGTGGTGACGGGCTATCAGAATATCACGGCGGGCGCGAATCCCGGCACCTCGCAGCTGGCGAGCGTGACGCTGGCGGCGAACACGCCCCGCGGCGTGACCGTCGCGATCCCCGCGGGCGCGAACAGCCAGGCGGTGGCAAACACGCTGCGCGAGGCGGGCCGGAAGCTGGGTGTGGAGCTGGCGAAGGTGCAGGTGGCGGCGATCCGGTCCACCACCGGCATCATCGAGCTGACGCTGAACCTCTCCCGCTCCGACCTCTTCACCTGCCTGATCGACGTGAAGACCGCGATGGATGAGCGCGGATGTCCCGCGGAGGGCCGGGTGCTGGTGATGCCGCCGGCGCTCTTCGGCGAGCTGGCAAAGGACCAGACGATCAAGGACGAGACGGACATCGAGGTCAGCGGGAAGGTCCTGAAGGTGATGGGCTTCACGGCCTACGAGGACGAGGGCCTCGACGGCGAGATGCTCATCTACCACAAGGACGCCGTCGCCGTGGCGCAGATCGCGACGAGCTACGAGCGCACGAGCGCGCGGCTCGACGCCTGGTATCTGACCGGCGCGGTCGTGCCGATCCCGGACCATGTCTGCTATGTGACAGTGAGCTGAGCCCAGACGGGAACCTCATCCACCACCGCCTGCGGCGGCGGTCCCCCTTCCCCTAAAGGGGAAGGTCTTTATTTACCTGACAATGAGAGGTGACGCCGATGGCCGTGAAAGAGTTAAAAACCAGATTCAAGCTCGAAGGGGAGCAGCAATTCAAAAAGGCGATGAGCGACAGCGCCGCCGCGGTGAAGGTGCTGAACTCCGAGGAGAAGCTGGCCGAGGCGCAATTTCACGCCACCGGCGACGCCCAGACCTACGCCGCGGAGAAGAGCCGCATCCTCAAAGAGCAGATCAAGCAGCAGGAGAGCGCCGTCAAGGCCGCCGAGGACGCCGTCAAAAAGTTGACCGAGCAGGGTGTGCAGCCCAACGCCCGGGAGATGCAGCAGTGGCAGACCAAGCTCAACAACGCCAGGACAAACCTGGCGAACATGCAGACCAAGCTCAACAACGTCGAGACGGAGCTGGGCGAGCAGAAAACGGCGGTCAAGGACGCGAAGGACGAGACCAAAAACTATAACGACGAGATGGGCAAGGTCGCCCAGGGCGTCAACCTGCAAAACACCATCACCGCGATCGACAACCTCAAGGGGCATATCGAGAACGTCGTGAAGAAGGCGACGCAGGCGGCCCGGGCCATGTGGGAGATGGGTGCCGACTCCGGGAAGTGGGCCGACGATCTCATCACCACCGCCAGCCAGCTCAACGTCGGCGTCGAGGAGCTGCAAGGGTGGCAGTACGCCTCGAAGTTCATCGACACCGAGGTCGGGACGATCAGCGCCGCGATGGCGCGGCTGGTCAATCCGTCGAAGGCGGCGACCGAGCAGCTGAACCAGCTGGGCGTGGCGCTGACCGGGCCGGACGGGAAGGCGAAGACCCGCAACGATCTTTTCTGGGACACGGTGGAGGCCATCACCGCCCTGGGCGACGCGGAGAAGCAGGAGAGCGCGGCGCAGGCCCTCTTCGGGAAGAAGTTCTCAGACCTCAACCCGCTGATCCAGGCGGGCCGGGACAAGTGGAACGAGTACATCAAAGAAGCCCAGGACGCGGGCTACATCCTGAGCAATGACCAGGTGATGGCGCTTGGCGGCGTCGATGACACGATCCAGAAGATGAACCAGAGCCTGGAGAGCCTGAAGAACACGGTCATGAGCGATCTCTCCCCCGCCTTTGAGTCCATCGGCAAGCTGATCACCGACACGACGGACAAGCTGCTGGCCTGGGCGAAGAGCGACGAGGGCAAGGCCGCCCTGGAGGCCCTGGGGACGGCGATCACGGACGTGATCACGGCGTTGACCGGGGAGATTGACTTTAAGAAGGTGGTGGATGACGCCGCGAAGGCCGTCTCGTCCCTCGGCAAGGGCTTCAAGTGGATCAGCGACAACAAGGAGCTGGTGGCCGGGGCGATTACCAGCGTGGCCGGGGCCTATGCCGCCCTGTCGGTGAGCAAAGAGGTGCTGCTGTTCATGCAGCTGCTCAAGGCGACGCCGCTCTCCAAGCTCGGCGCGCTCTTCGGAGGCGGCGCTGCGAAGGCGGGCGCGGACGCGGCGAGCGCGGCAGCCCCGGCGGTCGCAGCCGGGGCGAAGGCGTTCCTGCCCGCGGCCATCAAGGTGCTGGGGCCGGTGGCGGCCTTCGCCTACGGCATGAAGCCGGCGGCCACCGCGGACGATGACCTGGATGTGATGTTCGACGAGAACGGGAACCCGACCCGGGCCTTCAAGGAGCAGCGGGCGCTCGAGGGCAAGCTCAACGGTCAGCTGATGGTCCTGCCCGGCTCGGAGAGCGAGGAGCAGCGGGCGGAGCGCCAGAAGAAGAACCTCGAGGAGCTCAAGCAGAAGGCCGACGACGCGAAGACCGCCGCCCGGGAGCTCTTCCAGGAGTTGAGCGGGAAGTACGGCGTCGGGCAGAACGGCGCGACCGGCGAGTGGGAGCTCGTCAACTCGGACAACAGCCAGGAGGCCAAGGACGGGATCGCGCTCCTCAATCAGCTCTACGAGGCCGCGGAGAAGGCCGAGAAGAACTACAAGAGCGCGGCGCTCCGGGCGGGCGACGGCATGGCCGAGGGCTTCAACGAGAAAAGCGAGGACGTCGCGGCGGCGGCCAACGCCGTCGGCGAGAATGCCAGCGTCGCCTTCGCCAACGGCATCAACGCGCGGGCCGGAGAGGCAAGACGGGCCGCAGAGACCCTCGCGGAGCAGGTGACGGCCATCATGCGGGAGGCGTTGCAGATCCACTCCCCCAGCCGGGTCTTCGAGCAGATGGGCGAGTTCACCGGCGCGGGCTTCGCGCTTGGCATCGAGCGGAGCGTCGCGGACGTCAACCGCGCGGCGGGGAGAATGGTCGGAGCCGTCAGCGGCGCGGCCAGGATCACGCCTGCGGGCTATTCCGGGGGCGGGTGGAGTGTCAGCTCGCCCGCGGGCCGGACGGGGCTCAGCGGGGCCGCTGGGGCCTTCCCTGAGAAGGTGCAGGTCACGGTCATGGTGGACAAAGACGTGTTGGCCGAGACCACCGTGCCGCTCGTCGACGCGAAGATGGGGGCAAGGCTCAACGCAGTCAGGAGGTAAAAATGGCTCGTCATATTGAGGCATGGATGGACGGCGTGGCGCTGTCCTCGCTGGGGCCGTATCTGATCCAGGGCGTCCAGGAGGACCCGGCGGAGGTGGACGCGATGGCGACGCCGCGGCTGGGGATGGACGGGCAGTGGCCGGGCGTGCAGCGGCGGACGGCGCTGCGGGTGGTGATCCTGGTGGCGATCCGGGAGCTGTACGATCTGGGGCGGCGCTCGATGCTGGCGGAGACGCTGGCGGGCTGGGCGCGGGGCTCCGTTTTGCAGCTGTCCAATCACCCGGAGCGGCGGCTGCGGGTGCGGTGCACGGGCTGGCCCAGCGTGGGCGCGGCGCGGAGCTATACCGAGGAGCTGCGGGTGGAGCTGACGGCCTGGACGCCGCCCTACTGGGAGGACCAGCAGCCGGCGCGGCTGACCCTGACCGGCGACCAGGCGGAAGGCTCGATCCGCCTGCCGGGCACGGCGCGCGCGCCGATCGCCGTCACCGTGACGCCCACGTCGGCGCTCACGGACTTCGCCCTCACGGTGGGCGGGCAGACGATCACCCTCGAGGAGCTGGCCGTGCCCGCCGGGGAGAAGCTGCTCCTCACCCGGGACGAGGAGGACAACCTGCAGATCGTGAGCGGCGGGGTGAGCCTGATGCGCCGCCGGACGCCGGCGAGCGCGGACGACCTCTATTGCGACCCCGGCGCGGTGGCGGTCTCCTACGGGGCCAACGTGAATTGTGACGTGCTGTTTGAGGCGCGCGGGAGGTGGATCTGATGAGCCGTGTACGGATGCCTGGCTTGCTCGACGGGGAGCTGCAAGAGGTCGCGCGGCTGCGCGTCCGGGCGGGCCAGTACCAGCTCAGCGCCGACGACGTCAGCCAGGCGACCCTCACGATCCCCGAGGATGGCCCCGCGGTGGGCCTGCGGGACTGGGTCAGCCTCTACGACGTGGACGGGCTCATGGGCATCTACCGGGTGACCAACATCGCCCAGACGGTCAAGCGGAGCATCCAGCTGACGCTCCTGCACGGCATCGACATCCTGGCGGACAGCTACTGGGCCGAGGAGCGGGAGTACACCGGCAGCGTCCGCGGCTACCTGGAGGCGCTGCTCCAACAGCAGACGGCGCTGATCGACGGGACCGCGCCCTGGGCGCTGGGCGACTGTGAGGACACGGAAACGCAGCTCAAGGTCAAGATCAGCTATGGGCGGCTCTCGGAGCTGATCCGCGAGGCCGTCCCGGAGGGCGGCGGCTACCAGCTGGAGTACGACCAGACGGTCTGGCCATGGAGAGTCCACCTGCGGGCCAAGCCCACCGCCGCGGCGGCGGAGTTCCGGGTCGCGCGGAACATCACCAGCGCGACGATCACCTACAACGACGCGGATCTCTGCACGCGGCTGATCCTCAGCAACACCAGCGGCGGGGAGAGCCGGGTGCGCGTCTACAACGCCGGGGCCATCGCCCAGGCCGAGTGGGGGATCGTGACCAAGACGGCCAGCATCGACACCAGCGACACCCTCACGAGCGACAGCTGGCCCGAGGCCGAGGCGTGGGTCGCGGCCTTCTTCGCGCTGCACGCCGCACCCAGCGTCCAGATCCAGATCGAGGGCCGGGAGCTCTACCGCCTGACCGGCGACCGCTGGGACCGGGCGAGCCTGGGCCGCGTCTGTCGGGTGAGCCTGCCGGAGTACGGCCACACCTTCGAGGAGCGCGTCGTGAGCCTCACCTACCCCGACCCCTGGGGCGACCCCGACCGCGTGGTCGTGAGCCTCGCCAACGCCCTGCCGCAGTTCTCGGGGCAGGTCAAACTCATTGAGAAGACCGCGCAGAGCGCATCGAGAGCCGCCGGCGGCGCGGCGAGGAAGGCCGACCAGACCGCCGAGGAGCTGGAGCGGAAAGAGGTCATCTACCAGACCTCTTTCCAGAAGACCGACCGGGAGATCGCCGGCATCGCCTCCGCGACGGGCTTGCAGTTCAACGCGGACGGCACGCCGGTCCTCGACGAGGACGGAAACTTTGTCTACTCGGAGGAGCACCCGGACAACGCGCTGATCGCGCAGATCAGTCTCCAGGCGGGCCGGTATGACCGGATCATCCAGGCCACCGGCATCTCCGAGACGCCCAGCCAGGGCGAGGTCAGCCTGGTCACGCAGATCAGCCAGACCCACCAGCAGATCAGCAACGCCGCGATCGCCACCGGCCTGATCTGGGTAGATGGCGACCCGACGGCAGACCCGCCCACCGAGGGCCACTACGAGATCAACCCGAACGCGGTCGCCTCGTCGCTTTACAAACAACTGGCGAACCAGATCGACCAGAAAGTCACCGTGAGCGACCTGGAGAGCAAGGTCTCAACCGCGGGCTTTATCAAGCTACAGGCCGCAAAGGACGCGGCCAGCGCTGTCCTCGGCGCGAACCTGACAGACGGCAACGGGCAGATCACGGCGGCGACGATTGTCGCGGCGATCAAGGACAACACCAGCCTGATCAGCGCGATCGCAGACAAAATCTCGATTAGCGCCAGCAAGGTCAACATCTCCGGCAACGTCAATCTGAACGACGTGATCACCGTCGGTACCAACGGCGCGGTGGGCACCTTCAACAGCCTGACCATTAACGGCGGCGCGAATCTGGGCAGCTCCAACGTCTACTACAATAACGTGCCGCTATCGTCGTTCATCAAGAGCATCAGCCTGACTGGCCCCACGGACAACGTGTACACGCTGACATGGGAGAACGCAGGCGGCACTCCCACCTCAAAGACTTTTAGCCGGGCCGCTTCGGGAGTATCGGTGAGCTGGAGCGGCACCTCGGGAACCGTCACCGTACAGCCCCAGAATCAGCAATTCTCCATCACCTACGACGGGCCGAGCGGCCAGAGCGTGGACGCGATCACGATCGAGAACAACCCCATCACTGCGACGCTCTCCGGCACCAACCCGCGCCTCGCGGCGGGCACCGCAAACCTAACCGCCTGGCACAACGAGGACGACGGCGAGGGCCAGCCGGTGCAGACGCGCCTGAAGGACGCCACCGCGCGGGTCACGATGAACATCGAGAGCATCCTGAGCAGCGCGGAGGGCACCGCCGCGGCCAACGCGAAGAGCACCGCCCTGGCGGGCGTGAAGCTCTCCGGGTGGCAGCTGAACAGCTCCAGCCACGACGCCGAGAACATCGTCCGGGACGCGGACAACAATGATCTGAAAACCGTCAGCCTGCCGACCAACTGGGACATCAGCGTCGGCGCGTTCAACAGCTCCGGCTCGGCCACCATCACCGTCCGCCCGGTCATAGGCGGGAGCAACGGAACACAGGTCGCCACGGGCACCATCGCGGACAGCAATCTGAAGCCGGAGAATATCAAGAGCGGCGTGACCATCTTCGGGAAGACGGGGACGTACACGGGGAGCGGCGGCCCGTCTGTGTCGTCCGTCGGTCTGTACTTTGACAACGAGGGCTTGGAGGACGTCACGACTCCGTTCTCGGTGGACAACGACTACACGGTTTACCCCATCGCCAAAATGTCCGACGGCACCCGAAGGGTCGGATCGGCTGTCCGACTGACCACCACGATCAGTCTCTACGACGTGGGCACGATCACCCCGACCAGCAGCGCACAGACCATTGCCGTGCCGACGGGATATGCAGGCTTCGCCGGGCCGCTGCGAATAGCAGCAGCCAGCGGCGGGTCGAGCTATTCCAACAGTGCGAAGCTGAACCGGAACACGGAGCTGTACATCAAAGACGGCAGCTCCTACTATCCGCTTTCTGCGCTGAATCTATACGGCTACACATCGGCCAACACATACACCCAGATCCCATCCGGGACCACCGTCCACTGGTAAGAAAGGAGCACGCAACCATGAGCAACACCACCATCACCATTGAGCAGGCCGTCAGCGCGGCGCGGCAGGAGCTTGACTGCATGATCTTCCGCCTGGGCGATCCGAACTACGCCCACGCCAACCAGGCGGCGCAGCTGCTGCGAGCCGTGGAGCAGGTCTATCAGCAGGCGCGGAAGAAGGCCGAGGAAGACCTCTCTGCCGCCGAGGAAACCTCATCTGCCGCTGCGGCGGCACCTTCCCCTAAAGAGGAAGGCCAGGAGAAGGAGACGGACTTCGAGGAAGTGGAGAGGGAGTGCGAGGCGTGACCTCGCGGAAAGGAGGACAACATGGAAAACATCGTATTGGAGCGCATCTGGAAGCGGGGCGGGACGCTGTACGTGGAGTGCATCGACGGGAACCTGTACACCGGCGAGGAGCAGGCGCACACGTTCCGCATCACCGGGCAGGATGAGCACGGCACCGTGACGCCGATCACCGGCACGATCACCGGCAAGTTCCTGCGGGCGGACAATCTGGACGTCCCGCTGGTAGGCTCGCTGGACGGCGGCGTGGCCGTGCTGACGCTGACAGAGCAGTGCTACGACTGCCGCGGGCGGTATGTTCTGAGCATCTTCGCAGACGACGGCGAGCACAAGATCTGCATCTACTGCGGCACGGGCAACGTCTTCCGCACCGACGGCGAGGCCACGATCGACCCCGGCAATATCATCCAGGACGTCAGCGACCTGATCGACCGCATCCAGACCGCCATCGGCCAGATCCCCGCCGACTACTCCGCGCTGACCGCCAGAGTGACCCAGACGGAGACGGATGTTTCGGATTTAAAGAGCGCTATCAGTAAAGAAGATTGGAACTTAATTACTAAGGCAACCTTGCATAAAAATAAATTTTTTGACACAGAAGGGAATTTAGTAACAAATTATACAGTTGATGCTTATGAATTTAATGTTAGCGGCGGCGTTCAATATTATTTTAACTCCGACAAATACGCGGTAGATAATGGCTCGACTGGATATAATAACCAGTATTCCGCCAGAGGGCTGGCATGGTACGATTCCAACAATACGATTATCAACGCTGATTTCCGTTTGACAAAACGCAGTCCAATTATATCTCCTGCGAATGCTGTGAAATGCATCGTGTGTTTTGCGTATGCAACTGGTGCGTCAGATGCGGGGGATGCGTTTTTTACTGACAGGGCACTGACTGACCATAAAAATAATATTACATTCGGCGGTGACGTGTTGGGCAAGGCAATCAAAAATCCGCGGTCAAGCAATATCCGCAGAGCATGTATCAATTTCCAGTTTGACGATGGGTCAGCGAATGATGCGACTATCGTTAGCATTTTCAAAGCGCTGGGCTATCGGTGCGGTTTTGCTCTGCTGTCCACAGTCAGCGCGGCAGATGTCACGCGCTATTTAGGCTATCAGGCTGACGGGTTTGAAATCCTGTCCCACAGCACGGATGGAACAGCAATGCAGGACGCTACTGTGCCTGCTGCGGACATAGACGCGAAATTAAAAACATCGTATCAGGTGCTGACCGGGTACGGGTTTGACATCCGAGGATGGGTAACGCCGAACAGCATTATGCTTCAAAAGTACAAGCCTTGCTTGCGAAAGTATTATCAGTATGCCACCACCGTCATGGGCGGGACATACAGCGGAACAGGCAGACCATACCAGTATGCGAGTGACGGCGTTTTCAATTTGAAGCGTATTTCTTTGCAGTCTACCACACTTGCAAATCAGAAAGCCGCTGTGGATGCGACAATCGCAAATGGCGGTTGCCTGACGTTCTACGGGCATGCCGCTGCGATTGATACAACGGACAACCTGACAACAGCAAACCTTAACTCGCTGTTATCGTACATTTACGGGTTGGAATTTAACAGCGGCGAAAAATATATATACGCGCCGTCAGATGCCATTATCAATTATTTTTCAGCGAAAAACGATGATACAGCGAATTGGATAACCGTTACGGCTGATGAGGCCGGGCTGTCTGCTGATGATTATACCGTCAATTATTGGGACATGCGTTATAACAGAGGTTTGGGACTGTTTTCATTTGAAATCAGAATCTCGCCAAAGGTAGACAAAAGCGGCGTTATAACAGATATATTTAACTGCCCTGTTTATGTCCCGGCAGGCGTAATTGTGGCGAACGAAAGCGGGCGCATTGCCATGCTATATGACCAGAAATTGAGATTGAACGGTTCTGGAACGTGGACGGCAGGAACGTATTACAGATTCAGCGGAATGTGCCCGATTATGCCAGAATAATTCAAATAGGAGCTTATATCATGGGTGAAATGATTGTATTATTGTTCTTGGCCTTGTTTGCTTTGTTCTATATCTTCGGTGGCGTCCATGCTTTATATGATGGGTGGAGACCATGGAAACACGGGATTCGATGGTGGAGATTTGAACTTAAATAACACTTTAAGACAGAACCGGAGGAAATAAAAAAAGGGAAGCTCAGTGCTTCCCTTCCTCCGGATCTGGCACGTACCGCATCAGATCTCCTGGCTGGCAGCCGCATAAGCGGCAAACAGTATTGATCGTTTCCGTCGACACGGACTGGCCGGACCGAAGGCGGACAATCGTCCCGTTGCTGATCTTCTTCTCCTTGATCAACCGATAAGAAGACCAGCCGCAATCAGACAGCCGCCGGAGAATATCCTGGAACACAATCACACGCAACACCTCCTTCTGACAGTTTAGCAGAATCTCTCCTCGACGTCAACGCTAATATTAGATTTGACAATAATCTAATATTAGATTACAATGACGCCAGGAGGTGACCACAATGGCAATCGAAGCAAAGGCGGTTCTGCTGAAGAATCTGGAGAATCAACTGTCTACACGCATCCCGGCAGCGGAAATGGCTATCGTACTTTCTGCACTGTCGGACCAGCTCGCGGGGTTCAACGTTGAGCAGACAGCAGGAGGTGCCGCAAGCGACGACCTGCTGGAGGCGTACACTTCCGCAATGCAGATCCAAGGCCGCAGCGAAAAGACGATCGCACGGTACAGGTACATCATCACCCAGATGATGGACCACGTAAAGATTCCGACGCGAAACATCACGGTGTACCATCTTCGCCAGTATCTGGCCAGCGAGAAGAACAGAGGCATTGCGGACCGGACGCTGGAAGGCATGCGCCAGGTGTTCAGCGCCTACTTCAACTGGCTGCAGCGCGAGCATCTGATCGACAACAACCCTGTCGCAAATCTTGGTGCGGTGAAATACGCCAAGAAAACCAAAGTGATCCTGTCCGAGGTTGAGATTGAAAAGCTGGAATCCGGCACGGTATTGCTGCGGGACAGAGCGATTATCTGTTTCCTGCTGTCTACCGGGTGCCGTATCAGCGAAATGACCCATCTGAACAAGGCGGACATAGATATGAATGGGTTGGAATGTACCGTGTTAGGAAAAGGCAATAAGGAGCGGACGGTCTACCTCGCTCCCGTTGCGGGAATGCTGTTACAGCAATACCTCGCCTCACGAACAGACGATAATCCGGCGCTGTTTGTAGGCAAACGGCGCGAACGGCTGACTCCTGGTGGCGTCCGGGCAATGCTGACCAAGTTGGCGTCAAAGGTTGGCATCGCCCACGTACACCCGCATATGTTCAGACGGACGCTTGCGACAACCCTGATTCGGCACGGCATGAGCATCCAAGAGGTCGCGGCTATACTCGGTCACGACAAACTGGACACCACAATGCAGTATGTCGTGCTGGACAAGACAGAAACGAAAAACGCATACCGCAAGTATGCGTAAGGAGCTTTGATAAGTTGCTAAGGACACATAGATGTCCTTAGCAAAATGAAGGAGGGATCGGCATGTTTTACCTGATCGGCGGGCTGCTCTGCGTGATCCTGATCTGCATGGTGGTGATCCTGTGTAACAGAGCCGCCGACGAGAGCGAGCTGATGCACTTTCATCCGCCCGACGATGACGACGGGATTTCCCTGAGAGAGGACGATGATCCAGATGGCGAAAATCAGCGTTGACGGCCTGATCGCCTCGGTGGAGAGCGCGATGGGCTGGCCCTACGTCTCCCCCGGCACCAACGACAGCCGCGGCATCGACTGCTCCGGCCTGCTGGTCTACGCCTACCGGCGGGCCGGGCAGCGCATCTACCACGGCAGCAACACGATCGCGCGGAAGTACGTCCACAAGTTGGAGCCTCTCACGAGCGTAAAGCAGCTGCAGCGTGGCATGGCGGTTTTCAAATGGAATCCGAACACGCCGAGCAAGTTCTCGGACGGGCGCGGGGACTTCCAGCACGTCGGCGTCGTGACGCGGACAAACCCGCTGCGGATCGTCCACGCCAGCAGCGCGGCGGGCAAGGTCGTGGCGGATTCTAAACTCGGAAAATGGAAATGGTGCGCGTATTTGGACGCGGTGGATTATGGAGGTGGCGATATGGGCATCCTCGAAGATATTGCTAAAATGTTCGGCGGCGGGCAGACACCGGCGGCGACGACGCAGACGGATCTGCAACCGACGACCATGACGGACCTGGGGACCAGCCCCTCTGTCCCTGCGGGGACATCTCCCCAGCAAGCTGGGGAGATCGGGGCGACGCGGATCGTGACCGCGGCGAGCGGCAACACCGTCCGCGTCCGGGAGGCCCCGGGCGGCGCGAAAATCGCGGAGCTCCCCCTGGGCACGCGGGTCACGGCCCTGGGCGGCAAGGTGGACCGCAGCGGCGTCGAGTGGACGAAGATCCGCTACGAGGCCGAGGGCTGGATGATGAGCAAGTTCCTGAAGGGCGGTGTGTGACATGAACGAGATTGTCGTGGCACTGATCGCGGGCGGCGTGTCGCTGATCGGAACGGTGATCACCGTGGTCGTCACCAACCGCCAAACCATCGCCGCCCTGGATAAATCCTCATCCCTCGCGGACGAGGCCATCAAGGGCCAGATCTCCACCATCCACGCGGAGATCAAGGCCCTCTCCGACCGCGTGGACAAACACAACAAAATCGTCGAGC
>Ga0326512_10002923_pt1 | contig 12628 bp, 11 predicted proteins | sample 1_2617_0518_D_FD_203652 | JGI IMG/M metagenome (GOLD analysis project Ga0326512, IMG submission 203652) | Bovine rumen microbial communities from UC Davis, California, United States - 1_2617_0518 | ecosystem: Host-associated > Mammals > Digestive system > Stomach > Rumen | place: USA... | reverse complement strand
CAGAAGAACTTACTCAATATATGAATAATACAGCAGAAGAATTATCTAAACAAAACTATGGTTTAGGATATAAACTACGAATTGATTTTGCTTCTCCTTATAGTGCGACTACTAGCACGTCTTTATTAACTCGTACTATTTTTGTAAATAAATTAGGGTATTATCAAATTCCTTCTAATTTAATAGTTAAGCAAATTACATTATATGATGGTGCAGTTGCTACAATCGATTATATATTAGAATATAATTTAGATTATAATGATGAAACTGAACCAGATTCTTATGAGGTTGTAAATACAATTGTTGGACAAGTATCTGGAAAGTGGACTCCAGGTACAAATATTTCACCTATTATTAAGAGTAAGTATGCGGCATATGATAAAGCAAACTATATAACGACTCAACAGATGTTAGACTCTTGGAAAGCAATGAGTTTTGATTTAACACCTTACTCAATTTTAGATTTAAGATTCCTTGGAGATTCTTATAGTACACAACGAATAATTGGACGAACAGGTGTTTTAAATTTAGAAACTGATTATCCTATTGATACTTGTGTTATTCAAGGAAAACGTATGGTAGAGGTTCCAATTTCACGGCAACCTTATCTAGATGATTGAGAATATGTTCTTGATGATTCTATAAACGGAGAAGATTCTCCTGGGGATGATGTTTCAGAAGAAGCTCATTGATGAATCATGCATACAGATAGTAATTATCAGAATGAATCCGATATTTTAGTTAAAATTGAATTAGGAGAACCATATGATGATAGTGTTGCTAGACTGTTAATGGAAGAGTGGAAAAATTCTAAAGATTCGTCTTTTACAGAGAGACATGAAGTAAAAAATCCATCGCCAAATACAGTTTATGGAGTAGTCAATGATATGGGCTTTTTTGAATATAAACTTTATTATCAAGATCATGCTTGATATGATATTATTTTCCCAAATATTGCTCAGGGAGATACAAGTATAGCTTATGCGAAAGTACCAGTCTATGGTATGATTGGATATAAAGCTAATATTATGAAAAAGCTATGAGTTCAATAGAAAGCGTTAGGAGTTAAAATGAGAAAAAAATATCCTTACTTAGAAGAGTCTTATACTCCTAATTTAAATGTTGAGCAACAAAAACGTCATTTCCTAAGTCAAATAGATGATTTTGTTAATCAACGTCAATATGTCAATATTACTCTGCTAAATTGACATGAAGATCCTATTAAAGAAATAGATGGGATTATTGCGTCTGGCACTATTACTAAAGATGGAAACAGTAGTGTCAGACGCACCTGTTCTTTATCATGTTCAGTTAGTGGAGAGAGTTATAATATAGATGATTTAAATATGGATTTTTCATTAAACAAAAAAGTTTTTATTGAAATAGGAATAAAAAATGAAACAGATCAATATTTAGATTGACCAATATTATGATTCCCGCAAGGAGTTTTTTATATTAATTCTTTTAGTGTAAATTCTTCTACTTCGTCCGCGGTTAATTTAAATTTATCTTTAAAAGATAAAATGAGTTTATTAAATGGAGAAGTTGGAGGAACTTTACCTTCAACAGTTCAATTTGATACTATGACTACGCAATTGGCAGATGGTACGATTACTCAACAAAAAGTATTATATTACAATATTATCACTGAGCTAGTTCATCATTGAGGCGGAGAAGATTTAAATAATATTATTATTCAAGATGTTCCTCTTAGAATTAGACGTATTATGCAATGAAATGGTCAAAATCCAATTTATTTAAAAGCAGGAACAGAAGTTAGCGAAGGTTATCAAGTTTCATTAGAGCCAAAAGACGATGAAGGTTATATTCCTTATAGTCGTGGAGACGATGTAGGGTATATTTATGATGACTTTGTTCCAGTTTCAGAATTAACAGGAGGAGCTGGCGACACAGTCTGTACTATTTTAGATGAAATTAAAAATCAATTAGGCAACTATGAATATTTCTATGATGTATTTGGAATATTTCATTTTAGGGAAATTAAAAATTATTTAAATATAACTCAATCTAATATTATTTTACAAGAAACTGGTAATCCAGGACGTCATATTAATTTGCAAGAGGGCCAATTTCAGTTAGATAGTGGTTCTGAAATACAATATTTAGTAGAGACGACTAATGAAAAAACTTCATATAATTTTTCAGATGCACATAATATTACTTCTATTACTGTAACTCCTAATTATAATAATATTAAAAATGATTTTATTGTTGACGGTATAAGAAAAAGTCTAAATAGTGACATACAATGCAATTTACGATATAGAGTTGTTATTGATGAAAAACCTGAAATTACTCTTTGAGTAGATAGTAATACTTATTCTTCAGAAATATCTACAGGTAGTAGAACCGGCGCATATGGAAAATTTAATAATATTTTATATTATACTTACCCAGAATATTATAATGGAGAAGTAGTTTTAGAAACTAATAAACTTGGAAAATATATTAATTATTATGTCAAAGATACTGAAACAGGTGAATCTATATTAACACTCCCAGAAGTAGGAAATATGGATCAAATTTATAGGACAAAAGAAAATGATCAATTTTTATATTGGATGTGGACTGGGGAAGGATTTAAAAAACTTTATTTAAAAGAAGATTTAAATAATCCTGATGCAGAACAAAAATCTCCTATCGATTATACTAATTATTATCCAATAGATTGAAGAACTTTCTTGTATTTGCGGGGCTTGGAAGCCAATGCAAATGGTACAGACCCAGGACCTTATTTTAGTGATTTAGATGCTTTTTGACCCAATGAATATGATCTTCGCGCAGATAAACAAAGATTTTTTGGTCAAATTGCTGATCAATCTATTCATTATAAAACTTTAACATCGGGGAATTTTTTCTTTGATATTATAGATGCAAGTTCTTCATCTCTTGGAGAATATAGTGTCCAAAATATAGGACGACGTACCGATGTATATAACAATGAAGATATTAATTGTCTTTTTCAACCATTAATTCCTAATGTTGTATTTTTAAATAAAGATAATCCTAGTGTAAATTGATCTGAAAATACCACAATAACAGAACTTAGAGAGACGGCTGACATTGAAACTTTATTAGAGCAGCAAAGACAAGAATGTATCAATAATGATCAACCTTGAACGCAAGTTTCTGATAATATTTATGCAAATTTTATTTCTGGAGGATATTTAAATAGTGCATATGATGCAATAAAATATGAACTTTTTTCTCATACCAAATTTCAAAAAGTTGTTTCTTTAGTGGCTTTGCCTAGTTTTTACTTAGAACCAAATAGTAGGGTAGAAGTTTCTGAAAGAACGACTAATACCTATGGAGATTTTATGGTTCAGACAATTAATTTGACTCTTGGCCCAGGTGCTAATATGTCAGTTACTTTAAATGAAGTTTCAGAAAGATTATAAAAGGAGGTGCGAATGGCAAGAACAGTTTCATACGGAATGGGGCAATATCGCTTTACGAAAAACTATAATTATATAACAAAATTAGACATAGGAGATCCGGCATATTGTGATTTAGGAAATGATCAAACAGGATTGTATAAAGATGTTTTAGTAAAATTACCCACAACTGATGCTAGTCAAGGTAATGTTCCAGCAGTTCAATATGGGCAAACTTATTTCCTAAAATTAACAGTTCCTCAAAATCGTCAGTATACTATTACTTTAAATTTAAAACTTTGTCCAGCCGCAGCTAATAATACTGTTGAATATAATCGTTTTCAGCAGATAGGACGTATAGAAGTCCCACCAATCCCAAATAGTGGAAATATTTATAGCGAAGTTGTTCTTTTTGAAACCCCTGATTCTGAAAAAATTACAAAAGTAGGATTAATTGATGCTGACCATGATAAAATTGAAGCACCAAATCCATGACCAACAAATAATGAATTATATAAATACACTCCATCAGGTATATCTAGTTATATATATAACGGAGAAGAAGTTATAAATTATAATTCTACAAAGATGACTAAAACATGAGAAATTGTAGAAGGATTAGAAAATCAAGTTACTTATCGATTAGCCTTTTCTCCAAAATACAATTTAGCAGAAGGATATAGATATTTATTAATTGAAACTGATAGAAATAATTTATGAACAAATGATATTCAATATATCGATGAAAATAAAACCTATAATGGCACATATTTAGACAAAAATGCCGTCAAAGTAGAATTATATGGTGTTAGTAATTTACTCGCAGGAGCTAGTGAAGGATATTCTCAAATTAAATCTGGAACAAACACTCTTAACCATATTGCTGTTTGAGGACACCCAGAGCAAATTATTACTATCAATGGAGAAGAAATAAGAATTGGGTCATCTAATTTTTATGAAATTAAAGATTATGAGATTACTTCTCTTGGAGTTGTTGTAGAAGATCCAGATGTAGATAGATTTACTATTGATTATGAGTATAAAATAACTAGTTAGGGGGAAGGAAATGGCTTTAGAAAGTTTTTACGGAGGAAAGCCTGGTTTTTCCCCCGTTATCAAAGCAAAATTTAAATATATAGATATATCAGATAGTCCTTGAAAAGATTCCTCAGAAACTCTTACAGAGGAAAATAAAAAGCAAATTATGAATGAATGCTTTAAAGATCCAAATTACAAGGATGTTTGATATGGAGAATTATGCATTATTGATTCAGAAAATAAATTAGATTTAAATAATGGAAAACTATTTCGTCGTACTTTAAAAAAGGTAGACGATGCAAAAAATTCTATTTACGCAGAATATCTTGGACAAATTAGCGGCCCCGCAGGTGGTATCCCTAAAATTCATGTAGGATCAATAAATTCTGAAATAGATAAAGCTTTAGGTAATTCTGCCACCTATGATGGTGAAAATGTTGCAAATTTAGATCCTTCTAAATGAGATTATAGCTATATTAATAGTGAGAATAAAGTAACGTCAGTAAAACCTGAAAATATAAATAGTTTTGGAACAATAAACGCTTTAACTGAAGGTATATTTGTTCCTGGAAATAAAGATGAAAGTCAAGAAATTCAATATACTTGATGCAATGTTCGTCGAAATGATGAAGACCATATAATGTATTTAGGATTTAAAATTCCTTATACAGTTTTTGATATTGATGCAAAAATTGAAAATTATACTTATAATGGTAGTTATTTTGAAGATAAATCAGAAGGCAAGCCTTTCTGGAAAAAATATACTATTCATGTTCCAAGAGGAGTACGTGGTATAGGGCCAGAAGAAATTAAATGGGTTAATAAATCTGATTTTCCGTCTACGTCTACTATTTATACTACAGATGCTATTATTTATCAACGAAACGAAGAAACAGGAATAGAAAAATATGGTCTCGATGATCATAAAACAATAACAAGAGAAACTTTACCTTCAAAATTTTGGGTAGGATTATGAAAATTATATAATCAATCAACCGATGATATTAAGTCAGCTTATATATATCTAGGAGAATATAAAGAAGTAGAAAATTTTGAACTTTCAACTGATGGTTATATAAGTGTAGTATACTCAAATGGAGATTCAAGACAAATTGAGCAGCCTGGCGGTCCTATAAAATGAATTAGTTCAACAACATGGTCTCCTAATAGTGGAATTTTAACACTTATACATAATACAAAAATAAAAAAAGAAAACGAAGAAAACGATGAAGAATTTGAGACTACTCTATTAAAAATGCCTATGATTAGAGAATTATGAATTGATCCTAGGGGACATTTATTAGCTCTTTATCCCTTAAGTTGTCGTCCACGTGATGATGCCGCAAGTAACCCTACTTCATCAAATTCTTTATATCCTGAATTAACAATTAATGTTGAAGGACTTTATAATGAACGATTACTTTGAGTTAAAGGAACGAAGACTAATACTATAGCAAAAACTACTGATATATGATGGCATGACTTAGGGCTAGTTTATAAAGTTTTAAGTCCAAAAATTGTTACCTCTTTTGATGCAGAAAATATAGAAAATATATCTGATAGTTTAAATAATAAATATCAAAATGGAGTAATTACAACAGATGAAAATGTTACTATTTCTGAAGGCGGCATGATCGCTGTTGAAAACGTCCCTTCATCAGATGGACAGACTACTGAAACTAGAATATATTATTATAATTATGAAAAAGGATCTTGGCAAGATTTAGGTCCTTATACTGGAGGTTCTTCAGGAGGTTCTGGAAATAATTCCAATGTACGTATAGAAGGTTATTCTATATATAGAGATGATGATATTAGAAGAAGAGTTTCTGAAGATAATTTACATATACTCTATCCTAAGAACAGTAATTCTGAAATTCATTTTGGCAGTTCTGAAATGATATCAAAATCATTAGATGGGTCTGTTATTCCTAGTGGAGAAGTTAATGATTATGAAGTTTTAGGGTATGGGACTTCTCTTTTTTCATATGTTTCAAATGAACAAAGTGTAGTAGGTACCGCAAAGGTTGGAAAAGCAAGTGTTACATCAGGGGAGGTTAGTGAATAAAATGGCATATAGTCCCACAAATTGAGTTAATGGTGATTTAATCACTGATACTAATTTAAATAAAATCGAAGAAGGTTTATCCTCTGGTAATATAGTTCTACATGCAACTAAAAATCAAGATGAGACCTATACAATTAACGCTACCGCTAAAGAAATTATGGACGCAGGGCTTTATGGATCACATGTCTCTGTTTTAAAAGAGTATGATGGAGTCCAAAGTATTGATACTATTGAGAGTTTTGCGCATGATAATGGAATATATTCTTTTTATTGTGGTGGAAAAATATACACAGCAACAGGAGATACAGTAAATCCTACTTCTAAATCATCACTCCAATAAGAAAGAATTATTAAAATGAAATTTTTTCAATATATAGGTCCTTTTATTTCTAATCAAACTATTACAATTCAAGACGCTACTTTTTTACAGATAGGAGTAGAGAGACCTCAATCTGCTCCTATCTCTGAAATATCTGATTGACCACCTTCTCTTACTATAGGAATTAATAAAGGAAATCAACAAAACGAACGTGATTTTCTTATTACCGATCGAGATGTTTTAGAACTTGAATTAAATCATGAATCTGTTAACCTAATAATATATGAATATCAAGATCCTTATTTAATTATTAACGTTGCTTATGAGGGTACGAACTAAAAGGAGGAATATTGTGAGCAATACAAAACTAAATAAGAGAGTTCGTAATCCTAAACAATTGTCTCAATGACTTGATATATGGAGTGCGGATATTGCAAGAAAACAAAATGCAGAAGGATATGATGTAAAAATCACTCCATCTTCCAATTGGGTTTTTCCTGCGTCTTATAGTAATATTAATGAATGTTTAACTATAAAACAAATACAAGTAACGGCCGCAATAGAAGAGCAATAATTAATAATTTATTAAAGGGCAAAAACCGATAATAAATTATTAATATTTTTTATCTATTTATGATGAAAGGAGTGTAATGGGTGATATAAATAATTTATTTTCGCATTACTCCTTACAAGAAATAATGTTTTTCATAATTGCTCTACTCTTCGCTATTGAGGCTGCTTGAAAACTTTTAGAATTTTTCTATAATAAATATCAAGTGCAAATTGGTAAAAAAATAGATGCTCAAAAATTTGAAGAGAATGTTATTCAATCTTTGGACAAAATTAACCTAAAAGTTGATGAACTAAATGATCAAAATAAACAAACGCATTTACAACAAGAGCAAGTTGAAAAAAAATTAGCTCTTGTACAGGAAAGGATGCAAGAAAATGCAAGATCATTTTTAATTGATGCTCATCATAAATTCTGTTATGAATATCATAAAATTGATGATTTAAATCTACAGTCAATCGAGCGTCGATATCTTTATTATAAAACTGCGGGAGGAGATACTTTTATTGATCATTTAGTGGAAGAAATCCGATCTCTTCCCCGAGTAAACTACTTTTCAGATCAACCAGCTGTAATTTCTCGAGGGGAGGATAAATAAATGGCAAATGAACTAAAAGCTACCGTCATTAATATGAAAACATTAAGTCAAAATATTGTAGACCCTGTAGTAGTTGGAGCAGGAGAAGCAGGCGGTCGAGCTCTTCGCATAATTTTTACACAAGAAGCTGCTGCTCAATTTACTCCTGATACTAAAGTTTATTTATCTTGATGGCATCAAGAAAAAAATATTAAAGGATATAATGTTTTTACAGAAATTACTGATAGTGAAGATGAAGATTTTCCTCCAACTTGAGAAATACATTATCCAAGAGCAATGCTATATGAGGGCAATGTTTTAGCTTGTATTCAAATTGTTGATGGAGTTAGTATTGCAACTTCTGTTAATTTTACAATACACGTTTTAATTGATCCTAATGATGGATCAAGTTTTGTTGCTTCTGACGATTATACTGAATTTCAAAAGGCTGTTATTCAACTAACTTCAATTGGTAATCAAGCTCGTCGTCAATTAACAAATCAAAAACTTGAATTTGAAGATATGCAACTAGCTTTTATGGATATACGCCGCATTACAATGGAAAATAAAAACATTGTAGATGAAGCTAAAAGAATATCTGAAAATGCACTAGGAACTGCTACAGAAGCTTTAGAAACAATTGAAGATTTTACTACCTTAGCTAAAGAAATCCAAGAGCAAGAACAAGGTTTTGATTCTAGAATTAGTGAAGCTGAAAGAATTGCTCAACTTGCTTTAAATAGTACAGATCAAATTGCGGTTAATGTTGCGGATGTAGCTGCCGCAGTTAGAGAAGTGGCAGAAAAAATTACTACAATCAGTTGTGATTGTGGATTAAAAGAATCAGAAGTTCTTGAATTAATTCAACAAGAATTAACTAATTATATCACAGAAGATCAATTAGATGATTATGCAACTAAAGAAAGTTTACAAACTTATGCTACTCTTGGAGAAGTTGATGAAAAGCTTCAAGTTGCGATTGAAGAAGCTCAAGGAGAACATCAAGCATTTTGAAATGCATTGCAAATTGTAGAATGAGTTGATGACGATGAAGGGGAAGGATAAACTATTATGGCTCAAATGAAATTAGTTTATACAACTTCTAAAAAAATCAATGAGTTAACAATTGCAGATGGTCAAATTATTTTCTGTCCAGATGATAATATTATTGCTTTGGATATGAAAAATCAGCGTTTTACTTATAAAACAATTAAAACTTTTGATACAGATGCAGATAGACTAAATGCTGCATTTGTTGCTCCAGGTTTTTATTACGTAGAAGAAACAAATATTATTTGACGCTTAACTAATTCAAAAGTATGACGTCAAGTTACTCCCACTCAAGTTTCACCTATTATTTATGGTGAGACGGAAGAAGTATTCCCAACTATTGGAGAAGAAGGAATGCTTTATCACACAGATAAGGGTATTTACAATTGAAAACCTCAATTGAATACATATAATTTAATTGCAAACGCTAATACCTGAGAGGGTATTTAGCACTTACGACGAAAGGAAGATGTAATGGCTGCGAATTTAGTTAAATTTGTATATGCTGCTAGTGCAACTCCAGAGCAAATTGCTGCTTTTGATAGTAATACTATTTACTTCATTGGCAATCCTCGTCAGATCTACAAAGGCTCTACCCTCTATGATGGTGGTGCTGCTAGTGTAGCTGCGGACCTTGCTACTCTTGAGTCTTACATTGGCACTTTACCTGTTGCAGGTGAATATGAGGATCTTATTGATTACATTGAGAAAAGTATTGCGGCTGGCGATCAAACTGTTATGAACGCCGTCACTACTCTTGACAATAGCCTCGCGGCAGTTGCCAAATCTGGTGCCGCTGGTGATGTAAGCATCGCCGATACTGCTGGTAATTTTGCTGCTGAAACTGTTGAAGCCGCTCTCGCTGAACTACATACTGCTATTGGAACTGGTGGCACTAATGCTGCAGTTACAGTTACTAAAACTGCTGGTGGTGCTAGTGATAATTATGCTTATCGTTACACCTTTAGCCAAGGTGGTTCTACTATTGCTAATGGCACTATCGACATTGCCAAAGATATGGTCGCTACAGATGGTCAATTAGTCCATCCTACTACTGAGAATCCTATTACTATTGATGGTCAGCAAGTAACTTCTGGCGCTTATATCGCTATGACAATCGCCAATGGAGATACCTTCTATATTAATGTTGCTGACTTAATTGAGTATAATTCTGTTGCAAGCACTGATGAAATCACTCTAAGCGATGCTAACCATACTATTACTGCTACTGTTGGAGAGATTGCTGCTTCAAAAATCCGTTATAGCGAAGATAAAACAGTTGCTCAAGCTATCAACGCTCTAGAATCTGCTGTTGGTACTGGCGGCTCTGTTGATCAGAAAATTCAAACAGCTGTTCAGGGTCTCGATTCTGACAAAGTAGCTACTACTGGTAGCGTAATTACTGGTATTCATGAAGTTGATGGCAAAATTGATTCTATTGATGAAGTTGCATTAACCGCTCAGAATATTACTTATGGTTCTTCTAACGTTAAAGCAGCTCTTGATACCATTGGCACAATTCCCGCAGGCGCTACTGCCACCACTGTTGTTGGTTATGTTGACGAGAAAACTGGTGCTGGTGTAGCTGCTCTTAACGCTGATCTTGATGCTACTCTTGCAGCTACTGATACTGATTCTGAAGCTGTTGCTGTTGTAACTGGTGTCACTCAAAGCGCTGGTGTAGTTACCTCTGTTGATAGTGTTGCCGCCGACAAAGCAGGTGCTGCTTCTCGAGCTAAAGCTGCTGTAATTGGTCAAAATGGCGATGCTGCTAGTGCAGACACTATCCATGGTGCAAAAGCCTATGCCGATGCTGCTGTTGCTACTGCTTTAAATTCTGTTGATGATAAAGTTGAGGCTCTTGATGCAGATCTCGACGCTTCTGGTACCGCTCAGCATGCTGGCGTTTTTGTAATGTCTGGCGTTACTCAAGTCGATGGTAAGATTACTGCCATTGACAGCACCGAAGTTGAAGTTGCTGGCGCTGCAGCTGCGGCTGAACAAGCTGCTAAAGATTACGCTGATGGTCTTCTAACTTGAGGCTCCTTAGCTTAATTTTCTATTATTTATAATTTCATATATCCAATACAGAGAGGGGCATTTAATAATGCCCCTCTTTTAAAATGTCAAAAGGAGGCCACATGGCTGGAAAAGTTAGATTTTATCGTGGAGCGCAAAGGACCTCCTTACCTGCGACACATCAGGATGGTGCTATTTTTATTGTTGAAAGAGATAATACTAACAATCTTGGTGATATGTATGTAGATGTAGATAATGGAAAACGGCTCCACATAATCCCAGATTCTGAGTTAATTTTATATAATCCTGCGACTATGTCTGGAACTATTTCTACTCTTGGAAAAACTTATATTTTTCAAGAAAATAGTAAAACAGGTATCGCAGTTGGCGATGGTAATGCTTATATAGGAGATTTGCCTGTCTATAATTTTGTTGTAAAAACTGCAATACAGAATAAAGTAAATGCTTATCTTGGAACAGAATATTTAAGTTTAGATTCAAATCAATTAATTCAAGATAAAAGTGGAACTAAACAACTTTCTTCAGATATTACAAACCCTGCGGAGACTTTAGTTCTAAGTCGTGAACTTTGAATAGACCTTTAAAAGGAGGCGAATATCCTTAAATGGCAGATATTGCAAAAATTACATTACCAAATGGTAATACCTATAATATAAAAGACGCCGAAGCTCGTTCTCAAATTGCAGCGTTAACTGGTGGAGACGCTGTAGTTTTCGTCGGTGTATCAACAACGGCATTAACTGATGGAGGAAGTGAACGACCTACAGTTAATGGATCTCAAAAAACTCCTGCTACCGGTCAGTTATTCTTCTATGGTTCTCAAGAATTTATTTATGGACCTGACGGAAAATGGCATGGTTTAGGAGATCACTCTGATCTTGGCGCATTAGCGGCCAAAAATAAAGTTAAATATGATAAAACTACAAGTGCATCTTATACTAACACAAATTCTACAAAATCTTTAACTCTTAGTGGAACTAGTAGTACAGTAACAATTAGCTCTAGTACAAGTACTTCTGGTAATTATACTCCTACCGGTACTGTATCTCAACCTACCTTTAGTGGTACAGAAGCTACTATTGAAGTCACTGGTAGCGCTAGCGGTACTGTTTCTCAACCTACTTTTATAGGAACTAAACAAACAGGTTTAACAGTTAGTGCTGCGGCTAATGGTACAACTACTTATACACCAAAAGGAACAGTTAGTACGCCTACTATTTCAGTAAAAACGGCCGGTTCTACAAATAATACTTTAAAGCCTGTTACAGCTAAAACTGTTGTTAGCGCTTTGGCAACTGCGGCTCCTGGTGCAACTGCACCTGCAAACGCTGTTACTTATTATTCAGTATCAGATGAAACTTTAAGTTTATATCAATTAGGAGCTACAACAACCAGTTCTGTTACTTTGGGTACAGCTGTTACAGTTAAAACTGGAGATGCAGTTTATCAAGCTTCTCAACCTACTTTTACTGGAACTGGAGCTCGATTAATTTTAGCTGATTATACCCCAGCAGGAAAAGTCAGTCAACCTACTTTTTCAAATGGATCTATTACAGGTTCTGCGACT
>Ga0326512_10002922_pt1 | contig 12628 bp, 7 predicted proteins | sample 1_2617_0518_D_FD_203652 | JGI IMG/M metagenome (GOLD analysis project Ga0326512, IMG submission 203652) | Bovine rumen microbial communities from UC Davis, California, United States - 1_2617_0518 | ecosystem: Host-associated > Mammals > Digestive system > Stomach > Rumen | place: USA: California... | reverse complement strand
CTTCATGGGGCGTTTCCACCCGACTAATGGGCGCCCTCATCATGACCCACTCTGATGACAACGGCCTTGTCTTGCCTCCACGATTGGCTCCGCTCCAAGTTGTCATCATTCCAATCGGAAAGGGCGATCAGATGGCCCAATTGAACGAAAAGGCCGCCGACATTGTAAAGAATCTGAAGGCAATGGGCATCAGCGTGAAGTATGACAGCTCAGACAACAAGCGTCCAGGATTCAAGTTTGCCGACTACGAGTTGAAGGGTGTGCCTGTGCGACTGGTACTGGGTGCCCGCGACTTGGAAAAAGGACTGGTAGAAGTGATGCGCCGCGACACATTGGAGAAAGAAAATGTCTCCATCGAAGGCATAGAAGACTACATCAAGCACCTGCTCGATGACATTCAGCAAAACATCTACAAGAAAGCTGTAAATTTCCGCGATTCACATATTTATGAATGTGACAACTACGAAGAGTTCAAAGAGCGTATCAAGGACGGCGGCTTCTTCCTTTGCCATTGGGACGGAACCGAGGAAACTGAAGCTAAGATTAAGGAAGATACACAAGCAACAATCCGTTGTGTACCATACATGTTTGAGCAGACAGAAGGCACCGACATGGTAAGTGGGAAACCAGCCAAGCACCGTGTACTGATTGCCAGAGCCTACTAAAAACTTTTAACAATGAAGAGACAAAAAGCCACTATAATGAAAAAGTTTTCTATATTCGTCCTGTTTGTATTGACAGCCTTAGAACTTTCAGCACAAACGTTTACTACTACATACATGAAGCATCTGAATGCTTTGGATGGAGTAAGCCAGGTGACTCCATTAGAAACCAGCAAGTTCAAAGAAAAGTATGTGCTTAAATTTGAACAGCAGGTGGACTGGAAGTCGCAAAACAAAGGAACGTTTGGCGAACGAATCATTGTAGGCATCAAAGGATTGGACAAACCAACTGTTTTGGTTACAGAAGGCTACTTTGCCGACTATGGCATGAATCCAAGCTATGAAGAAGAACTCAGTGCGCTCTTCGATGCCAACGTAGTGTTGTGCGAATATCGCTACTTTGCCGAAAGTGTACCCCAACCCACTAATTGGGACTACATGACGGTAGATAACTCTTTAGCCGACTATCATCATGTGCGCCAAGTGTTTGGCCAACTTTTCAAAGGAAAGTGGATTAGCACAGGCATCAGCAAAGGTGGACAAACCACCATGTTTTATCGTGCCACCTATCCTGATGATGTGGACGTGAGCGTCAGTTATGTAGCTCCGCTAAACAGAGGAGTAGAAGATGGACGACACGAAAAGTTCCTGGCTAAAAAAGTGGGTACGAAAGACGAACGGAAAGCAATAGAAGCTGCCATGCAAGAACTAATGAAGAGAAAGCCTGAACTTTTGGAATTGTTCACAAAGTATAATGCAGAACACAACTACCACTTTTACCTTCCCGAAGAAGACATTTACGACTACTGCGTGCTGGAATACCCCTTTGCCTTATGGCAATGGGGAACACCCGTCAGTACTATTCCTTTGCAAACGGCAGACAATCAGACCTGGTTCAACAATCTGATGGAAGTAGCCAGCCCTGACTACTTCATTTACCCCAACCGTTTCATGCCTTTCGATGTGCAAGCAAGCCGCGAACTGGGTTACTACGGCTATTCGCTCAAACCCATCAAAAAGTGGACTTCGCTCAAAAGCACTAAGGGCTATCTGAAAGAAATCATGCTGCCCGACAGTTTGCGAGCTTACGATTTTGACGACACACTCTACAAGCGGACGGTAAAGTTCCTCAAAGAAGAAGACCCCACCCACATATTTATATATGGAGAGATTGACCCATGGAGCGCAAGTGGTGTATGCACATGGCTCAACTGCAAAAAAAAGGAGAACATGCGCGTGTATGTGCAGCCAAGAGGCAGTCATAAGGCCAGAATCGGGAATATGCCAGCCAACATGAAACAGGAAATCATGGACAGACTGACAAAATGGCTTTCCCGCTAAGGGACGGCACGTGTTTTGTCTGGCATAAGTCTGTAGCGAAAATTTAATAGCCCGTACCAATACGTACCGAACGAGACATTTATTGCGCATGAATTACAAATATTCTGATAGAGTAACACGAATCCTTGGTTATAGCAAGGAAGAAGCTTTAAGGCTCAACAATGACTACATAGGACCTGAGCATTTGATGCTTGGTCTGATACGCGATGGAGAAAGCCGTGTGATTGACGTGTTGAAGAGAAAGTTCTATGTCAACATACCCTCTGTAAAGAACGTGCTCGAGCGCTCCGTAAGAGATTATGGTGCCAAGTTGCTTTCTACCGACATTGCACTAAATCAGAAATCCAACACTATTATGCGGTTAGCCGTGCTTGAAGCTCGTTTGATGAAAAGCAAAGAAAGCGACGCTGAACACATGCTCCTTGCCATCTTGAAACAACACGACAACCTTGTGGCAAGAATATTGGGTGACTGCGATGTCACGTATAAAGACCTCTACGATTCGCTCACTGTTCAGCCTGCTCCTACTCCAACTGAGAATAGCGTGGATTTTGATGAAGAGGATGAGGAGGATACCCCCCCACCATCGAGTGGAAGCACTTCGACCAACACCAATACCACCTCAACCCAAACGTCAAAAAAAGGAAATTCGGACACACCAGCCATAGACAAGTTTGGATTCGACCTGACCCGTGCTGCCAGCGAGGGGAAACTCGACCCTGTCGTTGGACGTGAAAGAGAGATAGAACGTTTGGCTCAGATTCTTTCCAGAAGGAAAAAGAACAACCCCGTCTTGATTGGCGAGCCAGGCGTGGGCAAAAGCGCCATTGTGGAAGGATTGGCCACACGAATCAACGAACGGAAAGTGGCGCGCGTGCTCTTCGGCAAACGCATCATCAGCCTCGACATGTCCAGCGTGGTAGCAGGAACCAAATACCGCGGGCAGTTTGAGGAACGCATGCGCAGCATCATCAACGAATTGCGAGCCAACCCTGATGTCATTGTGTTCATCGATGAAATCCACACCTTGGTAGGTGCGGGCAATCAAGCAGGGCAGATGGATGCTGCCAACATGATGAAACCAGCATTGGCAAGAGGTGAATTGCAATGCATTGGTGCCACCACCCTTGACGAATATAGAAAGAGTATCGAGAAAGACGGTGCGCTGGAGCGCCGTTTCCAAAAAGTAATTGTTGAACAGACCACGTCCGAAGAAACGCTGACCATACTGCACAACATCAAAGACCGTTACGAGGATCATCACAACGTCATCTACACAGAAGATGCACTATTGGCTTGTGTCAAATTGACAGAACGCTATGTGACTGACCGCAGTTTTCCAGACAAAGCGATTGATGTGTTGGACGAAGTGGGATCGCGCGTACACATCACTCATGTAGATGTTCCAAAGGAAATAGAGGACAAGGAAGCTTTGCTGGCTGAGTTTACCAAAAAGAAAAACAAAGCCGTAGGTGAAGAGAAATATAATTTGGCCAGCAAATACCGCGACCAGATTACCGCTCTCCAGTCAGAGCTAGACATCATGAAGACAGAGTGGGAAGCATCTTTAGAGAAAAAACGTCAAAAAGTAAAAGCCGAAGATGTGGCACAAACCGTGTCGATGATGACAGGCATCCCCGTCAGCAAGATGGCCAGTGCCGAAGGCATACGCATGAAAGGCATGCGTCAGGAATTGAAGGGAACAGTTATTGCACAAGATTCTGCGGTTGACAAACTCGTCAGTGCCATCCAACGTAGCCGCGTAGGACTGAAAGACCCTAACCGTCCGATTGGCACCTTCATGTTCCTCGGTCCTACAGGCGTAGGAAAGACGTTCTTAGCCAAGAAATTGGCTGAGCACATGTTTGGTTCGACCGATGCCCTCATCCGTATCGACATGAGCGAATATATGGAGAAGTTCACCGTCAGCCGCTTGGTGGGTGCGCCTCCTGGATACGTAGGGTACGAAGAGGGCGGTATGCTCACAGAGAAAGTACGTCGCAAGCCCTACTCCATCGTCCTGCTCGACGAGATAGAGAAAGCTCATCCCGATGTATTCAATCTCCTATTACAGGTCATGGATGATGGACGTTTGACCGACACCCAAGGCAGAACTATTGACTTCCGCAACACAGTCATCATCATGACCAGCAATGTGGGTACTCGGCAGTTGAAAGAATTTGGTCGGGGCGTTGGCTTTGCAGCGATGGCCGACAAGGATGACAAGGAAGTAAGCCGTTCTGTCATCCAGAAAGCACTCAACAAACAGTTTTCCCCCGAGTTTCTCAACCGCATTGACGAAATCATCACCTTCGACCAATTGGAACTCTCTGCTATTCTGCAAATCATCGGCATTGAACTGCGCGGTCTCTACAAACGCATTGAAGATCTCGGCATGCACCTCGAAATCACCGATGAAGCCCAGAAGTTCATCGCCGAAAAGGGATATGACAAACAGTTTGGAGCACGCCCTCTGCGTCGAGCCATCCAACAGCACTTGGAAGATGGGATTAGCGAACTCATTGTGGAGGAGAACGTGAAGGAAGGGGACACCATCTTGGCTGAACTAAAAGATGGCAAGATTGTCATCGCCAAGAAGTGAATCAGCATCAACTACGACAAAATGTCAGTCACAAAGGTGGCTGGCATTTTTTTTGCTTCCTCATCGAAAACGAGTTATGCAGGACACCATTCGCTCACAGAACATTCCCATAACAAATTGTAAATCGAATAATCATCAATAGCAAATATAATTATGGCTCAACAAGGTAACATCGGGGTTACGACAGAGAATATCTTCCCCGTCATCAAAAAGTTTCTCTATAGCGACCACGACATCTTCATTCGCGAAATTGTCAGCAACGCCGTAGATGCCACACAAAAGCTCAAGACCCTTGCGAGCAAGGGAGAACTGAAAGAAGAGGCAGGCGACTTGACCGTTCATGTCAGCATAGACAAAGACAAAGGCACACTCACAGTTAGCGACCGCGGTATCGGCATGACGGAAGAGGAAATTGACAAATACATCAATCAGATTGCCTTCTCAGGTGCAAACGATTTCCTCGACAAGTATAAAGAAGATGCCAATGCCATTATAGGTCACTTCGGACTTGGTTTCTACTCATCCTTCATGGTGAGCAAAAAAGTGGAAATCATCACGAAGAGTTGGCAGCCAGACAGCAAGGCTGTGAAGTGGAGCTGCGACGGAAGCCCTTCGTTCACCATCGAGGATGCTGACAAGACCGACCGCGGTACAGACATTGTAATGTACATCGACGATGACTGCAAGGATTTCCTCGAGAAATACAAAATTAGTGAACTGCTGAACAAGTACTGCAAATTTCTCCCTGTACCAGTAGCCTTCGGTAAGAAGACAAAATGGGACGACAAGGAGAAAAAGAGCGTGGAGACAGACGAAGACGATGTCATCAACGACACCACCCCACTCTGGACACGTAAGCCATCTGAACTGAAGGACGAGGACTACAAGGAGTTCTACAAGAAACTCTACCCCATGAGCGATGAACCCCTCTTTTGGATTCACCTCAACGTAGATTACCCCTTCAACCTGACTGGTATCCTCTATTTCCCGAAGGTGAAGACCAACCTCGACATTCAGAAGAACAAAATCAACCTCTACTGCAACCAGGTGTTTGTGACTGACAATGTGGAAGGCATCGTGCCCGACTTCATGACCCTCCTGCATGGTGTAATTGACTCACCCGACATTCCCCTGAACGTCAGCCGTAGTTACTTGCAGAGTGATGCAAACGTAAAGAAAATCTCCACATACATTTCCAAGAAAGTATCCGACCGCCTCTCTTCTATCTTCAAGAGCGACCGCAAACAGTTTGAGGAGAAATGGGATGACATCAAAATCTTCATCAACTACGGAATGCTGTCTGAGACAGATTTCTACGACAAAGCTAAGTCGTTCGCTCTGCTGAAGGACACCGAAGGCAAGTTCTACACTTTCGAAGAATATCAAACCCTCATCAAGGGTGAACAGACCGACAAGGACGGCAACCTCATCTACCTTTATGCCAACAACAAGGACGATCAGTACAGCTACATCGATGCTGCCAACGCCAAAGGTTACAATGTACTCTTGATGGATGGACAGCTCGACCCAGCCATGTGCAACCTCTTTGAAGAGAAGTTTGAGAAGAGCCGATTCACCCGCGTTGACTCTGACGTGGTAGATAAACTCATCGTGAAGAGTGACGAGAAGAAGGAAGAACTGCCTGAAGATGATAAGAAAGCACTGACGGAAACCTTCAAGAACGCTCTTCCCAAGCTCGACAAGATAGAGTTCAACGTTGAGCCACAAGCTCTGGGCGAAACTGCAGCCCCTGTCATTATGACACAGAGCGAGTACATGCGCCGTATGAAAGATATGTCACGTCTGCAACCCGGCATGGCTTTCTATGGAGAGATGCCAACGATGCTCAACATGGTGCTCAACACCGACCATCCGCTAATCAAGTCAAGCATCAAGGAGGCCAAGCCAGAAGTGGTCAGCCAACTCATCGACTTGGCTCTCCTCCAAAATGGCCTACTCCGTGGCGAAGCACTCACCAAGTTCGTCAAGAGAAGCATTGACCTCATCTAATTTCATTAAGACCCTCCCTCTCATTATCGGGCAGATTCATGTGCTGAATCTGCCCGTTTTTTATTACCAAGATGATGGTAAACCGTTATAAGGCTGGGTTATTCTCAAATAAGGTAGGGTTATTTCCCAATAAGGCTGGGTTATGCATAAAGTATGCTATTAGGTTAGCAAAAGGCAAGTTCCTGTTCATGCAGAAGGTAAAAAAGCATGAGCAAAAGTGTCGAAAACACACTTTATGTTATATAACATGTTTTTTAGCACAATTGAAACGGCAAAAAAACCGTACCTTTGGCAAAAGTTTATAAACTAAAACTATTGTATAACCCAATTATGAAAAATCTTAAAACGATTTTGACGGGAAGTGCTGCGGCCGTAGCCTTCCTATGTGCATGCAATCCTGCACAGAAGCCAGCTCAAGTGGAGCTGACAAAATCTGGTATTAATCCAGCAGATTATGACACTTGCATTGCAGTGGCATACGATGCCGAAGCAGGCAAATTCATTGCCGATTCAGCCGAAGCCAAGCAAGTGAAACTGTACACCTTGACCAACAAAAACGGCATGGAGGTATGCATCACCAACTTTGGTGGACGCATCGTGAGCATTATGGTTCCCAACAAAGACGGCGAACTGGTGGATGTAGCCTGCGGCTTTGACAAGGTGGAGAACTATTTCCCATGGAACTATGAGACCGACTTTGGCTGCTCTGTAGGTCGCTACGCCAACCGCATCAACAATGGCGAGTACACTTACAACGGCGAGACAGTCACTCTCTCCAAGAACAACAATGGCGTAGCATGCTTGCATGGCGGTTACACAGGCTGGCAGTATCAGGTTTACGATGTGGTAGAGTCCACCGACCAGTCACTCACCATCAAGCGCATTTCTCCCGATGGCGACAACCAGTTCCCTGGCAAAGTTGAGGCTACCGTTAAATTCGAACTGACCGACGACAATGCCATCGTCATCAACTACGATGGCACGGCAGATGCTCCAACAGTGCTGAACATGACCAACCACACCTATTTCAACTTGTCTGGCGACCTGAACAACACCATCGACGAGTCCATCCTCTACGTCAACGCCGACAACTACACTCCTGGCGATGACAACCTCATCCCTACAGGCGAGATTCGTCCTGTGGAAGGAACCGTGTTCGACTTCCGCACTCCAAGAGCCATTGGCACAGACTTTGCCAAGAACGACCCAGAGATGGAATCTGTAGGTGGCGGTTACGACCACAACTGGGTGCTCAACACAAAGGGCAACCAGGATGAAATCTGCATCACCATGTCCGATCCTCGCTCAGGCATCAAGATGGACATGTACACCAACGAGCCAGGTGTACAGTGCTACACAGCCAACTTCCAGGACGGAACACGCCCCGGCAAGGGTGGCATCATGTACCAGAAGCATTGCGCCATCTGCCTCGAAAGCCAGAAATTCCCCGACTCCCCCAACAAGTGCATGATGCCAGGATGGGAAAACAGCAATCCTTTCATCACGCCAGAGAAGCCTTACCACAGCTACTGCAAGTATGTGTTCTCGGTTGAGGAATAACACACCGAACAAATTTTCAACTATTAATAATTATCAACTCAACAAACAAAAATGGATACACAAATGAGTTTTACCGAAGCGATAAGTCAGAGCGGCTTTGAAACCATCGACTTTATCATTTTGGTAGTTTACATCATCCTGCTCGTCAGCCTCGGTATGTTCCTGAGCCGTGACAAGGATGGTAAGGGTAAAAGTGCCAGCGACTACTTCCTTGCCGGCAACACACTGACCTGGTGGGCGGTAGGTGCTTCTCTCATCGCTGCCAACATTTCGGCCGAGCAGTTCATCGGCATGTCTGGCACAGGTTATGCCGACGGCATCGCCATCGCAGCGTATGAAGTAATGGCAGCCGTCACACTGGTGGTGATTGGCAAGTTCTTACTGCCAACCATGATTGAACGCAAGATTTTCACCATTCCTCAGTTCCTTCGCGAACGATACAACGACGGTGTAGGTCTTGCATTTTCTATTCTTTGGCTGTTCCTTTACGTGTTCGTCAACCTGACGTCAGTAGCTTGGCTTGGCGCATTGGCCATCGAGCAAATTCTGGGTCTTCAGGGATTGGCAGTGTCCATCGGCGGTATGGAAGTTTCCATGCGCATGATCATCATCATTGCCCTCTTCCTCATCGCAGGTATCTACTCCATCTACGGAGGTCTGGCCTCAGTTGCTTGGACTGACGTGATGCAGGTGACCTTCCTTGTGGGTGGTGGTTTGGTGACTGCCTATTTCGCCCTTTGCTCTGTAGCAGGCGACGACGGCTCGTTCGTTGACGGTTTCAACAAAGTTTATACCTTCCTCACCACAGGTGACCATTCAACCGACTCCCACTTCCACCTCGTCATTCGCGAAAGCCACAATCCAAGTGCCTTCGCCAACGTGCCCGGCATTGCAGCCATCGTAGGTGGTGTGTGGTTGACCAACTTGGGCTACTGGGGCTTCAACCAGTACATCATCCAGAAGGGTCTTGCCGCTAAGAACATCGATGAAGCCAAGAAGGGTCTCATCTTCGCAGGTTTCCTCAAAATCCTCATCCCATTCATCGTAGTGCTCCCTGGCATCTGCGCTTACTACATGGCACAGAACGCCGATCAGTTCAACCACCTGCAAGGTTCCATCAATGTTGCTGACGATGCTTATCCTTGGCTGATTCGCAACTTTACTCCAACAGGCATCAAGGGTCTTTCATTTGCAGCCCTCACCGCAGCCATCATCTCTTCTCTGGCATCCATGTTCAACAGTACCTCTACCCTCTTCACGATGGATATCTACAAGAAGTACATCAACAAGAACGCCACTGACAAAGTGCTGGTGAACGTAGGCCGTATCGTGGCAGTTGCAGCATTGGTTATCGCAGCCGTAGCCGTGAAGCCACTCCTTGGTGGTCTCGACCAGGCATTCCAGTACATCCAGGAGTACTCAGGCTTCATCTATCCCGGCATCATCACCGTGTTCGGTCTGGGTCTTCTCTGGAAACGCGCCTCTTCCACTGCTGCCGTTTGGACAGCCATCATCACCATCCCAATGGGTGTGCTCTTCAAGGTATTCCTTCCAGACGTGGCCTTCCAGTTCCGTGCTGGCTACATCTTCATCATCCTCGTCACCTTCTTCATCATCGTCAGCTACTTCGACAAGAAATATGTCAGCGTAGAACTTCCATCGTCAGATGACCGCAAAGCCATGCTGAAATGGGCTGGAATTATGGGAACAGCAGGTGCCATCATGATTGTAGCTTCCATCATTGTTGTGGCAATGGGCAACTCAACCGATGTGACCACCTATCTGAACGACATCGGCTTCCAGGCCTTCATTTTCTTCGGTGTACTGGTTGGCTGCAATGCCGTTTGGCTCTACAGCAATGCTAAAGATAAGGTGGCAGACACCAAAGCACTTCCAGTGGACCTCAGCCTGTTCAAGACCACTCGTGGCTACACCTACGGCACCATTGGCATCTGTGTCATCACGATGATTCTTTACATCCTGCTCTGGTAATTCAGACTTAGACCTACACATTATTTATATATAATAAGAAGCCTCCAATCCATGACAGCTTACACCTCATACCCCCAGTTCTACGTGTCCGTCGATTGCGTCATTTTCGGATTCGCAGACGGGCATCTTAAAGTGCTGATTCATCAGCGCCCATACGCCCCGGGGCAAGGTGAGATGTCATTGATTGGAGGCTTTGTTCAAACCAACGAAAGTATAGACACTTCAGCCAAGCGCATTCTGAAAGAGTTCACGGGGCTTGACAACGTCTATATGCAACAACTTGCCACTTTTGGTGAAGTGGAACGCGACCCGGGTGAGCGCGTCATCAGCATTGTTTACTTTGCCCTCATCAACGTAAACGATTACGATTCCACACTTTCCGACATTCACAATGCCAAATGGGTAGATGTGGACAGTCTCCCAACCCTCTGCTTTGACCATAACGACATGGTGCAGAAAGCACGCCACACCGTTGGCGAAACTATCAAAACCGAACCAATCGGCTGCAACCTCCTGCCCCGATATTTTACGCTGAGCCTCTTGCAAACACTTTACGAAAGCATACTCGGCACCCCGATTGACAAGCGTAATTTTCGCCGCTCAATCTCTGAAAAAGACTATATTCAGGCTACCGACATGGTGGATCGTTCCTCCTCACGCCGTGGAGCCACATTATATAAATTTACAAGCAGAAACACGTAATTCTATCAACAATATAAATTCGTAATACTATGTTAGAAGAACTGAAAGAAAAAGTATTCAAGGCAAACCTTGACTTGGTAAAGCAGGGACTCGTTATCTTCACATGGGGAAACGTGTCTGGTATTGACCGTGAGAAAGGACTGGTAGTCATCAAACCCTCAGGAGTAAGTTATGACGAGATGAAAGCCAGCGACATGGTGGTGGTTGATTTAGAAAGTGGAAAAGTGGTGGAAGGCGACCTCAATCCCTCGTCCGACACACCAACCCACTTAGTGCTCTACAAGGCATTTCCCAATATTCAGGGCGTAGTGCACACCCACTCCACCTATGCGACTGCATTTGCGCAAGCAGGCAAGGACATTCCCAACATCGGCACCACTCATGCCGACTATTTCTATCAAGCCATCCCTTGCACCCGCGACATGACCAAAGAAGAGGTGGAAGGTCAGTACGAGCTGGAGACAGGCAACGTGATTGTAGATGAAATCCTCAACATCCGCAAGATTAATCCCGACCACACCCCTGCCGTATTGGTGAAGAATCACGGTCCATTCTCTTGGGGCACATCCCCCGACAATGCGGTCTATAACGCTAAGGTGATGGAACAGTGTGCCAAGATGGCATTCATCGCCTTCAGCGTCAACCCCAACCTGACAATGAACCAGCTGTTGGTGGAAAAACACTACAACCGCAAGCATGGCCCCAACGCTTACTACGGACAAAAGGGACAGAAACATTAATTGAAAATACACTAATACTAACAACTAAAACATTAAAAGACTATGGCTTTTGAAAATTTGGAATTATGGTGGGTGACTGGTGCGCAGTTGCTCTACGGAGGTGAAACAGTGAAAATCGTTGACGGCCACTCAAAGGAAATGGTGGACGGACTCAACAATGGCGGTCTCATCCCCATCAAAGTGGTTTACAAAGGAACAGCAAACTCTTCCAAGGAAGTGGAAGCTGTGATGAAGGCAGCCAACAACGACGAGAAGTGCGTGGGTGTCATCACATGGATGCACACCTTCTCCCCTGCCAAGATGTGGATCAAGGGTCTGCAGGATTTGCAGAAACCACTCCTCCACTTCCACACTCAGTACAACGCAGAAATTCCATGGGAGACCATGGACATGGATTTCATGAACCTCAACCAGTCAGCCCATGGCGACATCGAGTTCGGACACATCTGCACTCGCATGCGCGTGCCTCGCAAGGTTGTTTGTGGCTACTGGAAGGACGAACAAGCTCAGAAACAGATAGCTGTTTGGGCTCGCGTGGCAGCTGGTGTGGCCGATGCCAAGAACGTACGCTGTCTGATGTTTGGCATGAACATGAACAATGTAGCTGTGACCGATGGCGACCGTGTTGAGTTTGAGCAGCGCCTGGGCTACCACGTTGACTACTATCCAGTAAGCTCCCTGATGGAATACTTCAAGCAGGTGACTGATGCCGAAGTAGATGAGTTGGTTGAGGAATACAAGAAAGAATACACCATCAAGATTGACGAAAGTGGCGAAGAAGTTTACTGGCAGAAGGTGAAGAACGCAGCTAAGGCAGAAATCGCCCTTCGCCGCGTGCTGAAGGATGAAGGTGCCACAGCCTTCACCACCAACTTCGACGACCTTGGCGATGCCGACATCAACGACCCCAACTTTGTTGGTTTCGACCAAATTCCAGGCCTTGCTTCTCAGCGCCTGATGGCCGAAGGCTACGGATTTGGTGCCGAAGGCGACTGGAAGACCGCTTGCCTCTATCGCAC
>Ga0326512_10002921_pt1 | contig 12634 bp, 9 predicted proteins | sample 1_2617_0518_D_FD_203652 | JGI IMG/M metagenome (GOLD analysis project Ga0326512, IMG submission 203652) | Bovine rumen microbial communities from UC Davis, California, United States - 1_2617_0518 | ecosystem: Host-associated > Mammals > Digestive system > Stomach > Rumen | place: USA: California... | reverse complement strand
CATCGTGGGGTAAGGGGATGGTGGCTACATATTGATGTTGTGCTGTTGCTTTTTACTGAAAGCTGCTACTAACGACTCATAAATCTACCCTTAATCGTGTATTGGATGATAGTTGCGGATTTTAGGCTCTAAACCAATTTATGAAATCCTTTATCTCATACTCATCCGTAAAATCGTAAACCTGAAATATCTTACTATTAGGATTCTTTACTTTTTTGCGGAATTTATCAATGATTTTTTTGTATTCTTTCGTATTATCCCTGGCGACTTTCAGTTCCTCTTGGAATCTCTTATTGCGCTCGGCAATCTCATTCTTATGTTTCTTATTTCGTTCTTCAAGTTCGATCTGGTGTCTCCTGTTCAGCTCCTTTATTTGGTTCTCATGCTTCTTGACTCTATCTTCATCTACAGGCCAAGCATCTTCTTCTATTCTCGTCTGCATGAAACTATTATAGAAATGGACGTATGATTCGAGAAAGTCAGCAGCCTCTTCGTCAACTGTTATTGAGAGGATGGCATTCTTCATGGCATACCTGATGGGCTTTCTATATGAAGCAAAGTTCCAGAACACCTGCATCATTGCTTGAATACTGGAAATCTGCTTGAAGCCCATCTTCTTTAGTGCCTTTACATCTTCCTCTGCCACTTCCAAGCCCGCTGACAACTCGCCTGGTTCAATTTTTTCCTTTTGGGGTTCTTCAAGGAATGGCACAATCTTTTCTTCTATATAATATGAGAAAGTAAAATTAAGCCACTCCCGTTTGCGCTCAATCCAGGAATAAATGAAATTAATGTATGCCTCTGCTTCTGGTTTCCCTTGGCAGAACTCTTCAACGTAAGCAGACTCCAGTTCAAAAACAGCCCTATGGAACAATATACTCAACTCGTCATCATCAAGTTCTGGGTTTTTAATTTTCAGGCTCCTTTTGTTAAGCTCATTCCATGGGAACTCGATACCAGCAGCTATCAGTTGCCGCCTGACAAAAGTTCTCGCCATCACTTCCACTTCTTCACCGTCTTGTTTTATCTTGACGATAATATGACGATGGCCATAGATCCTAAGAAGGTCTATGAGGTAGGCTATTGTATTCTCGAATCTGCTTTCCATAATTATTCGTCTTTAGAAGCATCATTCCCATAAAACCTATACCAATGGGCAGCCTGTTCCATTAGCGGTTTAAATTCATCAGGTTTGTCTTCCACTATTGCAGACTTGATATATACACTTTCTGTACAACCTACATAAAGCAGTATATCAAGGCTATTGACAAAGGCAGCATAGATCTTACCATGCTCTTTGAAATAAGCAAGTGCTTTGTCTCTCTGCTCTTCATCTTTAGGACGCAGAATCTGAAAATGAAGGTAGGGTACGGAGTTATGAACTAAATCTTCAAATGGTGTCCCGAAATTATACTTATTAATTCGGAACTTATCTTTTGGAACGGCACATTGTTTTGCGTCCGTTACATCTATTGATATATGGTTTATCATATTGTCAGAAATGAATCGTTGTTGTACCTGCCCACGTCGTATCAGCAGTTAATGTTATACGCAGCGAGGCAGACTTTATATTTGCCTGAATCTTGGGATATAGGGAGTGTTCCTTTGATTCAGGGTACACATCAGTATAGTTGTCAACCTTTACAGAAAACAACTTGACACTATCAATTGTCACTTCTGGAAGTCCACAGGATTCAGAATAGAAGCCCTCCATCTCTGGATAGCCTTCACCAATCACATCTTTTTCACAGCCTATAACCATGAGGCAAGCGGCAAACAATAACAGCAACTTCTTCATACTTTTTCAAATGTTCTAATCAAGTGAATAACAGTACCCCATACTTGAAATTCGTTTGGATCATCGACACGGAACACAGGATAATCGTCATTGGCTGGACGCAATTCAATATAGCCGTCGTTCTTGTGTGTCAGATCCAGGAACTTCATTGTAAAACCGCCATCCCACCATGCTACCACGATTGAACCGTCATGCGGCTCTACAGCTCTGTCGATGATGACCCTATCGCCATCAAACAGTCCTGCGTCTTTCATGCTGTCACCCTCTACGTCACCATAGAACGATGCTTCGGGATGCCTGATGTAGTCCCGGTTAAAATCAAGCGTTTCATGCCTGTAATCGTCAGCAGGAGAAGGAAAGCCTGCCGCAACACCAGCATGTTCCAGTTCTAGCTTGGTGTCGAATACACCTTGTCGTATCTTAATATTTCCCATATCATACCTTTTTTAATATCCGTATCTCAAATTTAGATACTGAACCAATTTTGCATATCGTCCAGATTCATCTATCAGTTTAACAATATTCTTTGGCTCTATCCATTTGTATTTGCTCTGATCCAAAATCAAATTACGCCACGTTTCTTCTAATCCCATTCCAGAATATCTGTACCTGCGATGGAGCAATGTTTCATTTTCCTTTGGTATAACATGAACGTGAACAAAATCATCTGCTTTAATTGGTTCAACAGACTTATGAGCTATAATTTGTTCTGCCCAAAGTGTTTGTCGCATTAACTGATAGAAGGGTTCCACAAAATACACTGTGTTTAGATAGCCACCAGATATTGCCTGCAACTGATTCGAGGCATTGATTAAATCTGTATATCTGCGTAGTCGCTCCTTGCCACTTCCTTCTGTGCCTGATTTGTCTATATTATATTCATTGCCTTCAGTATATTTCCATTCTATCGGTATCAGCATTTTGTGACCTCCCTTCATTCTGGCGATTATTACAGCATCAACGGAAGTGCAATTAGCTCCACGCTTTACATACTTTTCATTCAGATAATCCTTGCTGCTTGTCACTTCAAATGCAATATAAGGACGAGATTTGTCACACTCGACAGGCTCTACATCTTCTACTTCATGGCCTTCGAGCATTTGGGCTAATTTAAGAACCAAATCCCGATCGTTTCTAATAGCAAACAGATGATTCAAACATGCTACTTGTGATGACAATATATGATTGGGAATACCGTTACTGCCCCAAAATACTATTTGTTCGTTTTTGAAATAATCAATACAATCATCTACAATATCTTCAAATATATTATTGCGAGAATCTAACAAGCAAAACTCCCATGTCTTATTCAAAAATTCTCCACCGCCACAATCACCATGAAACAAGGTTGTATTCTTCATCAATTCTAACTGGCGCACCTGCTCTTTCTTTTTGTAATTGCTTGATGTCCTTTCCGTAAAATTGTTTGAATACTTTGGCATTGATGTGTGCTGTTCTCTACTTGGCAAATCATACATTGCATCATTTATGATGTCAATTTTATACATTTCTTTCAAATCCTCTATGGTTTTAGGAGAGAACAGGAACTTCACATAAACCTTATCGTTATTTGGGTCTGTCACATCACCAAAAACAGATTCTACGGTTTTGCATGAAACCCTTGGGCTGTTCCAACGGGTAGCATCGTCAAACAGATACCCTCCAACTGTTTGTTTTGGAGTACAAAGAGTATCGTAAGCATTATTATCAAGGGTAATAATATAGAACTCAGGTTTACTGGCCATCTGATCCATTCTCACATGCTTCAATTCTTCGGGGAAATCAGGATCCAGGTCACTGAGATTATTTAATATGGCCTTAGTTTCTCTCTTGAAGATTTCAAAGTAATTATATTTTCCAAACAAGTAAAAGTCCTCAATGTGTTTCCTTATACCACTATCTCCACCTACAGCTTTTCGACCATACTTTAGTTCAATAATGGCAATACGATATGGGCTTTTCTTTGTAATCGCTATTATGTCGAACCTGGCATTAAAATCTAAATGCTCTGCATCCGCAGGTCTGCGCCATTCTACATCAGTGCAATACCATTCAGATTCTACATTCCTGTTATTCATTATGAACAAGGCAGACTGCGATTTTTTTTCTTCGTTGCTTTTCTTATCGCTATTGGCCTTTATTGTATCATAACAGCCGATAATCTTTTCTCTAATCTCATCCTCAGAACATAGGGTAAGCATCGGCGAATTACTAATACCAGTGAAATAGTATTCATTTATTTCACACCTAATCATGTTTCCCTGAGTATAGGAAACCTTTGCTATGCTGATATTATTATAGTAAATGTTCAGGTATTCATTCCTGATGGCAATGAACAACTCATTTCTATGCTGCAAATACAGTTCTTTGTATAAACAGCTTTCCTTGAACTTATCAACGAAACTGATTCCTCTGATTGACTTCTTCATAGACAGTTGCTTATTTGAATAATAAAACAGCGAAGAAAGCGATTGCTGCAATAATCGCTATTATCTTCCAAAGGGTGCTACCGCTATTGGATAATGCCTCAGATAGTTGCTTTTCCAGTTGACGTGCTTTGTCCTTTGCCTCATTCAGATCTTTGTTCGCCTGAGTATTCTGTGCTGTCAGTTTCTCCATCGACTTTTGAAGTTGGCCGTTGGTTTCCTGCATCTTTTTCAGGCTCTCATTGAACTCCTTAGACTGTTTGGCACTAGCTTCCGTCTGAGCCTTCATTTGTCCCTGGAGTTTACCCAACTGTTCTGCATGAGCCTTTTGTGCTGTCTCATTAGCCTTGGTTATCTCGGTGAGTTTCTTCTGCAACTCTTCGTTTTGCTTGTTGGTTTTCTCCAGTTGCTCTTTATGCTGCTTCTGGATAGCTTCGACTTGCTCTTTGTTCTTCTTAGTGGCTTCGGTTTGTGCCTTAGTTAGAGCCTGTACTTGCTCGTTATGCTTCTTGACAGCCTCTTCTTGTGCCTTCGTGAGTTTAGAAAGTTTTTCCTGTAGTTCCTTGTTCTGCTTCTGACCAGCCTCCAGTTGATCTTTGAATTGCTTTTTTATTTGCTCAGTCAAGACAGCACGAGATTTTGTTTTCTTTTCTGATATATTCTCAACCATGTCAGAGAAATACTGCCCCAAGCCATTTGGAGTCGGAGCCTCTTTGTCAACAATCTGCTTGACGAATAGCTTTTCCTCCACATGACCAATAGCAGCAATGATTGGGGTCTTTAAGTTGACGATGGTTTCTAAAACACTTAGGTCATCAGCAGCTTCAACTTTTGCACCACCACCTCGTACTAAAGCAATCGCATCATAGCCTTGTGGGTCAATATGCTTCAATAATGTTGCAAAATCATTAGGAGAAGAGAAATTCACCCGGTACTCAGAGAAATCAATAGCACTTTTAGCAGCGTTGATACCAGCATTGAAGTCAGCCATTGTTATAGATGTTGTGGCAAAGACAAGTGCGACCTTTGGACGGTCATCAGTGAATAGCTTTTGCTCCAAGAGGCCATCGACATTCTTATATCCCAGAACTACTTTCTTACGACGTAGTTCTATCCGCTTCAATTCATCTTCATCAACGACCTGTTCTTGAACTATCTCTATACGGCTTACAACTAACATCAACTGGATATGGCTGTTGTTTTGTACACGTCGGCCAAGAACACCTCCAACAGTTACAAGGTTACCGTCCTTCAGCTCTTCACTTTGTTTCTGTGTCATCTGAAGGGTAATTTCAGTCTGAGTATCTTCGTCTCTAAGAATATCATATCTATATGACCATCTTGGGTCATGCTTTGCATTTTTAAGGTAGATACCACGAAGATATATAACCTGAGAGTTCACATCCTGTCTGGATAGATAGGCTGTGAACATTCCAAGTAATTCAGAAGGCTTATAATACTTTATAACGGCTTCTTGTGGATTTGATGTTATAATTTCATTCATCAGAATTGTGTTCTAAGCGAATAAACAATAGGCTTACAAAGACTCATAGTACTTTCTAATCTTCTTAGCCATTAAGATTCGACGCTTTTCAAGGAATATTCCATATTGTTCATGTCCCATCTCGAAAACGTCATTAGGAATACAATTATCTGCAAGATTATTATACAGCTGGACTTCATCAATTATAGAGCCACACTCAGCCACCTTTGTTTGACATTGCTTCAGTGCTATATTGAAATACTCCTTTGGAGCTTTCTTGCCAATAGATTCATTTACAGGTCTGTCCAAATAAGCATAATTACCATCTTGGTTATACTGATTCTTTGCGTAATGATTATTTATCAGATACTGTTTAGGGAATACATGGTGAACATCTCCACCAAGATTTATCAGTTCACGTACTGTGATGTTTGTTGAGAGAAGTGAAACATCATTAAAATATACTTGGGCGGCCAAATAAACGAGGTATGTTGGATTATTCGTGGAGGTCATAGTCAGATTTTGGGGGACTGCAACATTCCAGAAAATCTCAGATAGAATAGCATCCTCAATAGATTTTAGCATTGCCGGCACTCCTTGTTCTGTTATCTGCCGTATATCTCTTGCAAATGCAGATTCAGGTGAACTGCTATAGCGTCCTGTTAAGACCGAAAGCACATACCACTTCTGAACTATACGCTTTCTTTCAGCAACAGGAACTTCTGATTCCTGAAGAAGAAGATGAATAGTGTATGCAAAGTCCATAGCCATATTCGAATTGACCAGTTTTTCAGAGATAAAACCAGCAGACTTTATGGCAATCATAAATTGAGTGAAATTATGCTGACTGATTACATTCAAAACACCTTCGTACATCTTTTTGAAGGTGTCCTCGACAATTTCTTCTTTGAACTCTCGTGTCTCAAAGTCTCTACCCGTTAGCAATTGAACAAGATTTGCCAACTTTGCTCTTTTTAGCTTGTGCATGAAAGCGACTCGAATAACATCATCACAACCTGGATCATAGACAGTTTCTTTGTCATCTGCCAACCATGCGAGTTTCTGTAGATAGGGTGTAGCTGCAAAAGCAGAGTCGTTGTTCTTAATATACTCGTAGTAGGTTGGAACGACAGACAGATGACTAAAGTAGTCTATGAGTTTACGGAGGGTATTACCTCCATGAGTTTCATCCGCTGCCATCTTTGACATAACAAAATCACCTTGACTTAATGGTGTACCTTTTGAGTTTATGCGAATGAAGATGTCTGTTACAACATCTATATCCAGCTTCTCTGATAACTCAATAACGCCAATCTGCGTAGATTCTATTCCCTTCAATTGATTGAGAACCTTTTGAAGATTATCTCCACTCATCTCTGGATTTTGCTCAATATACTGAGGAATGAATGTCCAGGAGGAGAAGTTTGTACTAAAAATCTCTGCTATATCAGGAATCCAGTGTTTACTTTTCAGGTGGGCAGGAGTTTGCACAGCGAAGATTTCAGCTTCACTGTCCCCGTTCTGAAAATCTAATGCAGCAAAAGGATTAAATGCTATTTTGACACGAGTTTCTTTAAACTCGCTATTGAAGATTTTTTGTGCAGCAATAGCAGTCATCAAAGCAGTAATTCTTTGCTGACCATCAATAATTACTTTCTTTCCAGAAGAAATAGTACCATCTTTTAATTTGACATTGGGATTTTTCCAGAGGATGATATATCCAGTTGGGTAGCCCTTATAAAGTGAGTCTATAAGGTCTCTAACTTGGCTGTTCTTCCAAACGAAAGGCCGTTGAATCTCTGGTATGGCAATATCTTTTGCCTCTATAAGTCCCAACAGTCCCTTGATGGTGATGGAAGTGTTTGTAAATTTCTCGCCGTCCATATTCTTCTGTATTTAATAGTGTTATAATTAATAGTTCTACTTCAAAAGTAGAATAACTATTGCAACTATAGCCACAAGCGATACAGCATTGGTTATAAGGCTATATTTCAATTTGTTTTTTAATTCTGTCAATGAATCCTTGAACTCTTCAGTGGCATTGGAGAGCTTTTCTGTCGCGGCATTAGAAGCATTGATAATCGTATTCCTGTCTTTTTCAAATGCCTTGACTTTTTGATCGTAGTCTTTACCTATACTATCAACAAGTTCCTGCACTTTGGTTGTTATGCTACCCAATTTGGTCACGTAATCACCAGTTGTCTTTGTAAGACCGTCATATGAACTAACAGTCTTTTCCACTTGTTTTCGAGCAGATTCAATTTCTCTGAGTCCTTGCTCTAACTCTTTCAACGAGTTGTTGATCTTTTCTTCAATCATAATTCTCTATATTTTTGATTTATTGTTTTTAATTCATCTACATGCATTTCCAATTGAACGGCAAGCTGTATTTTTTCAATATAGTCTCTGCCTTCAAAAGGAATGGCTGTATGCTGTATAAGTAAGTCGGTAAACTCATCGAGTAAGTTAAGCTTGCCCTCTGAGTAGTAGCGTTGCATTACGTCTTTATAATCGTTGTATAATTCCGTTTCAAGCATTTCGTTCTCTTGTTGGCCAAGGAAAAGAATACAAAATACATTGAGTAGGTTGAGAACAGGATTCATTTCAGCTACTGCACGTCTGATTAAGCGTACTGCACCTTGTAGATGTTTGATGTTGTCTTTTTGCGAATCATTATTGACTATATCTCTGTCAACGACTCTCATATACTTTTTGACAAGCTCAAAATCTGTTATCTCACTCTCATTATGGATGTCATAATTTGTATCATCTTTAAGTGAGAAAGGAATTTCTTGCCGTACGCTTGAATCGTAGGTAATGAACCCTTCTCTTGCGTATTTTGAATTGAAGTAGTAATAAATGAAGTCTTTTAGATCCTCATTCGTTTCCTTCCAGTCTTTTCCTGAGTTTATGGCCATATTACAAAATTGCTCCATGTCCATAATGCCCCTGGCTCTTTTATCTGCGATACTTCGATAGATAAATGATGTTAGGTGTTTGAGACATGCCATGATGGCACCGTCCACCATAGCCATTTGCTTTACTTCTTCAATCATCACGTCAACTCTATCTTCTGAATAGTATTTGCGATAATACAAACGAAGGTAGTCATAATAACGTGATTCGTCTTGGCATATTGTCGTTATACGGAATGTCTTTCTTGCATAGTCTTCTGTAAAGTCATCAATTAAGCCAATAATGCACATTCTATAAATAGCCTTTTGAATAGCATCTTTATAATCTGCAGAACCATAGCTTCTAATGTAGCTGAATCTACCATCAATTTTTACTTGTTCTGCATTCAATGTTTTGAAAAGCGGCATATTCCTACTTCTCAAATAAGCATTATATTCGTCAAGAACTGTCTCAGTTTCTTCATATGACACATAATATGTAAGAATAGTACCCTCATCGTATCTATCAATAAATTGCAAGATACCATTACTTCTTCCGAACTTAATGTCTTCTGTTCCAGCAATTTCCTCATTACTTATACGAACTTGAAGTCCATTCATAAGAAGTTCCATGACGTATAGTTCAAATTCTTCTCCAAGAAAATTACTATCATAGAAAAATTTATTGTTGGAATAATCTGCTGAATAATGATTCCATTGACCTGTCCTGGCATTTTTAACAGGAAAAGTTTTAGGAGAATACATGATGGTTGCAAGAGCCATTTTCTTGTCACGCCCAGCACGTCCGGCTTCCTGTACAAAAGACTCCAAAGAACCTGGGTAATTGAGGTGTACAGTAAGACGTACATTTGGTTTGTCTATACCCATACCAAATGCTTTTGTTGCAACCATTAAGTTTGTTTTACCAGAGAGGAATTCATCTTGACAACTGGTGTCATCACCACCTTTGTAGGTAGAAAGACGATTGATGTTATGCGATCTAAGAGTATTGGCAACTGATGGAACACTCAAATTTGAACGTTCAGAAGCACGTAAACAGAATACAATACCAGCTGTATCGGTTTCTCTTGCTGAATACCATTTACTATCAACCTCAGTATATAAATCAGTTGAATATATTTCCTCGGTCTTCTCGTCATTTGTGATATTCTCTCTCTCAAGAAAACGTTCTTTTATCGTTTCTATACTAACCTCATCTTGGATTTCTTGAATTTTGTCCGTAGCGTCATCAATAGCAGCCAATAGAGTTTCTTCTTTCACGTCACCCACATCCCAAGCTCTTGAAGCCTCAGATGAATTTACAGGATAGATATAATACTGCAATTCCAGACGATTGGTGTTTTCGTATCTCACTGTGGCATCATCTTCCAAAGAATATGAATTATTACCAGATAATTCTCGTTCTACATCAGCAAGCACGTCAAATGAAGCTGTTGCAGTCAATCCAAACAAAGATATATGATTGTCTTCACCTTCAACCTCTTTAGGAAGGACATAATTATAAAGATTTCGACCTAAATGGAGGTACGCAAGGCGAAAATCATGTCCCCATTCAGATACGCAGTGGACTTCATCAATAACACCATATGCAAAATACACATCTGATTCACGCATAGAACGCAATACCTCCCTGAAACGATGTATGCTAAGACGTTCAGGTGACAAGAACATAATCTGAATCTGCGAGCCAGTAAGGGCTTGTTCTCGTTTTTGCCCTTCAGCATAATCCTTGGTAATATCGCTATTGATAAATGATATACAGTCAATACCTGTCTTCAGCAATCCATCATACTGGTCTTTCATCAATCCTTTCAATGGATCGACTACCAACGTTACTGCTGGCTGGAGCATGGCTGCAAGTTGGTAAGTTAATGACTTACCACCTCCAGTTGGCAACAATCCAATGACACTTTTCAATTGTAAAGCTCTACTGAGAATAGGCAGCTGTCCTGGTCTGAAGTCTTCTTTCCTGAAAATCAGATTAAGGAAATAACGGAGGTGGCCACATTCCTGTTCCAGATTATGATAGTTTCCTTGTGAATCTTTTTCCACTAAAGGTTTATACTTAATTCTTTCTGTAGTATAGAGAATTCTATCTTCATAAAGTGATGATGAAGAACGTACAATGAAATAGCAATCATTGTTTGTCTTATACTTTGAGAATACGACTCCTTCAGGATTTGAAACTTTGTCAATCGAAACGTCTATAATTGCATCGTAAATCGTAGTGGCTTTGGCATCCTTTTTACTATGAATATTGATAACGGGTAATGTCATATCATCAAAATCTTGCGTCATGGCAATCAAATGATGATATAATTCATTAAAGTCATCAAAAGCAATCTTAGCCACCTCTGTTTCATCCTCGACAACAAGAATATCTAAAGATTCCTTTTCTAAATCAAGTCGATCTGAAATCAGTGCCTCCACAAAAGTTTTTTGGATTCTTGCTATGGTGTTAAGGCTCTTTATCTTTTCCCTTTCATTATAAGAAGACACATAATCCAAGACTTTTTGACTTGCTAAAGTAGGTCTTCCTCGTGAAATAAGGTTACTGATGAGCGCATAGACAGGGCATAGGTTCTTATGCGCTGTCATGTCAAATGGTGCAAGAATCTCAAATGCGCTTTGTCTAATATTTCCATTCAAGCCGGTGTCTGAATAAGACGCATAGTATTGAACTGGCGCAAAATAACTATATTTATGAAGTATGTCATTATTGCTGGCAAGACTAAATGTGAAACTCTTAATTAAGCAACCATAAGCCTTGCCATCAGGGTGATGGCCAAAATTCGTATCTCGGAAATTGGTGAAAATACGCAGTCCGTCTTTTATGAAATAGTTACAAAAAGCATTGATACGGCTCTCATTTAGATTTGCTGGGCCAATGCAGAGTGTAATATGATGAGTTCCTGAAGATGTGATAAGTTTAGAAACGCCTTTTAAGCTAACAGCTTCTATATCAAGGATGTTTGAAAATATATGAATAGCGCATGGCTCTTCAACATCAATTTTAGTTATTGAATTACTGTTGTCACCACTATCTGATGGTAGATAATATGGTATATCTTCTATTTCAACGTTAGAATCACCTAATGCTTGTGTAACATGCAAAACAGCTCTTTGACGTGCAATATCGGAAGGTTCTTCAAGCGTTACCTTCTTCAACTTAGACAGCAGACCATATTGACGCAGTTTCTCAATGATAGCTACTGTACCAATGCCTTGGCCACAGCCCCAATCATAGATTTCCACACCATTGTTTAATGCCCTATATGGAAATTCACCATCTTCCAAAGCCCTTGACAGTTTTTTATAGTGCATATTACCGTAGGCGGCCATGTATGCGCAACATTGTTCTTCTGTTTCCAGTATAGCTGTTCCACGTCCTAATGTCCTGCCTTCGTTGTCTCTGTACGCATAAGGTCGTAGTTTATATGCATTAGGAACATATTGATATGAAACCCTAATGATGTCTGCTATAGTAAGGTTATCTATTCGCTGTATGTCGTTTATGTATGCCATACTTTTATCTCTATTTTATTTGCCAGTTATTGTTTCTCCCCAAGGGTTGTCTTTATGACATTTCCAATTCTGTAGAGCCAATTGTTTTGTTGAATTGGCATAGCAGTATTCGCAAAGATGCGGACAGGTATTATATTCACCTATATCTTTGGAAGCCATGCATTCACAGAATTGCCTTTGTCCTGGATCTTTCTTATGGGTGCTGATAAAGTATTTATTATTCGGCAGCAATATTGCTCCCTGTGGAGGTTCTGGGGTATCGAACAAAGATGGAGCAGGAACATCTTCTACTTTCACCTTCATGAAGTCCATCAGTTCTTTATCATTCCATGCAAGTCGAGCAATCAAATCTCCATCAATACAACGGTTGTGTAATATTCCATATTTCTCAATGTCTATCTTCTCTCCACAGGTGGCAAGTTGATAGTTCCATCCTCTTTCTCTATTCATAATAGAAAGCTTTTCTGCAAATTCTTCCATCTGCTCA
>Ga0326512_10002920_pt1 | contig 12635 bp, 8 predicted proteins | sample 1_2617_0518_D_FD_203652 | JGI IMG/M metagenome (GOLD analysis project Ga0326512, IMG submission 203652) | Bovine rumen microbial communities from UC Davis, California, United States - 1_2617_0518 | ecosystem: Host-associated > Mammals > Digestive system > Stomach > Rumen | place: USA: California... | reverse complement strand
ATATATATTATAAAGCGAACGCAAGGCAAGAGTTATCTTATTGCTGCCGTCAATTACCATTTCACCCTCATCAAGGTCAACGGAGGTAATGGTATATTTAGTGTCATGTCTTTTATATCCGCAGCTTGTACATTCATAATGACCGATATGATTATAATGGTGGGTCGTATATGTCATGGGGGACTTGCATTTCGGACAGTATGCGCCGTCGTTGTATACACTGTCAAGCTCCTTTGTATCGGAGGAAAGCTTGTCAGCACCGAACCATATTACATCCCTTCCTTCTCCGAAAAGGGAAACAAGAGGATCGTCCGCATTAAGGATAAGCTGGGTCTCGGGATATATGCTGTCCTTCAGCGCATCGAATACCCATTCAGGATGACCGTTTCTTGTAAGCTGGTCACGATAAAGGTTTGTAATGACATAATGGGTGGGCTTGATATATTTGAATGTATATTTTGCAAATCTCTCATCGCTTTCGATAAGAAGAATATCCTTTTTGACCTTGCCGCCGAGTGAGGAGCTGCCAAGAACAAGAGTGGTAACGCCCTCTATCTGGTTGGAGCCTTCCTTGTTCCATGCAACGGTCTTTCCGTTTTCCGTAAGGATATGGGCTATCATCTCAACGGTGGATGTTTTTCCGTTGCTGCCCGTTACGGCAATGATATATTCGGGAAGCTCCACACGGCTGAGAATATCGGGGCACATTTTAAGTGCGACCTGTCCCGGAAGGGAGCTTCCTTTTCCGACAAGACCGCCGATAAACCTCAGGAATTTGCATACGAGTATTGTAAAAAACTTTTTCATAGATCCATCTCCGCTTTTTTCAGATACAAACACATTATACTCCATTCCGCCTGATTTTTCAACCCTGTCATTCATCAATTGAGCTGAATAAAAAAATAAGCGGTTTAAAATGCTGACATAAAACAAAAAATTGCGCCCGACAAAAGTCGAACGCAAGATCCGGTGCGGCGGTTTGCCGCTGGCGTCCTCGGCGGGATTCGAACCCACGGCCTTTCGCTTAGGAGTTCCTCCGGAAGGCTCACTTTGAAGCTTAACAAATCTCAGATTTTCCCATTCTAATGCGGTTTTCAGCAAGTTAAGAGGTAGTCTGTTACCATCTAAAATATGCTAATATTAACGAGTTGTGTGTATTCCTGTTAGCAAGATGTTAGCACGCCCCTGAAAAAAGTTGCCACATCAGGTGGTAGTTTTGAGATATAATTTCCTTACCATAATTCAATAAACGTATTCTATCACAAATATAAAACATAGGCAAGAAAAAAATTAGGACGCTCCAAAGCGGAACGTCCTTTTACATTTATATATAGCTGTTTATGCGTTATTTTGACACTGTTGCAGAAAAGCCTAAAATGCTATTATTACAATTCTATTAACGTAATAACTATGTTCACAAAATTGTATACGAATTTTAGTACTAACTTTACAATCACGTTTTAGAAAGTTCGTAAATAATATATAATTGACCTTTGGTATTTATTTGTAGTATAATGTGCTTGTGATAATCATTGGGCAATGTGCGCTGTTCGTGTAAAATGAGGTGACACATAAATTTTTATCAATTATATCAATTATATTGATAAATCAGAATATATGTGTTATAATATTTTATGCTTGCCACTGCACCTATTAATATTGATTAGAGGGAAATACAATGCTTAGTCAAACAATAAAAAAAGAATAGTTGCTGATTCAGGACTTAGTTATGATCAATGCATTCGATTGAGTCCGTTTGCAGAAAAGAGGGTGATTGAAGGTATCACAAGAAAAAAACTATCCATATAAAAAAAGAGATGATAGAAAAGTTGGTCGTGAAAATCCACTTATTGCTCGTCGAAGAGTAAGGACTATTGAAGAAGTAGATAAGGGGTTGTCTGAAATACGATGGGATTGGAACCAGAAAAAATAAGCAGTTATGTTCTGACAGAACAACAGCAAGAGAAAGTAAATGAGAATTGTTACAACGCAATCTCAACCAATAAAATCCAAAGGAGGAATCCAAACAATGAAAACAATCAAAAAACCTGTGAGCATCCTGTTATCACTCATCATGGTATTCAGTATGTTCGCAATCGTGCCGATTTCGGCGGGCGCAACAACCTATGACAGCGGTTCTGTTGATGCGAGAAATCTTCAAGTCGGCGACATCATCACCGGAAGTGCTGAGTATGCATATGGTTTCGATAACTACACCGTCGTCCTTAAGGGCGGAACATATGGTGAAGGCTATGGCGACTTTCTTGATGAAATATACTCCGAGGACAGGAGGATAAACCCTTACTGCTTCGATTTATACATTGATGAAGGTCATATTACGTTATGTGATTATGATGATTGGGGAGAATTTGTTCCTGTCGCAAATAATAAAATAGTCGATGCTGTCATTATTCTGGCGAAGGACGGAAACACAATCACCCTCGGCGCTTTTGACACCAACGCAACCTTCACCGTCATATGGAAGAACTGGGACGGTGCGACGCTCGAGACCGATAACGACGTTGCTTTAGGCGCTACCCCGACCTATGACGGCACTACTCCCGAAAAGGCAGAGGATGACGACTACGTCTATGAGTTTGCGGGCTGGAGTCCCGCGCTCAGCGGGGTGTCGGAGAACGTGACCTACACCGCGACCTACAACGAAATCCCAAAGCCCAAGACAATCTTTGCCGGTCACAGCATTACCCTCGACGGCAATATCGGAATCAACTTCTATATATCTCCTTATGCCGCCGGCATGAGACCCGGTGACACCGGAGAGCTTGAGGTGAATTTTGCATGGGCAGCCGAGGGTCCGCTGGGAGACGTTGCGTCGCAGAGCACAAAAATAGCCGTTACTCCCGACAACTACAAGAAGGCTTATGACACCATCAAGGTAACCTGCTTTGTCTGCGCGGCTGAAATGACTTCTAATGTCAAGGCTACCGCCAATCTCAACGGCGCAACAGCGTCGGAGGAGTACAGTGTTCGCCAATACTGCAATACCATTCTGGACGAAAATTCTGATTTCAGCAAGAATTACAAAGCTGGCTATGGCACAATAAAATACGGCTATCTGGTTGATCTCGTCAACAAAATGCTCAGCTACGGCGCAAAGGCGCAGACCGTTTTCAATATCAATACCGGCGACCTCGCCGATAAGGAGCTGTCGTATGTCATGCAGGACGTATCTTCTGCTGATTTTGACAACGCGATCATTGCTGCAAACGGCGGCGGCGCTGACGATATTGCGGCAAAGGCGGCTGAATTCGGCGCGAGCTTCAAGTCTCCCAGCCTTGTGTTCCTGTCCGAGAACACCCTCAGACTGTACTTTGCCAAGGAGAATGATTCCTTTAGCACCGACGGTCTGACAAAGTGGAATGATTATTTCTATGCGCAGTCTGCGAGCATCCCCGCGGCACAGCTGGATACGTTGCAGGAATTCACCGTAAGCGGCACCACCCTGCGCTACTCCGCGCTCGATTATGCCAAAGCGTTGGCAACAAGCGACAACAGCAACAACGAAGCGCTCGCAAAGGCACTGTATTGGTACAATCAGGCGGCGAACGAATTCTTTGTAAACCTCGTTGACCTTGGTATGCTGACCAGCGACTACACGGCACAGGACGGCGACGTTATCTCCGGCACGCTTTCCAGCGACAGAGTAATCACCATCGCCCCCGGCGCGACCGTTACCCTTAAAGATGCGGATATCACCTCCTTCGACGGATTTTCATACCATGCCGGCATCGCCCTCCTGGGCGACGCGACCATCCTGTTAAAGGGCGCCAACACCGTTACGGGCAGCCATCGTAGCAATGCCGGAATCTATGTTCCCTATGGTTCTACGCTCACGATCGACGGCACAGGTTCTCTGGATGCTTCATCGGGTAATATGGATGGCGGTTCTGCAACTAACCCTTGGGCCTGCGGAATCGGCGCAAACAATAATCTGGTCAACCAAAACAAAATCCAATACCAATCAGGCAATATCGTCATCAACGGCGGTACGATCACAGCTATAGGCGGTGCTCAATCTGCCGGTATCGGCAGCTCCCTTTACGGCTGCTGTGGAGATATCACCATTAACGGCGGCACCGTTACAGCAAAGTGCGTAGGAACTGCTGGAGCCGGTATCGGAGGCGGCAGGCAAGGAAGCTTCGGCAATATTTTGATCCGGAACACCGTCACACAGGTTACCGCGACGCACGGAGAAAAAAGTGGATATTCGACGGCTCCGTCTTCAATCGGCCCAGGCTCGGTGGATAGTAATTTTCCCCACAGCTTCGGTACCGTCACCATCGAGGATGGCGCGAATGTCATCCAGAACTAAGGGGAAAGGAGTGTATGAATATGAGCAAAGAAGCATATGAGCGTCCTTTTATGGACGTGATCGAATTTGACACAGAGGACATTATCACTACCTCCGGTACAACTCCCGGCGGCGGTGGCAGCGGTGAAAGCACCGATCCCCTGTCGCCTTATGAGCTGCCGTTAATTCTGTAATTACAGATTTAAGTAGATTATTACTATCGCGCCGCCGTTTTGAGCGCAATACTCATAGCGGCGGCGCAGACAATTTACAGATATTCAATGGTATCCGAAAAGCGGGTATTATCGAATGTCCGTATTGATTAAGATATATGTGAGGTTGTTATGCTCCAAAAAATACTGATAGCTTTTGTAACCTTGATGCTGGCTGCTTGCCTGCTGACAGGCTGCGGAGAGAAAGATAATGATTCAAATACAGCTACAACAGATACAGCGACACAGGCGGCTGCCGTGACCGATGAAAAATCGACCGCATCGGAGGTCGAGCTGAAACCCTCTAAATCGGGTGCGACAGATAATAAAAGGTTCGGTACCGGCTCCGACACTTCATCTGACAGCGGACAATCCGGCTCAAACGGAAGTCAGAGCAATCAACAGTCCGGCGGCAACAGCGGCTCAGGCTCTCAGTCACAGAGCGACGCGGGCAGCTCGCAAAGCGGCAGCTCCTCTCAGTCGTCACAGGGCGGCTCAGGAAGTTCAGGCGGCTCACAGGGCGGCAGTTCATCTAAGCAACAAGGCGGTTCAGGCGGCTCACAGGGCGGCAGTTCATCTAAGCAACAAGGCGGTTCGGGCGGCTCACAGGGCGGCAGTTCATCTAAGCAACAAGGCGGTTCGGGCGGCTCACAAGGCGGCAGTTCATCTAAGCAACAAGGCGGTTCGGGCGGCTCACAGGGCGGCAGTTCCGCTCCGGTGGAAAAGCCAACGTACGGCGAGTATGAGCTTCCGGTTGTTGTAGATTGATTTGAATCAGATATAGGAAAGGACTAAATTTGTAACAAAAGAACATCATATCCTCTAACGTGATGTTCGATATATGATGAGTGCTTAGGCGGAAGAAAAAGCGATTTTTCTTCTGCCTTTTGGCGTTTGTAGCGTTTCGACACGCTTTGCGCTTTAATTTTTTATATCGACTGATAATGACATAATAATCAATTAAAATCTGCTATCATCAGTATTTGTGAATTGTTCTGCAAATACTGATAAGAAAATTCTTGCGATTGAGAGGAAAAGCAAGAGATACAATCAAAAATCTGCATTTTACAGCGCTGTATGGTCTGATGACTGTACAGCGCTTTTTAATTCGACAAATTTACCTTTCATTTGTCGATATTTATACATTTTCGGCAACTCTATCTTCATATATTATTATATGTATTTTACCTTAATATTCTTTTTCCGAGCGCAGGACAGCTTGACGATGATTTCATCTATTACATCGGTATATCTCCCTTGTTCGATAAAGGAGTTTTTGAGATCAATCAGGGATTTCAGCACCTCCGAGCGTTCTTCATTCGTTAAGTATATATGGTATTTGGGCGTTCTCATAAAATCACTTCCTTCTGCCATTATTATATGTCAGAAGCTGTCGTCGCTCAATTTTGCGAACGAACTACCACCATACCGCACACCTAACTCTGTTAGCAGGATTTTTGAGGGATTTTTCCTGCTGTTAGCAAGAAAGCGATTTTTGTTAGCAAAAACGGCGATTTCGAGCTAACATCTGTTAGATTACCGCACACTTTTGTTAGCACGATATGGATAATCGAAAGCCGTAAAAAGAGAAAAGCCGCTTTCGATGAAAAATCATCAAAAACGGCTTAAAATGGCGTCCTCGGCGGGATTCGAACCCACGGCCTTCCGCTTAGGAGGCGGACGCTCTATCCGGCTGAGCTACGAAGACAAATATATAATTTTTTGCTACTCTATCATTTTACAATATTTTTTTCTGTTTGTCAAGTTTTGAAATCGGATAATGTTTTTTCCTGAAATTATAATTAATACTATAATATGACCGTCTGCGACACGGCGTCGGAGGTATAATAAACTGTCGGATACGGACAGAAAACCGGCGCAAAAAGGGTAATTGATTACTACTGTAAAACAATTTATTGTACTGCAAAAAAATATAATAAAAATAAATAAAAAGTATGCAAAAAGCACTTGAAATTTATTAAAAATTAATGTATTATAGTAAGTAATAAACAGTAATTGGTAATAAAGGAGTTGTTTTATATGCAGCTTGGCAATAATGAGGAAAAACGCGAGTTTGATGAGTACCTGTTTCACAGCGGTGAACATTTCCGTGCGTATTTATATATGGGCGCACATAAGGAAAACAGACTTGGAAAAGACGGCGTTATGTTCCGTGTCTGGGCGCCTAATGCGAAATCCGTTTCGGTAGTAGGTAATTTCAATAACTGGGACCGCAATGCCCATCCTATGATACATACTACTGACGGCGGCGTGTGGGAGTGCTTTATAGCGGATATCGTAGAACCGTATTCGGTATATAAATACAGTATCGAGACATGGGACGGAACCTGTATGATGAAATCCGACCCGTATGCTTATCACTTTGAAACACGTCCTAACAATGCTTCCGTTTATGTTGATATTGACGGCTTTGAGTGGCACGATCAGGATTGGGCGCAGACAAAGCATGAGCATGAGTCATACAGCAACCCCATGAATATCTATGAGATCCATGCCGGCTCATGGAGAAAATATAAGGACGGCAACCACTTCTCATACAGTAAGCTTGCTGATGAGCTTATACCTTATCTTAAGGAAATGGGATATACCCATGTTGAAATGATGCCGCTTACAGAATATCCCTTTGACGCATCATGGGGCTATCAGGTAACAGGCTACTATGCTGTTACATCACGTTACGGCAGTCCTTTTGATTTTATGGAATTTGTTGATAAGTGCCATAAGGCAGGCATTTATGTAATTATGGACTGGGTACCGGCTCACTTCCCGAGAGACGCTTTCGGTCTTGCGAGATTTGACGGAACTCCCTGCTATGAATATGCTGACTGGAGAAAGGGCGAGCATAAGGACTGGGGCACTCTGGTATTCGACTACGGCAGAAATGAAGTAGTATGCTTCCTTATCTCAAGCGCTATTTTCTGGATGGATTATTATCATATCGACGGTATCCGTGTTGACGCTGTTGCTTCAATGCTCTACCTTGATTACAGCAGACGTGACGGCGAATGGGTAACAAATAAATTCGGCGGCAAGGAAAACCTTGAGGCTGTGGCATTCCTGCAGAAGCTCAATGAGGCTGCTTTCAAGTTCTATCCGGATGTACTTATGATAGCTGAGGAATCGACCTCATGGCCGATGGTTTCAAGACCTACATATTCGGGCGGTCTGGGCTTTAACTATAAATGGAATATGGGCTGGATGAATGATATGCTTCATTACATATCCCTCGACCCGCTTTACAGACCGTTCAATCATGATAATCTTACATTCTCATTCTTCTATGCATTCTCCGAGAACTTTATCCTTCCTATCTCGCATGATGAGGTAGTTTACGGTAAGGCTTCTCTTATCAATAAGATGCCCGGCAACTATGAACAGAAATTTGCCGGCGACAGAACCTTCGTTGCCTATATGATGGCTCATCCGGGTAAAAAGCTTACCTTCATGGGTACTGAATTCGGTCAGTTCAAGGAATGGGATTATGCGACCGAGCTTGACTGGCTGCTGCTTGAATATCCTGCTCATCAGCAGATCAAGGAATTCTTCAAGGCTGTAAACCATTTCTATCTTGAAAACTCACCGTTCTGGGAGGTCGATTATTCATGGGAAGGCTTCCAGTGGATATCCAATGACGACTATACACAGTCCGTTATCAGCTTCAGAAGAATTGATAAGCAGGGCAATGAGGTCGTTGTTGTATGTAACTTCCAGCCGATGCTCAGAGAGGAATACAGGATAGGCGTTCCCTTTGACGGTACATACAGCGAGGTATTCAATACGGATAATCCTCAGTTCGGCGGTTCGGGCATTACCAATGGTACGCATATCGTATCCGACAGGATCCCGATGCATGGTCATGAACAGTCAATTTCTCTTACACTTCCGCCTATGTCCGTAATGTATTTCAAGTGTACACGCAGAAGAGAAAAGAGAATAGCTAAGACCGTTTCAACTGCTTTCGGTGAAGAAAAGACTCTCGTTAAAAAGACAGAGGCTGCTCTTGCAAAAATAGCTCTGGCTAAGAAGAAGGCTGAAGAGGAAGCTAAGAAGGCTGAGGAAGAGGCTAAGAAGAAAGCAGCAGAGGAAGCTAAAAAGGCTAAAAAGGCAGAAAAAGAAGCTGAAAAAGAAGCAAAGAAGGCTGAAAAGGCTGCCGCAAAGAAATAAGCCGAAGACTGATATTGAATTGTAAATTGAGGTTCTGAAATCCTGCATAAGCAAAAGCTTTTCAGCTTTTCATTATCGTTCACAACAAATATAAATAAATAAGGAGGAATACGAAATGTATCCAAAACAAGAAGTCGTTGCTATGCTGCTTGCCGGCGGTCAGGGAAGCAGACTGGGCGTTCTTACCCAGAAATTAGCAAAACCCGCCGTTCCCTTTGGCGGTAAGTACCGTATAATTGACTTCCCGCTTTCAAACTGTGTAAACTCGGGCATTGATGCAGTGGGCGTTCTTACACAGTATCAGCCGCTTGTACTCAACGAGTATATCGGAAGCGGTCAGCCATGGGACCTTGACGGCAATAACAGCGGTGTAAGCGTACTTTCACCATATCAGCAGGTAAAGGGTGCAGATTGGTATTCGGGTACTGCTAACGCTATCTATCAGAATATCAATTATATTGACAGATACAATCCGGATTATGTTGTTATCCTTTCCGGTGACCATATCTATAAGATGGACTATTCAAAGATGATCGCTGAGCATAAGGCTAATAATGCTGACTGTACTATCGCTGTAATAGATGTACCGCTGGCTGAGGCTTCACGTTTCGGCATTATGAATACAAATCCCGACGGCTCTATCTATGAGTTTGAGGAGAAGCCCGAAAAGCCGAAGAGCACAAACGCTTCTATGGGTATCTATGTATTCAGCTATGACAAGCTCAGAAAATATCTTATCGAGGATGAGGAAACAGAAGGCTCATCTCATGACTTTGGTAAGGATATTCTTCCGAAGATGCTTGCTGACGGTCTGAAGATGTATGCATATCAGTTCGAGGGATACTGGAAGGATGTCGGAACGATAGACAGTCTCTGGGAGTCCAATATGGATCTTCTTGACCCGAATGTTCCGCTTGATCTTACAGATGAATCATGGAAGATATATTCAAGAAATCCCGTTGTACCGCCTCAGTATATAGCTGAAACAGCTGAGGTCCAGAATTCACTTATCGCAGACGGCTGCTCAATAAGCGGTTCTGTTGATTTCTCTGTTCTGTTCTCGAATGTTGTTGTAAAGCCCGGTGCAGTTGTACAGGATTCCATCATCATGCCCGGTTCTGTTATAGAAGAAGGCGCAGTTGTACAGTATGCTATCGTATCTGAAAATACAGTTATCGGCAAGAACGCTGTTGTAGGCGCTCGTCCCGAAACTATAGTTGATAAGGATCAGTGGGGCATCGCAGTTATCGGCGATAACCTCAAGATAGGCGCAGGCGCAAAGATAGCACCTAAGGCCATGGTTTCAAAAGATGTAGAGGAGGTTGAAGAATAATGCGCGGCAATAATATTATGGGTATCATCTTCGCCAATCTGCATGAAAGACTTATCAGTGAGCTTACTGAGGTCAGGATCATGGGTGCAGTTCCCTTCGGCGGAAAATATCGTCTTATCGACTTCCCGCTTTCCAATATGGTAAACTCGGGTATCAATAAGGTCGGCGTTATCACAAAGATAAACTATCAGTCCATTATGGATCATATCGGTAACGGTAAGGCATGGGATCTTTCCAGAAAACAGGGCGGTCTTTTCATTCTTCCGCCTTTCACAGATCAAAGTAATTATTCAAACAGAGTTTCAACTCTTAACAGCATACGTCCCTTCCTTGAAAATTCAACTCAGGAATATGTTGTTCTCTCTGACTGCGATACCATCTGCAATATAGATTATCAGGATGTTTGCAGAAAGCATCTTGAAAACGGCGCTGACATTACTCTTGTATATAAGAGAGATCAGCTTCCCGAAAAGCTTCATGATCCTACTGTCCTTTCATTTGATTCAAAGGGCAAGGTCATTGATGTACAGATCAGCAACAATATCACAGGTTCCTGCAGCTATTATACAAATATGCTCTTTATCAAGAGAGAGCTTCTTATGGAGCTTATTGATAAATGCATAAGCAAGAACACACTTAACTTCAAGCGTGATATTATCCAGGGTGAATATAAGGACCTCAATATATATGGTTATGAGCTTAAAGGCTTCTCACCTGTCATCACTTCAATGAGCGATTATTTCAATGCAAATATGGCTCTTATGAATGAGGATATCAGGGCAGACCTCTTTAACAGCGATAACCCCATCTATACAAAGGTAAGAGACGATATGCCCACAAAATACGGTCTTGGCTCAAAGGTAAAGAATTCCCTTATCGCTAACGGCTGTATCATTGAGGGTGAGGTCGATAACTGCGTACTGTTCAAGGGCGTTCATATCGGCAAGGGTACAAAGGTCTCCAACTGTGTTATCATGCAGGATACCAAGATAGGCGCTGACAGTAATCTCAGCTATGTCATTGTTGATAAGGATGTTACCGTAAAGGATGAAAGAACTCTTATGGGTTATCTTTCATATCCTGTTTATATCAGCAAGGGCAGTGTAGTATAAAGTATTCGATGATCCCGCTCCGCCAACGGCGGGGCGGGAATTATGCATTTGGAGGTGCGTTAAATGAAAGTATTGTATGCAGCCAGTGAGGCGCAGCCTTTTGCAGCTTCGGGCGGTCTGGCAGATGTTGCCGGTTCACTCCCTCATGCTCTCCGTAAAAGGCTTATCGCCTGCCGTATCGTAATGCCGCTTTACGGGGATATCCCTCAGCCACTCAGGGATAACCTCAGATTCGTAACAAGCTTTTCAGTGCCTGTTTCGTGGAGAAGACAGTACTGCGGTCTTTTTGAAACAAGATATAACAGTGTAATTTATTATTTTATCGACAACGAATATTATTTCAAGCGCCAGGGTCTTTACGGTCATTATGATGATGCCGAAAGATTTGCGTTTTTCTCAAGAGCGTGCCTTGAAATGCTTCCCTACATAGATTTCAAGCCCGATGTTATCAACTGCAATGACTGGCAGACGGCACTTATTCCTACATATTATGATATTTTCTATAAGAATAATGACTGGTACAGGGGTATCAAGACGGTATTTACCATTCACAATATCCAATATCAGGGTCAATATGGCAGAGAGCTTTATGAAGAGGTAGTCGGGATCCCGCCGGAGCACAGAAGTCTGCTTGATTTCGACGACTGCATCAACTTTATGAAGGGTGCTATCGAAACTGCAAACAGGGTAACCACCGTTAGCCCGAGCTATGCATGGGAGATAAGGGATCCATGGTTCTCGCATAAGCTTGACCCGATACTTAACGCCCGTTCATGGAAGCTTCGTGGTATACTTAACGGAATTGATAATACTTCATACAATCCTGCAACGGATATTCAGCTGTATGCTCATTACACGCCTGAAGATCTGTCGGGAAAGGCTGTGAACAAGCAGAGACTTCAGGAAAGACTCGGACTGGAGCAGAACCCCGATGTGCCGATAATTGCTATGGTAACAAGACTTGTTGCCCATAAGGGACTTGACCTTGTAAAGCAGGCTCTTGACCAGATGATGAGGGAAGAATATGTACAGTTTGTAATGCTCGGATCAGGTGACTGGGAATATGAAAGCTTCTTCCGTGCAATGCATGAGCGTTATCCGGGCAGACTTTGCTTCTGCAACGGATTTATTCCGGAGCTGTCGAGAAAGATTTATGCGGGCGCTGATATATTCCTCATGCCGTCAAAGGCTGAACCCTGCGGACTTTCACAGATGATCGCTCTTCGTTATGGTACTATTCCGATAGTAAGAGAGGTCGGCGGTCTGAGAGACTCCATTCAGGACAGCGGCACAGGCGAGGGCAACGGATTTACATTTGCAGATTATGATGCTATGGCAATGCTTGGATGTATCAGACGTGCGATCGCAGGATACTGGCAGCGTGACGGCTGGAAGATACTTGTTCAGCGTGCAATGCGCTGTGACAACAGCTGGGCTAAGTCAGCTACGGAATACATCAATCTTTATAAAGAAGTAATGAA